>Ga0190271_10000016_pt1 | contig 147685 bp, 257 predicted proteins | sample Popmic356T_FD_133747 | JGI IMG/M metagenome (GOLD analysis project Ga0190271, IMG submission 133747) | Populus adjacent soil microbial communities from riparian zone of Weber River, Utah, USA - 356 T | ecosystem: Environmental > Terrestrial > Soil > Riparian zone | place: USA: Utah...
AACCCGTTCAACGCGGTCGCTACCTTCACGGCCTTCCGTGACGCTGCACCGCCCGAGCCGGTGATCCTGCACCGCGACCGGACTTCCATCTCCTACACCGCCATCGAGACGTTCTCTCACGAACAGTCCAACGATGACACTGGAGGCGGCTACTACCCGGGCAAGAAGCAGGTCATCAAGCCGACCACGGACCTGGTCAGCAACCTCCTTCTGGAGTGCTGCCCAGTGACGGAAGAAGACTTCCTTCACATGGCGGCCGGGAAGTTCGGGGTGTCACTACCGACTATTAAGCCGTACTTTTTCGACGCCATGAGCCGTGGTGACTTTGAACGGACGTCTGGAAAGCCGCCGATCATCAAGTTCAAGTACGAGCCTGAGCCTGAGCAGACGTGGGAGGCGGAGCACAACCTGCCTGAGCGTCGCCTGCCTGATGGTGCGACGGTGGATGATGTGGAGCTCTTCGAAGCTGCATCGGAACTCGTCTGATGTGTGACTGCAAGCGTCACTGGGACCTGAGCCAGCCTTGCACATGCCCGTGCTCGCACACCGACCATGGTGACGGGCGAACATGATCAGCGACGGCTACGGCGATGAGTCTGAGTTCGAGTCCTACGTACGGGACCGCGAACCTTTGCTGCGTATCCAGGCGTACGAGCGGATCCACCCTGACAACGTCCCCGATGCCGTCAACGAGGCCCGCTACACCATCTGGGAGGTACTCCAGAAGCGTCCTGACGCTCCACCGGAGTACGTGCGGGCGGCGGCGAAGACACGCATCACCGAGGTCTCCATGCGGGGCAACTGGCTGGGTCAACCCAGTCAACGGGGAAAGCCTTCAGTTGACCCGCTCCGGCGTGCTGACAGGGACTCGTTCGATGACCCTGACTTCCTAGTCGAGGCGTCTGCACCGGAGATTCTGGACACTCTGGAGTTGGCTTACCACGAGGGGCAGATACTGGAAGCGATCCGGACTCTTCCCAGGCGGCACCAGGAGTACGTAGTGTTGCGATTCTGGGGTGGTTGGACGCACGCAGAGCTAGCTCCGTTGATGGGTGTGAAGACCAACAACATGGCCCGGATGTGGACTGAGACGATCAAGCCGCTGCTGGCGGAGAGGTTGGCGCATCTTGCTGAGGTGTGAAAGCGCTAGACCCCGGCAGCCCGCCATAGGCTGCCGGGGTCTGACTCACGGAGCATCTCGACCTCCGTCAAAACCGGTGCTCAACGTGAGTCGCGCGTTTCTCCACTCACCAGGGCAAAAACTATCAGACGTCCGTCTGTTTCTGGAAGTGTCCAGTTACGGCGTGTTGTACGTACAAAATTCAAGGCCCTAGGAGGCACTGATGACACACCCGAAGTTCAAGTCCCCGGCAGAGCAGATGGCATGGGTCAAGTCCCAGAAGGCCGGGAAGGACTGGCAGTCGTACGTCACCCTCACCACCTCTGACCCCAGGCAGTGGATCACCAACGGCACTCCGTACACGAACACGACGACCGTCCCGTACACCTCATCGGGGGTCTCCTGGTCCACCGCAGGTGGCGGGACCATCACCCACGGGATGATCTACGACGCAGCGTCCCCCGGTAACGCGATCACGTTCGACATCGACCCAGTGACGCTCGCCTCGGGTGACGAGTTCACGATGACCGTCGACGGCTTCGACATCAGCACCATCTAGTTTCTCTGTTCTCCGTCCGGGGTTGAGGCGTCCCCGTTACCCGCATCTCGCCGGAGTAGTTGGCCGGTCTAACCCAGGTCAGAGCTGGTTGTAGCCCCTTGCCGGTTGGGCCCCGGCCATGTGAAGGATCTCCACTCACCAGGATGTCGCGCACGAGGGCGGGAAGATGGCCGCGCGTTCAAAAGACGCGAGAGGATGATGGGAAACCTGGGGGTCTGGGGGCGAAGCCCCCGGTTAGCCCGCCGCAGGCGATGTCCTCCAACACGCCGAGACGGTCGTGCACCTGATCGATTTCGGATGTATGTTCTAACCCATGACCATGACTCCAGAAGACAGACGCAGCAGGCTGCACGGGATGCAGGAGATCCAAGATCCGTTGCGCATCGAAGCGCTCAACATGGCCCTGAGATACAGCGAGGCCGGTGGCCACTCCCCAACAGACACCGTTGTGGAGACAGCAGAGAAGTTCTACACCTTCCTGAAGGGCGGGAAACCGTGAGTAACAGGGTTGAGTTTCATAAGGACGCGTCCGGTGACTGGAGGTGGAGGTACGTCTCAGGGAACAACCGGATCATGGCCACCTCAGGAGAGGGCTACAACAACCGCGAAGACTGCATCAACAGCTGCCAGATCGTTCTGGACGCGTATCTGGGAACCCTGGGAGACGTAGCAGGGGAGACCGTAGAGGTCCTGACGCCGATGGCTACCAGGATGCCCCTGATGGTGGAATGGGTGGACCGTCCTGAGAAGGACGAACCGCCCGAGAAGCCTCAGTGAGTGGCTTCGTCCTCGGACTCGCTTCGCTCGCCCTGCGGGCGTGCACCCCTCCCTTCGTGAAGGAAAAAAGATGATCGAAACCCTAGATACCAGGCGTGCAGTCCTGAAGGACGTTGTGTCGGCTAGGCAGGCCTTGCAGGCGTCCCAGGACCAGTACGCGGCGGCTCTGATCGCTGCCAGTGACGCGGGGATCAGCAACGTGAAGATCGCTCGGGAGCTCAAGCTCTCGGAGACAGCTATTCGGTTTCACCTCAAGCGTCTCCGTGAGAAGAGTGAGAAGCGGGCGTGACAGAAACAGACGAGCGTCAGAACCTCCCAGATGTGGTCCACAAGACCGCCCAAGCGCTAGAAGTCCCAGTCGCCGAGTTCGAGGGCGAGTTCATTCGCACGATGAACGGGAAACTTCCGGCGATCACCTTGGACATGCCGGTCGGCTACAAGCGTGGGACACACCTGAAGTTGGAACTGGAGGTACGTGTACGGGATGTGTCCGTCACCGCTGACAAGAACGACGAACTGACACGTGTCCACGTGTTCTCCCTGGAGGAAGTGAAACTTCTCGGGGTCTACACAGCCGATGAACTAGACCCAGGCGTAGGCGGGAACGCTGCTGTCGGGGCCCAAGATGAAGGAGAAGAAGATGGGATCAACGAATTCTGAGAGGGCCGTGGAGGCGTTCGACTCGCTTCCAGCCGACAGTGAGGGCGAGAAGGACTATGAGGTTGGTCCTGCCAGAGTGGAGACAGTGAACAACTTCGCCTCCTACCAGCGACCTGACTTCGCTGAGGTCCGGCTGTACATCGAGATCCCTGGCCAACGGGAGATCGAGATCGCTGACCGGGTCCCCATGGATCAGTTCGACATGGGACAGCTGGAAGAGCTGATCCGTGTCGTCACCAAGATGGGACTACTCCGCTTCTCGGACGTTGCCCAGAGGTGAAGTACACCGGCCTGTCCGATGGGCTGCGCCGGGACATCAACGAACGCGACGGGAACCGATGTAGATGGTGTGGGTCCACCAACCAGGGAGTGGACCACCACCACATCGAGTACCGGAAGGGCGCATCCCATGATGTTCTGGAGAACCTGGTCAGCCTCTGTCGTCCCTGCCACGGTTTTGTGCATGGGACTCCCCGTCCATCTGGTGAGCGGATCAGCAAGGACGTTGCGCAGCAGGTGCTGTTCTGGGTCGTCTCCAACAGTGGCCGAGTCGGAACCAGCCGCTACCGGGCCCTCAAGCGGCGGTTTGTTCTGGAAGGTCTATGTCGCCACGGTCAGAAAAAGGACACATGCCCGTACTGCTAGATGAACCCACTCTGGCGTACCTGGCAGGCGTGCTGGACTACGAAGGGGTGATCCGGGTCAGGGAGCTCCCCACTGGGACACAGATCCCGTACGTCGGGCTCAGTGGGTCGAACGCACCGATGCTGGCCCTGTTCGCGAAGCACACCGGGACCCGCTCTGTGGTCACCCGCAGGAAGTACGTGAAGGCCGGGTGCAACGAACACTGCAAGGAGAAGCACGTCCACGTGCAGTCGGTGTCGGGTCGATGGTCTGTGACTGGCGCGAAGGCGACCGTGCTGCTGTGGAACGTCCAGCCCTACGTACGATTTCAGACGGGTGTCCTTTCTGAGGCCCTAGCGGTTGGACTCAGGGCACCGTTCAAGAACGCAACGGTCGAGAAGATGCGTGAACTCGGTTGGGACGTACCAAACGCACGCAAACTGAAGCTAATAGAAGCTAACTAGGTACGAACTTCCCTGGTGTTGAACTAGGGACAGGCAGCGCCGAAACTCATGGGTGACGGCAGCTCCGAAGAATCTCACGATCGAGCAAGGATCCACCTTCGTGTGGGGCATGACCTTGCTGGATGTGGAGATCGACGTCGACGGCACAGAGACCGTCATCGGACCTCGCGACCTCACCGGCTACTCCGCCAGGATGCAGATTCGGCAGAAGCAGGGTGCTGAGATCCAGATCGACGCCAACACCACGAACGAGAAGATCGTCCTCGGTCGGGTTGCGTATGGCGACGACCCTGGTGACGACGACCCTTCAAACGGGCGTCTGATGGTGGTCTTCACCGACGAAGAGTCCGATGTCTTCACGATCAAGAAGGGCGTCTACGACCTGGAGATCGTGGACCCAGTCCCATCTCCTGCCGGGTACACCACCCGTATCGCCCAGGGCACCGTCACGATCAGCCCGAACATCACCCAGATCTTGCCGCCTACCGGCAACGACGAGGTGCTCTGATGGCTGAAGCTCTCAGGGTTCTGTTCGACCAGCCCACCTGGAAGGTGGTGTTTGATGTCGAGCCTGTTGTCCTCACATATGAACAGGTGTCTGAATCGCCTGCTCCTGAGGAGTACACCCCGACCGTAGCCCTAGCTGTGGCTATTGATAGCGGTCCCCGAGGAAGAACTGGGGATCGAGGTCCTGCCGGTGTCGTCGTTATCGACGCCGACGAGACGGTCCCTCCACCCGACACACCGGTCGGGACTGTCGTCTACCAACTGATCAACTGAGGAGAAGCAATGGCTATCAAGATCACCCCGGGCAGCATCGAGTCGACTGGACATGTCCTCCTGACTGGCCCCATCACCGGAAGCGTGGAGTTGGAAGACGGCACCGTCGTCGACGTGACTCCAGGATTCATCGAGGTTGACCCCGACCTTGCCGACGAGATCGCCGACAAGATCGGCCAACGGTATGCAGCGGAGGGTCATCCCGATGATGTCGAACTCGACCCTGAGACCGGTGAAATGGTCCAGCGAGAGTTCGTGTACGTCACGCCCGAAGAGCTCGCCAACTCCGGCGACGACACCAAGAAGAAGTAAGGATAGGTATCTGAAATGGCTCTCGCCTCTGTTACTGCCACGAACCAGGCCCTCAACGGCTTGGACGCGAGTGGTACCCCGACCAACCTGATGACCCACGTGTCGCTGCACACGGCGACCACGTCCACCACGGGTGCCGCCGAGGCTACCGGTGGCGGTTACGCCCGTCAGGCGTGCTCGTGGAACGCCGCGTCATCTGGTTCGAAGACGAACTCTTCGGCCTTGACGTTCACCACGTCTGGCGGCTCCGCGCACACCCACTTCGGCACCTGGTCGGCTTCGACCTCGGGCACCTTCGGCATCGGTGGCGCTCTGACGTCCTCGGTGACGGCTGTGACCATCACCGTTGCTGCTGGCGCACTCACGCTGTCTGCTTCTTGATTTAGACGCACGTTCTAAGGAGGGGTGGTGGCCGACACCAAGTACAGCGCGCTGTCTGCGGCGTCGGCTTTGACCGGTGCTGAGGAGCTCGGCGTCAACCAGGGTGGAGTGTCGAAGAAGACCACCACGGCGGACATCGCCGCCATCGGCGGGCCCACCACGGTCACGAAGGTGATGACGGCCACCCAGTCCAACAACACGACCACCCCAGCCGCCATCACCGAGTTCACGACGTCGCTTGACCCAGGGACCTACGAGGTCAAGGTGACGCTCATCTGGCAGGCCACAGGGGCGGCCACCACCGGGGCAGGCTTCTTCATCAACTGCTCCGGTGGAACGGTCACGAAGAACGTCGGCCACGTCTACACCACCACCACCGGCACGACGGCGACGACCGGTGTCGCTGACCAGGCGACGGTGGCGGCCACCTTCCAGATGATCGAGGCTCGGGCCTGGCGAGCCAACAACACCGACCCAGGACCGTTCGCGGGTGTCGACACGCAGAGCGCTGACCAGCTTGCGATCCTGGAGGCGGTGGTGGTCGTGACCAGCACGACCTCGATGCAGATCATGTTCGACAGCGAGGTGGCCTCATCCGCCATCGTCATGCAGATCGGCTCGATCTTGAAGGTCATCGAGGCGGCATGATCACGCCCATCGTTGTCCGTACGGTGTAGCCCGTGGCTACCCCGCCGACTTTCGTCGGGTGGTACACGTCGGCAATCTGGTCCACCGCTGGCGGCGCGACGACGCGCACTACTACGTACTCTGGTCAAGCAGGCGACCGGATTGCTCTAGTCTTTGCCGCCGAGAACGCAGACTTCAACTTGGTCTCAATCGCCAACGATGGGGCGGCTCTGACGTGGACTCCGCAGGAAGTCCACGATCCCGGTGCTGCTGATCGACCATACGCGGGTATCTACAGCTCCACGCTGGACACCACCCGCACCATCGTCGTCACGATTACCAAGAGCGGTCCCACGATGGAATGGGGCCTGGGCCTGTCCGTCTGGCGCGACTCCGACGGATTCGGAGTCTCCGAGAAGGCCGACAACGCAGGTCTATCTGGGCAGCCAGCACTGACTATGGTCACCCAGCCGAACTCTGCTGTGGTGGCCGTCAACTCAGACTGGAATGCCACCTCTGGATCCCGCACCTACCGCAACCCCTACACGTCCTCCGCCGTAGAGGACCTCTACGGCGGCACCATCGGCCTCCAGTATGCGGTTGAGGTGTTCCACTACGCCGACACTGCCGCTGGTGGGTCTGATGTCATCGGTCTTACCGCACCGTCGACACAGCGATACGGAATCGTCGGCCTCGAAATCCTCGGTACCTCCACCCCTCTCGACCCAGGGTGGGGCAAGTACCTCCTGGAGGATGGGAGTGGCTACTACGAGATGGAAGGCACCACTGACGACTACCTGCTCGACACTGCAGCGGCCGACCCTAACGGTCCTCGACCAAGGAATGTCTTCAAAAGTAACCCTGCATTGAACAGGTCTTTCAACTACTAGGAGAAGGTAATGGCCAGCACAAGTGAAAGAATGTATGTAGTCCGGTCGGGAACGTCGGCTACAAACTCAACAACGGTCGCTCTGACTGCTGCTACCGCCAAGACGGTCGTGGGAGTGTTCGGTACGGCTGGCACGTCGATCTGCCTGAAGAGGGTGCGAGTGTCGTTCGCGTCGATCACCGCAACTGATGTGCCTGCGCTGGTGGAGGTCGGGATCACGACGGCTGCTGGAACTGTGGGCACATCGTTCACGCCAGTTCAGATGGTCGGCCATACCTTGGCTTCGGCGTGTTCGGCGGGCTACAACTACTCCGGCGAGCCGACCTACAACCGGATTCTTGAGTCGACCTACGTGCCGGTCAACAACGGGCTCATGGAGTGGTGGTACCCGCTCGGTGAGGAGCCTCAGTGTGACCTCAGCCAGGGTCTTGGGATCCGGATCACCTCCCCTCAGGCTCAGAACTGCTTCGCTTCCCTGATCTACTCCGAGTGAGGTAGCCGATGGCTCGTTGGGGTCGGTCTTCGCCGATCCAGGCGAAGGTCGTACGGAAGCCCGCACCGCATGTTCCTTTGGCGGCGACCGGGACCGCTTCGCTGACCCTTTCGGGATCCGCGAAGCCCAGCATCCCGCTTTCCTTGGTGCCGAGCGATCTGTCGTCTGCAACCTGGCAGATCAACGGGATCGGTGCGTCACAGACGAGCACACGACTGTCGTTTACCGAAGGCGGCGACGGTGCCGCGTTGGACACAAACTTCGAGGTGTGGAGCCTCGATGAGTCGCGGTTCTTTGCCAAGTTTGTTGATGTTCCTTCTATTGGTAGTGCCGTCATGGAGTTGTACGACGACACGGGCGACGCGCAGGTCATGTTCCAGGTCCACGACGATGCCATCTTGGAGGTCTGGAACGCCACTGGTCCGCTGACTTCGGTTGGGTGGGATCGAGCCAAGCCGTACCTGTCGATCCGTGAGACAGGCGGAACGATCTACTGGGAGCGCAGCCCGTCCGGGCAGCCCGGCACCTGGGAGACGGTTCATTCGACCGCCTCGATCGGACCGGTGCACTACCTTTGGAGCCCGTCGTTCCACGCCATCGGCTTGCCGTTCGTCGGCTTCTTCTGGGTCGAAGACGTCAACACTCCAGGTGCTGGTGGCGGCGCTGCCTCGGGTACAGGAAGCCTGACTCTCTCGGGTACTGGTGGCGCATCTGGACAGGTGTCTGGAACTGGCTCACTGTCCTTGTCGGGGACGGGTACCCCGCGAGCCGTAGCCGCTGCGACCGCTTCGTTGACGCTTTCCGGTACGGGAACAGCGAGATCTCCAGCTGTCGGAACTGGATCTCTGTCTCTCTCCGCCACTGGTGGAGCGCGGGCGACGCTCGCTGGATCTGGATCCCTGTCTCTTTCCGCTGCCGTGGGGACAGGTGTAGCGGCAGTCTCTACCGGATCTGGATCCCTGTCTCTTTCTGGGTCTGGTGCAACAACCAGTCCTGCGGCGGCTACCGCATCCCTCGCCTTGGCGGGCACAGGTACCGCTGGTCACGCCACCTCAGGTACCGCTAGCCTTTCCCTCGCCGGATCCGGTGCCGCTGCATCCCCGACCACGGCGTCTGGTTCGCTTTCGCTGACCGGGTCCGGCGCTACTGCTGCTCGGGCCGTAGCGACAGGTTCCATCACCTTCTCGGCAACCGGTACCGCCCGCGCTACGGGTATCGCAACTGCTGCCCTGACTTTGACGGGCACTGGTGTCACTGCCGCTGCTGCCGCCGCTTCGGCGTCGCTGACCCTGTCTGGGGCCGGGTTCGCGTCCGCCCTGATGGATGGTGGTGCTGCCGCCTGGATCGACCTCTTCGCGACAGCGGACACGAGTGTTCCTTCTGTTGCGACCGGATCGCTGACCCTGGACGCGAGCGGTAGGGGTACATACGAACCCGAGATTGTCGCCTACAGCGGCACCTTCGACACGGACTTGAGTGGGACAACTCATGGTGGTTCCGTCACCCATGACGGCACTGTGGGTCGATCTGGGGTCGGTTCGGCCAGGGTGGATGAGTCCTCCATCTACTCGTCTTACCCCGCTTACGCCGTAGTGCCGGGGCGTAGGTATCAACTGACGGCCTGGGCCAAGGGTGACGGGACGCCTGGGCAGACCGCCTACTTCGAGAGCTACTACCTCAACTCGTCAGCGTTCGACATCACGGCGTCCCTCCGGAGCGACGAACAAGAAGTCTCCGATACTGAGTGGACGCTGCTCACTGTCGACATGGGTCTGGTGCCTGCCGCAGCCGTCTATGTCTACTGGTACTTCGAAACCGGCTCCGGAGTCGTATGGCTCGATGACGTTCGCGTCGTTGCGGTAGAGGAACTCGCGGTATCCGGAGACATCGATGGGTCCGGAACAACCGGTACGGCCAGCCTGACTCTGAGTGCAACCGGAACGGCTGAAGATGGCTCGCTGGAAGCAACAGGCACCGCGTCTCTGACCTTGAGCGGTTCCGGCGCACCGGTTTCAACGGGCGTCGGAACCGGTAGCCTGTCCCTCTCTGCGACTGGCACGGCGACTGTTCCGAACACAGCGACTGGTTCGCTGACACTGAGCGCAACTGGGACCGCTCAAGCGGCCACTACAGGATCCGCATCGCTGACCCTTTCGGGGACTGCCGGAGCCGGGTACGGCACCTCGGGCACCGCCTCACTCTCACTTTCGGGTACTGGTGCTGCATCTGGACAGCCGTCCGGTACCGGTTCTCTCACGCTTACCGGTACCGGCCAGACCTCAACGGTTGTAACCGGGTCCGGATCTCTGACACTTTCTGGTTCAGCAGTCGCAGGCTACGCAGCCAGTGGCACCGGGTCGATCACCCTCAGCGGCACGGGATCCACATCTGGACAGGTGTCTGGAACCGGTTCGCTCACCTTGTCCGGTGCCGGTGCAGTATCCGCGACGGCTTCAGGCACCGGTTCGCTGACTTTGTCTGGTGCAGCTGTCGCTGGCCATGCCATCACCGGCAGTGCCGCACTGACCCTCAGCGGTACAGGCACCGCTGCAACCGTCGCCACCGGATCGGGAAGCCTCACACTCTCCGGAACGGGCGCAGGCACCACCCCCACGACGGCGACCGCCAGCCTCACACTCTCCGGTACAGGGGCCACGGCGGCACCACAGGTAGGCACCGGCAACCTGACCCTGAGCGGGTCCGGCGCAGCGGGGTACGGAACCACCGGAACCGCATCGATCACCCTCTCCGGTGCCGGTAACGGATCTGGACGTGCGTCTGCAACGGCATCCCTGACCCTGGATGGCTCTGCTGAGCCTGAAACGGTCGTAACTGGGACTGGAGCTCTGCAGCTCACAGGAACTGGAGGAGCGGGGTACGGGACCCAGGCGACCGGCTCCCTCACCCTCTCCGGTGCTGGCGCTGTAGCCGCTGCAAGCGCCGCAACCGCCGAGATCGACCTCACGGGTAGCGGTTCGATCACTAGTGTCGCCGTTGACGGTCAGGGCGAACTGAACCTGTCGGCGTACTCCGGTACCGCCATCGCCATCGAAGGCACCGGCAGCATCACCCTCTCCGCCTCCGGTGACGAGGCGCAGGCAGCCCCCGAGGGCACCGCAACCCTGGAACTGTCCGGCCAAGGCGCAGGCACGACCGTAGGTGCTGGGTCCGCAACCCTTGACCTGTCCGGATCGGCGGCTGTCAGGGCAGAAGGGTCCGCGTCCGGTTCGTTGTCACTGTCCGGGTCTGCCGGAGTATCCGCACCCACAGACGCAACCGCGTCGATCACCCTGACCGGATCCGCCAGCCTTGAGGGCTACTCGGCCGCATCAGGACAGGGATCGCTCACGCTCAGTGGTTCCGGCACGGCAGGGGCGTCCGCTACTGGACAGGCATCCATTTCGCTGTCTGGCCAGGGCGCAACCGCTACGACATCAGCCGGAACCGGCAGCATCAGCCTGCAAGGAAGCAGTCTTGTCGCTGGAAGAGCGGACGCATCCGGGTCACTGACCTTGAGCGGGTCCGCTGGTGTCAGCGCACGCGCGGTCGCTTCCGGTTCGATGGACCTGTCCGCTACCGGAACAGCAGTCCCCATCTTCGGTGTGATGGGAACGGGCAGCCTGAGCCTGAGCGGTACCGGTGGCGCGACCATCCAGACAGTCGGGTCCGCTTCTCTGTCCCTGAACGGAACAGGGCAGACCCGCACCCCGGTCACAGGGTCCGGCGCGTTGAACCTGTCCGGAACAGGACAGGGACGCGCCCGCGCCGATGCCACAGCGGACATCAACCTGCTCGCCAGCGCCGGGGTGAGCGGACGCATGGCCGCGAGCGGCAGCATCGTCCTCTCCGGTGACAGCGCTGTCGAAGTGGTCGTCACCGGGTCCGGCAGCATCACCTTGTCGGGCTCGGCAGCCGGTGAACAGGCAGACCGTCCCGCTGAAGGGCAGGCGAACCTGCTGCTCTTCGCGGCTTCAACAGCACAGGCTGCGTTTGCTGGTTTGGCAGACCTGTCCCTCAACGGGTACGCGCTTGTTGACGACGCGCACAAGGTGTGGACGGGCACGGGTTACCGTGACGCGGTCCTGCGTGGAACCTGGACTGGTTCCATTCCCGATCCCTACTTGGCTGTGCGGATCCTGGGGCCGTACAACGGCACCACAGTCGACGAGGTCGAGATCGACTTCGTCTGAATGGACCCTGCGGCGGTGCCCCTCATTCAGGCTTAAGAGGAGGGCAGCCCACGAACCTGTCCTCTACCGCGACAGGGTCCAACGCACAGCAAATCTGGGATCTCATGCGTGTTTCCCAACGAGCCGCAGAACCCTCCCGGGCTAGGCGGTTGTTGGTACTTCGATGCATGGCCAATGGGCGAATCAGCTAGTGCACTCACTGCATTACACACATTGCCTCTATGCAGTCAGCGCCTACGGTCCAGCGTGGATCTTTAAGTGCCGGTTCCGAGGGTGGACGTGGCGGGTGTCGCTCCCGCGTCGGCGCTTAGCCTCACGTCCTACCGTTCATCAGGCTGGAGGCTCCTCGAAGAGAGCCATTTCCAGCCATGCGTCGACCGTCCTCACGGGACGGCCAGTGTCGTTGGCGACGTACGTCTCCAGTCTCGCTCCTCGCGAGTCCTCGTAGCCGTCCAGGACAGCCACACCTTCGGAGTTGAGCACGTCGATGACACCTAGTTCTCGATACTTCTCTTGGGTCAGTCCTTCCTGCTGTCGGGTTGGGTTCAACACTTCAAACCCAGCAGCCGTCAGCACTCTCTCGGCCCGGTTGAACGCTTTGAAGTTCAGCCCAGCTCGACCTGACATAGGTCCGGCGATGTAGAGGATCATCAGAGGCAGACGTTGTAGCGCCGCTCGTAGTCCCAGTCCCAGCCGCCACCGTCGTCGCAGTACTCGTACCCGTTCGGGTCGTAGCACGTCACTTGACCCGGTGCTCCACAGTTGGACGGAGGTGGGTTGTCACCTCCACCGCCAGTGGGCGGCTCAGGGCAGACGTAGTAGCCGAGAGCTGCGTCATAGACCATCTCGCTGTCCTCACAGGCAGCGGGCGGGTCCTCCGGGTAGTTCGGCGTACAGCCACCGCTGAACCCACAGCCCGTGTTCGGACCGGCCACGAACGGGTTGCCATTCGTGTCCTCGCACCGACGGTCCACCGGGTCCCAGGTTCGGTAGGGAGCAGGCGCGTACGTGGTGCAGTTCGGCGTGTAGCAGTTGACCGGAGAGATCGCGTCCCGGATCTGCCCGTTGGTGCACGGCTGCAAGTTGCACATGCCGTGGTTCCACACACCCCACTGGCAGTTCGGGAACGTCTCCGGTGCCACACAGGACAGGCCGTAGAACCACTTGTAGCCCGGCGCGCACTGCGTCCACGAGTAGTACTCGCAGCCACCGAGAGTGGGGCAGCCCTGAGCGTCGTAGGTGACCACCGGACGCACCGACGGATCACCGAGATACGGCGGAATGGGTCCGTCGTCCACGATATTTGCGTCGCTGAAGTTGGCTTCAGGTCCGCCGTACCACCCGCCGATGTTCGTGTCCGAGCGCGGGTTGATGTAGGCGATGCGGTTGCCGTCCTCGGTGACGGAGTCGAACGACATCGGGTCGGCGTTGGACTTCATCCAGAACTCGGTGGTCCAGCGAGCCGGAAGGACGTTCCGAACCACGCGATACCAGACACGCTCCTCCTTGGGAACGCGGTACTCGCGGCACACACCACCACCACTACCGGGGCCTGTGCCGTCCTCTGCCTTGGGGACGAAGAACGCAACGTGGGGGCCAGGGGTTGGAGATCGAGGGTAGTCGCGCATCTTCTTGTCGTCGGTGAGCCAGGTGACGAAGTGCACGCCCTGGAATGAGCCGGGCTGGCCCTCGGCGCTGTGGAGGTGGCAGTACTTGAACCGGAACGGTTTGAACTTGTCCGGCTTGTCGCCGTTGGGGCAGTACCGGTAGAACATGGTGTCGCCAGCCATGAGGTACGCCTCCATCTCCAGGTAGCCGTTTGGGACGTTGGAGGCGGGCACGATGTAGTCATACTTCGAGTTGGAACCCCGAGTGTGGTACTTGTTGATCCGCTTCGACATGCACTCCTTCCAGGTACTGGTCGAAGCTCCACCAGTGGCGAGATCACCCGATGGCCCGGAGTTGTCGGTGCCGGTGCGCGAGGCAGCGGTCTGCTCTTCCGAGTCGATGCCTTCTGCGTTGGCCGTTGTTGCGACGCCGAACAGCACGAAGCAGGTCGCGAGCGCTGTGAACAGCGCTGTAAGCCGTCTCATAGCTTTGGTCCCCCCCTATTCTCCTTCGTTACCCGTGCAACGAAGGTCTCTTTCGCGCTCCACGAATCCGAGCGCAACTCCCTCGCGCTATCTGAGCGCGTCGAAGTTTTGTACACGTAGAACACGTAGGCACCAACGATCACGATCCACGCGGCGATGACTACATAGCCGAGCATCAGAACCACACCGGTTCAAGGGTGTCGAGGTTCAGCAACGCGAGGCAACCACGTCTCCCGTTGCAGTCCAGCGCCAGGAAACGAGTCCCGTTTCTGAACTCCTCGGTGTCGTCGGCGACGTGGTAGTGGCCGTGAGCGAAGATGCTCGGACGGACTCCCTCCCACGCCTGGTCCATCATCTTGCGACCAGCAGCCGCGTACGCCAGCTCCGTCAAACTCCAGCCCATCGGGTTGGTAGCAAGGATGTGGCGCACCTTCAGGGTGCTGTCAGCGGGAGCGTCGTGGGCGAGCATGACGTCAGCGAACCCACCTTCCACGGTCTTCTTGACTTCCTCTGGGGTGATCAGTTCTCCGTTGGGCCACCAGTCGACTCCAGCGACACGGCCCATGTAGTCGATGCTGGGTGCACCGCCTAGACCCACGAACGTGCGCCCACCTTGTTCCCAACGGTGCCCGCGAGGGATCAGGGCAACGTGTGGACGAATCCACTGGAGCCCATCGTCACTGACTGGGACATCCCAGATCTGGTCGTAGTCGTCGTGGTTGCCAGGCACAGCCCAGATCTCCACGTCCAACTCGATACACAGGGCTTCCAGACCATCGAGGAACTGGACGCCACTTGGACCAGGCCAGACGCCGAGGTCACCAAGCTGGTAGATCCTGGTGGCACCGTTGTCGACTAGCGCCTCGCAGGCGAGTCGTGCCGATGGCAGGTGCTTGTGCCAGTCACCGGCTAGTCCGACGTACATCACTCCTCCTCTCTGCTCAGCCAGTCGCGAATCTTCTCCAACATCCGAGTGTCCGAGACGTTCCACACGTCCCTGGCCACACCGTGGTCGGTGCGTCCCAGGTTGACGACCAGCTGGCCGAGACGCTGGTCCGGGTAGGCACGCCACAGAGCTTCCAGTTCACCCAGGATGAGCCCGATCTCCATCTGGCGGGTGTCGTCGGTCATGGCCTGAACTCCTTCTCAACGACGAACTTCCCCAGCTTCGCAACCTCCTGTTGTGCCAGCACCTGCCCGAGACTGAACCCTTCCCCGTACATGGCAGTGTCATAGGACACCGCCGACTGCATCTTCACCGGCCTGCCCTCCTGGACTGCGAGCACCTGTCCGAAGACACCCCACAGTTCGTAGTCCAGGACCTTCAGAATCCTGTAGCCGTTCGTCTTCAGGTGGGGACACAGTTGCAGAGCCAGGTCGATGCACTCTGCACAGGTTGGTGCCTGCAAGGTGATGGGTGTGTCAGCGTCCACGTACTCGATGGAGTCATCCAGAACTGGCACCAACCAAGGGATGGGTCGGTCAAGGATCTTCTTCCCACACACCTGACACAGACACTTCCTCATGGCTGCACGCTGGCGGTACGTGGAGACGTTCTTGAACTCCGGGTGCCCGTTCCTACCGAGCCCCTCTCGTTGCCACAGAAGGTCACCTTCACGGGTCTCGTTCCCGTCTGGGTAGACGAGGCTGAAACCCTTGGAGGTGCGGATGATGTCGTACTTGAATCTGTCCTTCGACGTCTCGCCCGACCAGCGGGTGATCCAGGGGACAGGCTTCCCCTTGTAGGAGGGCAGATCACTCACTGGGGTTGTCATCCCACTCCCTCCGCAACTCCTCCAGGAACAGTCGGTCGTACACACCTGGGTAGAGGTTCTTCAGACGTGTCAATGCACGTCCCCGGGCCTTCAGCTGCCTGTTCCTGGTGCTCATCGAAGGTGGGTTCCTGGCGTGATACTCCCGCAAGTAGTCGTTCCAGGCGTCCTTGCACTTCCGACAGGCTGTCTCCCCTCGGTGCCTGTGAGCGGAGTATCCACCAGTGGTGCCGTGGTTGATCGGCTTAGTTGTTTTCGTCTTCGTCGCCACTGTTGTCGCCTCTCGTGAGCTGGCTGATGAGCGGGTTGATCACCTTGTCGTGGGACTCCTTCAACTTGGGGTCGTTGACCCTGGAGTAAGCCATGGTCTGCGCCCTCTGTGTGTGGCCCATCATCTTCATGATCCGTTCCACCGGCACGTCGTTGTCGAGCATTTTTGTCCCGAACGAATCACGCAGCCGGTGTGGGTTGATAGTCACCCCGGCACGCTGGCCGAGTTCAGTCACGATCTTCCGGACCATGTCTTCGCTCAGGGTCTGCCCGTTGGAGTCGATGAACAGGGAATCCTGGCCCGGTAGGGCCTTCTTCGCCCGCTGGATCAGCCAACGGTTGACGACCTGCTTCATCTCGTCCGCGTAGGGCAACACCTTGGTGCCACCACCCTTGTTGCGGGCGGTCACGAACTCCTGACGCATGTCCATACCTGTGACAGTGAGCGCCCGGAGTTCGTGGATCCTCAGCCCCCACCCGTACAGCAGGACCAGGATGGCCTCGCGACGGTGGTAGAAGAACGGGGAGATCGAGAACGCTGTCCGACGATGTGCATCGAACAGCGCCGCGATCTCCTCATCCTCCAACGGCTTCGGAACCTTCTTCGAGTAGCCGATGCGGATACGCACCCAAGGGTTCCTAGTGATGTGCTCGACCTCAGCGAGCCAGTTGATCCAGGTCCGGATGTACTTCATGGTCTGCTGCCGGTAGGACAGAGCCAACGGTTGGCCGTCTGCCTTGGTCGCATTCAGGAGGTACGCCTGGAACCTGAGGATGTGTGCGCGTTCCATCTCCTCTGGGTGCTTGATGTTCTCGGACTCCGCGAACATCGCGAAGTGTGCGAGCCCAACCTTGCAGGCCTTGATGTACCCGTCGCTGACCCCGTCGACTGCGAGGTTGTCGAGGTACTCCTGCATGTGCGGGAGGGGCTTCCAAGGCAGCGCCTTCGGTGACTTGCCCCCGAACAGGGGCTTAGGCACTACTCCTCCTTGCGCGGAGGCTCAGGGATCTCCAGCGTGAAACCGCCATCTTCCTTGTGAGTGATCCGCGCTCCAGTAGCAGGGTCCACGAAGGTTCCGTCGACAGCGAGTGCCGTCTCGACCTCCTTGTGCCTCTTCTCCACCTCAGCCATGAACTCGGGGTCTTCCAGGGCACCCATCAGGAGCTTGGTGATCTCCGCGATGGTTGGCCCCTGGCCCTCGGACATGTCAGCGCCCAGAGTTGCGGGCGGACCCGGCGAGCTTCTCCAGGGCGCGGCGGTACTGCTCCTCCTGGACGATGTTCTTCGGCTTGACACCACGCGGGACACCCTTGATCTGGTAGCCCTGCGGGTACTCGTAGACCTGGCGGGTCTTGTCGAGACCGAACCCGCTGTGGCTGTAGAGCTCCTTGCGGCGGGTCTCGCAGCGTATGCACACGAGGACTCGGGTGATCTGCTGGATGCCCTTGAACGCGGCGACGTGGAAGTCGGTGTGGACCTTCCAGGCGTGACGCATGTCGCGGCAGTCGAGCCAGGCGTCGGAGATCCCGACGATGGCGGAGGCGAGCTTGGCGGCTGCCTTCGCGTCACGCTGGTACCGACGGGGTGTAGCAGCCTTCTTGATCGCCGGAAGCGACGTCATGTCAGGCGTTGCAGCGACCGTCCGCTTGGCGGGACGGCTCGATGCGGTACGACGGGTACGAGTTGCTGTAGCCACTGTGTTCTCTTTCTCTAGGTGAGTGCTTTGTAGGTCGTGCATCCTGAACGGAATGCCTGGTGGACTATGCGGATCTGCTCGCGTCCGGCGAGCTTCGCCGCTTCCTTGTTGGGGCTGGCGTCCAACCAGGCGGACACGACCAGATCTTGTTCAAGTTCCATGAGGGCACGCTGTAGGAGCGCGTCCCACTTCTCTTGGAGGATCAGGTCGTGACAGGTGTTGCAGACGTACCAAACTTCGTCTTGGTACCAGGGAACGTCGTGTTCGCGGGCCTCCTCGATGGAGGGGTACTGGTTCGGCGTGGTCCATGCCCAGAAGGGGTGTGGCCTGCCACATAGGTCGCAGGTGCCGAACTCGCTGCTCAACGGGCTCCTTGGGATACGTGACGGTGGGACATGTGAGGAACTCTAACCAGACAACACCCGCCTCGTCTATATGTTCGTTCGATTTTTCTTGTGTTGGAGCTTCTCGATCGTCTTGATTGCACGCTCATCCGGGTCCTTGACCCCGCTTAGACCATGCTCAGCAGCCTCCTTGCCTGTACCAAACAAAGGAACAGGCGACACGTACGCATGCGTCGCATCAAGGTCCTCAGGCGTCATGTGACCAAACGCAGCGGACAGGCGGAGCCCAAGGTTCTGCCCCATGTCGTGACACCCCACCCACCCCGAGCACAGGTGCCCGTTGTTCTGGTGGCAGCCGAACACTCTCGTCGGCTGGTCGGGGGTGTCGTTGTCGTATGCCGGGAGGCGCTCGTACTCCTCCTCATGCCAGACGCCGCTGGGTACGTCGCGCCGGTACGGACAAGAACCACACGGGTTCTTCGCCGGAGCCTTCACCAGCGCACTTCCGCATTCAGCCACTTGTCCAAAGTGTCACGCAGTCGCTGCACCTGAGCCCGGTCCAACACCACATCAGCCTGTCCGGAGAGCATGCCGTGGTAGGTCGACGGGTCTTCACCTACAGAGAGGCGCAAATAGTCGACCAACTCCCCCGAGTCGTCGATGTTTCCCCGCGCGTCGGGGTGACAGTGGTCTGGGATGGCGGACGCCATGACGTACCCACCCCTGGTGTCGTCCTCGGAGGGGTTCACGTGACTCCCCTGGTACACGTAGGGGGCCTTGTCCTCAGGGGAACAGGTGCAAGGCTTGCTCGCATCGAAGTCCCACCAGGCTTCATCTTCCAAGGTGAAAGCTTCGGGGGAAGACCTAGGTCCCCCTTCTGGTCGTCGGGTCCAGCGATCGCATGTCCCTGGTTCATGATTGTCGTCGTCTATGTGCAGCCAGGTGCTGTAGATACTCACGGTTCTACCGGGTAGACGGGGTACACAGTGACCTCCCAAGGGGTGTCGTGTTCACCCAGATTTCTGTTGACGGACTCGTTGTGCGTGTCGGCCCACTCGAACGCCTCGACCATGTTCAGGAAGGGGCCGTTGAAGTAGTGGCGGTCGATGTCACGGTCGTAGGTGTTCACGATCCACGCCGACGCGTTCTCCGTCTCCGCGTAGTCCTGTTGGGCGACCAAGTCGTTCAACCAGTTCCTCGCGAACTCCATACGACGGTTGTGGTCCTCCTCAGGGGTTGTCACGGCGGTGTCTCCACTCCTTGTGGGCGATGCGGTGAGCATTCCGACAGTCGTCGCATGAACAGCTGTAGTTGTTGTAGCCGTTCTCGGTGCCGTGAGGGATTAGATCCCAAGGGGTCATCGCGAGCCGGTCACGGTACTCGGCTTGCCGGTCGCTGTTGGCTCTTGAACATCGTGTGCAACGGCAGCCAAGGTTGGTGTATCCGTTGTTGGTGCCGTGCCTCGGGTCGGTCTTGTCCGCTCTGAACAGTTGCTTGGTCAGCTCATAGCTGTGGCTACGCTTCGCCATCCTTCAACTCCCATCGACTGATCAGGTACTCCCTGGTGGCGAAGCCGTTTGAGTTCTTCTTCGCCTTCCACCAAGGACCATCGGTCTTCTGTCCACCCTCTGTCCAGGTCACCGGGCCGAGAGCAGCCTGCGCAAGTTCCAACTTGCCGAAGACACCCAGAAGCTCGCCCGTGTCGTACGGAATTATCTCTTCAAGGACGTAGACGTACATGGTTTCTCCTATCTACACGCGGCGCGGGCGCAGGTACTAGCTCGCCGCATCCCAGGGCCAGAAAGGTCAAGGAACCCCGGGCGGGGTCATGGCGGTCCTTCGGATCATGCCCTTCCGTTGACGCCCGCGCCGCGCTGCTTACTGGGTTATCCCCAGGCTGGTCATGACGTCTGCGATCTCTTCATCGGTGGGTGGAGGACATTCGAGGTCGATCTCCACCACGTACCAGGTGTTTCCGGACTCGACGCCCTTGCACCTCCAGATCAAAGGAGGCTGGCCATCGAACCGCTCCGTCAGTTCGATCAGTTCAACCACTTCGCCGGTCTCGAATCGGTGCTGCCAGTCGGCCTTGTCACCCGTCACGATGACGTGATCGCCAACCTTGAACCCCTTCTTCGACACTTGCTGAACTTGCTGAGTCATCGTCAACTCCCTCCACGAATGCTTGCCAACACCTCGGCGATCTCATCGTCAGTCGGTGGAACCCATGCGTGTTTCAGATCCTGCTCGGCCACGTACCAGGAGCGGTCATGGTCCAGCGTTAAGGCCTCCCAGATGACGAGAGTTTCCTCGTGCCCGTGACTTTCCAGGATCGGGTTTTGAAGCTCCACCTCAACACCAGGCTCGTAGTTGTGACCCCAACGTGCGGTGTCACCAGTGACGATCGCGGTGTCGTGCTCCTGGAAGTTGCTGACCTCTAAAGCTTCGAAGTGGGTTCTGCTCTTGGACATGACTTGCTCCTAGCGATCCGCTTCTCCAACGTCTTCTTCGAGACGCCCATCCGCTTGGCGATCTGAGCCAGCGAGAGGCCGCTCCCCCGGAGGAACTCAAGGTTCTCCAAGAAAGCGGCCTCTCTGTGGCTGGACCAGTCAGGCTGAGCCGTCACTGGACGACATCTCAGCGACCTTCTCCGGCTCCACGGCCTCTTTGACCTCCAGGATGGTCCCGTAGGAGGCAAGCAACCGCTTGACCTCCTCCATCTCCCCTTGGTCAACCGCGAGCTTCGTGAGTCGGCTTACCTCACGGTCGAACTGCTTCCACCAGCCTTCACTGGCCGGTCTCACTTGGCGTGTCATGACTCCTCCTTCTCGATCTTCGTGATTATGGACGATCGTCTGAACCTCTCGAACAGGTCCGGCATCTCCGGGTCGTCGAACCAGATAAACGATTGCCCGCCTATCTCAGGCCATTTTTCAACCCGTGTGATCGGATGAGGTCGACCGTCGTACAGGAATGGCCCGGCATGACTGTCCGGTCCAGGCCTGCGTTCGTACGTCATGGCGTCCAGGTCCCACAGGTGGGTGCTTCCTTGGGTGGTCACCAACCATCTGCCGGTCATGTCCTCCGTCAGACGTTCAACCGTTGCCACGTCAGGCGACATCGGTAACTCCCTTCCCTACAGAGATGAACTCCTCCGCCCGAGCAATCCCAGACGGAGTCAGACGACGACCCCGAGGGGTCCGGTCAACCAGCCCGCGTTCCACCAGGAAACGCTCCACCCGACCGATGCCCTGCTTGGTCTCACGCAGGATCTGCTGGATCGCAGCCTCACCCACGATGTACTCCACGCTGCCGTCCTTGGTCTCACGACCGAAGTACTGACGCATCGCAGTCAGGTAGTGGATGTGCGTCCTGGTCAACCCATCCGGCTCCACCTCCAAGAACTCCAACAGTTCATCGGGTGTCGGGTTTCGCTTCAACGCCTTCGCCATCGCACGGCACGCCAGCACCATCTCCTCGATGATGCGAGGTGTCCCACGGCAAGCGTCAGCGATCGCGAACGCCGTCCGGTCCTCCACTTCAGCTAGGGCCCGGTGCCGGTCCGCGAAGGTGATCGCGATCCGACCCAGGTCCGTCAAGGAGTACGCCCCGAAGTACGGCTTGATCTTGAACCGGTCCAACACGGTGTCAGGGAGCGTGTCCTTGTCCGTGGTGGCACCGATGATCGTGATGTCGTCCAACGGAACCGCCTCCCCGTTGGGGAGGTACGCCACCCGGTCCTCCAACACCTTGAGCAGGATCTCTGCCCCACGCTTCCCACTGTCGGCGAGCTTGTGGATCTCGTCGATGAACAGGATGTCCTTGTCGCGCAGCTGAGTGGCTGCCTCGACCAGCGTGTACATGTTGAACGGAGGAACCAGTTCGATGATCTTCACGCCCATGGTCTTGGCGATCAGACGTGCCATCGTGGTCTTGCCGACACCCGGATACCCGGACGCCAACAGGATGTGCGGAAGAGCCTCGTCCATCTCCTTCGCCGCCTGGATGTACACCATCAACTGCCGCTTCAACGGCTCTTGGCCGATGTAGTCCTCCCAGTCGTCGGGCATCTGCACAGTGGCGAAGTCCAGGTGGTTGATCGGGGAGATCCCCGGCTGATCCTCATCACTGTGTACATGAACATCGATCTGCGTCGGTTCTATGTTCTGGATCGCCCGCACGATCTGTGCGGCTTGGCGGTCCTGACCGTGCCGGAACAGGGCGTACCCGGTTCCGAGCATCATGGCGTCGGTTGCGTCGAACTCGTCAAAATCACTCACATTGGCCTCCTTGGGCCTGAGTTACGCATCCTACTCCAGGATCTCGTCGAACACCGGTACTTCCTGCTCCGGTGCTCCCTCCACCAGCTCACCCAGACGGTTGCCGTGGGCTCGCATGATGCCCCGACGGTTCTCCTGATCCACACCCTCATGACGAGACGCGTAGTAGAAGACACCGTCGACCATCTGCCCGTTCTTCTTCGCCTTCTTCAACATCTTCGGGTCGAACATGTTCTCCGTCGTGTCATCACCGAGACCAACCTTCGTCTTCCGAACGAAGAAGAACCAGGTCGCCTCCACCCGTCGCGCCTCCTTGGCGAGACGAGTCAGATAGTCCCCGAGCGACTCGTGATCCTCCGGCGTATGCAACCAGCAGGTGGTGGCGTTGGCCAGGACCGCGATCGGGTTGATCTCACCATCGGCTGCCAAGAAGGCGAACCGGGTGCTCTCGATGTGCCGCTCTACAAACTCGGCGAACGCATCCTCCCCCACGTTGGGGGTTTGAACGTCCGTCGAAAACAGTCCAGCAAAATCGTCTGGTTCCAGCTCGTCGAAGATTCCGGAGAACTCATCGTTGTCCATGTGTCTCCTCTCGTTGGCCTTGTGGGCCACGATCGACGTCACTCGGGTGGAGCGACATCAACCTTCTTGCGACGTGCGTCCACCTGTCGGCGGGCAGCGTTGCTGAGTGTTCGGTGTAGCCAAAGCATCACTGGCGTGTCCCCCGCTGCTTCCTCGAACAGTGAAGCCTCATCCCCATCAAAGCGCAGGCGAAGACGGACAGATCCGTCATCCTCCCGGGCGAAGAAGTTGGGGGAGTGCTTCTTCCTGGGCTTCGCTTCAGTCATCGGTTCCTCAGTCTTCGTCGTGCTCGTAGTTGTCCCAGATGTACTTGAAGGCGGACGCGAGCCCATCTTCAAGCGAGTCGCACTCGACGTAGATCGAGTCCCCCTCTTCCAACTCGTGCTTGTCGTTGTTCCAGATCGTCTGCTGAAGCTTCACACCCATCCACATGTCCGTGTAGACGTGGTCGATGTGCCAGGACTGCGTGAGCAACCCCTGCTCCAGGCCGTACAGGATGTTGTCCAACAGGTTGTGGTGAGGTTCGAGTTGAAGAATCCCCCGAACCTCACCACGCACCTGCTCACACGCAGCTTCCCCATCTTTGTGCGAACAAGCCATCGGCAACTTGATGTCGGTCACGTCTGCACCATCACCGTGTGGGACTTCGGGTCCCGGATCCGCGAAACCAGCGACGTCAACTGAGCACTGAACAGGCTGATCTCGTACTCCGCCGTCTCAGCCTTGGACGACAGGTTCGTTGTGTACTCCGACAGCTTTGTCGACAACTTGATCGCCTGGTCCGCGTAAGCGTCGTACGTCTTCTCCTCGATCTTCCGACCGGGGCTGGCCAGGATCTTCCCAACCTCACCCATCAGTCGCTCCACCTCTTGGATGGTCTCCTGTTCGAAGGACTCCATGATCCGCTCCCGCTGTTCCACCAGGTTCAGCAGAGGCAGGACGTGGAACTCCGACCCCACGGACCGCACCCACTCGGCGAGCTTCGCGATCTCGGCGGAGTGGTTCTGCCAGGTGAAGTACAGACCACCCGACTCCTTCACACAGGTCGCCTGCAGGTCGTAGATGTACTCCCGCACGAAGGTACGCACGGCGTGCGAGTCCATGAAGTTCAGCAGGTGGTCGTAGTGGTCCTCGAACGTTGCCAGTTGCTCGGTGAGCCACTGGTCCTCGTCGGCGGTGAGCGGCTCACCGAGGTTGGAGGTGGTACGTCGGCACTCCACACCGTGACCGGTGTACTCGCCGTCCTTCTTGACGCCACGGGTGAACGTCAACTCGCCCACCTTCTCGTAGAAGATGCGACGCTTCACCCCAGCCTTGATGACAGCCCGCTCCAAGATGATCTGACGGTGCGCGTACGAACCGTCTTCACCGACAGGGCGGACCATCAGCTCCGAGCGGATCCCGTTGACCGGCTTGAACTTCTTCTCGATCCGCTTGCTGGCCTTCTTGAACGCATCCACCGGGCGGAGGTTCTTCCGCAGGTGGGTGGTGTCCAGCCCGGCAGCACCCAGGTCACGCTGGGCGTTCTTCAGGTTCACGTCCGCCTGGCTGATCGAAAACCACAGCAAGTCTCCGAGGAACGCCTCAGCGGGCAGGTCCTGGATGGCCTGCGTGTAGTTGTCCATCACAACAGTGGTGGTCACTTGGCCTCCTATGGCCTCAGGGACAGATCAAACGACTGTCCGAAACTCTACTTCATCCAGTTCGTCAGGGTAGGCATCGTGGCCTTTCCATGTCTCCATGTTGGTGACGAAGTACCACTCCCTGCGGAGCATCCCATCATCGTCGTACTCGGTTTCCACGGAGTCAACGACGACAACGCCTGGGATGAGGGCGTCGATGTCGGCGTCGGGTCCTGGCTGGAACAGCAGCTGTTGGTTCACCTTGTAGAGGGGTTCCTCAACGGTGATCAACAGCGCCCTTGATGGACTCGATCGCTGCGTTGACCTCTTCGTCGGTGATGATCGGCTCCAAGTCTTCGATCGCTACCCACCATCCTTTCCGCTCCTCTCCCCGGTATGGCCGTGGCAAACCTCTCACCAGCGAACCCAAGGGGTAGGCGCAGAACACCCGGTCCTCATCGTTCTTGCTCTTATGGATCACGGTCACCTCGGTGCCGTCCGAGAAGTGGTGGTTCAAACCACAGGTGTCACCCGTGACCACGACCTGGTCGCCAACCTCGTAGTCAGCCATCCTTTTGCTCTCGGATCTCGGCGACCAGTTGGTCGAACTGGGCCTGGATGTGGGGCGGCATGTTGGCGGACTGCTCCTGGAGGTGCTCCATCCCCGTCACCGTCATGCGGCTGATGGCCTTCATGAAAAGCGGGAGGGCGTTGTCCAGGAGGAACAGCCCGTCGTCGTCTGCGCCGTCCTTGTTGAGCTCCAGGATGAGCTCCAGGGTGGCTGCGTTCAGGTTGATGGAGGCCTTGGTGTAGGCCACACCCTTGTGTTCGAAGATCACTCCTCGCACGACCAGATCGCCGGGCGGCTTCTCAGCGCTCACCTTCTCCTTCTTCTTCTTCCAGAAGCTCATGTTTCCTCCCTGCATGAGCCACCAGCCAGCCCTGAGGGGATCTGGCCTTCACTCCAGACGTGTGTCTGAATCCCAGCCCTCTCCCCACGTCGCACCATGTCGTCGGTGCCGTTGGACTTCCCGGTGGAACGAAACGCCCAGATGACATCTGGGTCGTGGTCGTCGATCATCTTCTGGTTCCGGATCGGACCCGCTGCCTTCCCGTGTGCATCCCAGTCGGCAGGTACGGCGATCACCCTGGCGTTGAACTGCGGGGCGATGCTCGCAGCCATCCGGTCCGCACCCTTGGCGTCGCCGTGGATGAGGACCAGTTCCTCGCCCTTGCGGACGCTCTCGCCCATCAGTTGGGCGAACACCATGTGGATCGGGTCAGGGTCCTTCCACCCACGAGACCCACACATCAGGACCTTCACCTGTCGTCGTCTTCGGTCGCTTCCAGACGGGCGTTCAGTTCGGCCTTCGCCTCCTCGAAGTCAGCCTCCACGTCATCGAAGGACATGACGTTCCCGTTGTGGATGATGTACGTGGTGTCGGTGTCAGTGTCGGTGGCCTCCAGGTAGAAGGCATCCAACCCGAACCGCATCAGCTGGATCGCGGCCACGTTGATGGCCTCGGTGAGGTTGTGGACACCAGCGACGTTGATGCTGAAGTTGATCTCGCAGTTCTCGACGAGAGGAACCTCGTGCTCCTCGGCGGGCTCCTCGGCCAGTGCATCCTGCTCGTGCTCGTCCTGCTCGTCGGTGGCAACTGGGAAGTTGTCAGGCTCGGTGGTCTGCTCGGTCATGGGTTCTCCTTCTCGATCGTGATGCCGTGCTTCTGTAGAAGATGGTCAACTACAGACCTTTCAGCCTGGTTCGGGTGGCCCCTCTTCCCGGACTGGTAGTCACAGGACTTGCAGCGTGCCTGGTAAAACAGGGGCCGCTTGAACCCGTGAGGGAAACCAGTGGCAGGAAGCACCTTGTAGTGGGCGTGGTAGATGCCAACCATCAGGCGTGGTGCCTCCTCAGGATGTCCATCACGTCAGCCACATCCCAGTCGTGCCCGTGGTGAAGTTGCTCTCGGCGTCCCGCACGAAGCTCAGCCTCGATGGCGTCAAGGTTGACCCTGATGACGTGGCTCCCGGACGAACGCTGGACAGCACGCAAGATGCTCCGCAACGCAGACTCCTCCTCCTGTGCAGTGGGCCCCGAGTTGAAGTCGCGGGGCACCAGGACCCGGTTGAGGGCAACGTCGTACTCCATGCCCTGCCGCTTGGACCGTGTGCCGTCCTTGTTCAACTTGATCGGCGTGTAGTGCCGCACGTAACGGATGGAAGCAGAGTCGTGGGTGGGTCCCTCCTTGATCGAGACGATCGGGTCACCGTCGGCGTCCCGGACGTCCCCCCGAGCCTTCAACGCTGCGACAGCCTCCGCCACGTCCGCGACCTGACGCATCTCGTCGCGATCCATCGGGGTGGGAGTCCAGGTGACGACCTTGGTTGCGGTCACGGGGAACCCTGAGGCTCCGCATCACCGACGTAGCGGGCGTAGATGTCCACCATGTACGGCGGTCCCTCGTTGTCGCCCTCGATACGACGAGACACAACCTCGAAACCCTCCGCGAACGCCTTCACGGTGCCGTTCTTGAAGCGGGTCACCGTCCCATCCCGGACGTTCTCCTTCAACCGAGCCCATTCACCGGGCTTCTTCTTGAGCTCCTCAGCGATGGGAGCCCACTTGCTGGGCCGTCCCACACTGCCGTCCCTGCCATCGGGAGGAGGCTCCCTCCAGTCGATGTCCACCATGTCATGCTCCTCTCGTTGTGCTCAGGATGCTGCTGATCGCAGCGTCGATGTCCTCTTCAGGGACTACACGCGTCAGGTCTACTTTGCTGATCCGCTTTCGGAACAGCTCGTTGTCACTGGGGGCATCACCTTTGTTGCCTCGGTACTGCTCGATGTATCGCTGCTGGTCAGGATCCCAACGGTAGACCCGCCAGTTATTGTAGAACGTTTTGTTCCACTTGTAGATCCCCTTCTTGGCTTTTTGTAGGGATTCGTGGTGCCGGATCTGACCGGCCATCGAACCTCCCTGCCACAGCAGCCACTCAGGCGGCGGAGGGAACTCTCCCTCCAGGGGCGGGTAAGCCTTCTGGCTGTATGTCATGTGACCTCCTCAGTCCATGCCAACGTGATGGACGCACCACTGCGCGTCCACGTCTCCTCGTAGTTGTTGACCTCGTCAGCCTTCGTGTAGTTGGTGCGGTGGAACCCCATGTCAAGCAAGCCTCGGCGGATCAGCTTCCTCTCGTACGCCCGGTTCGCAAGCCGACCCTTCTGGATGCTCGCCATCGCATCGGCGACGTCCTGCTCGGTCACCAGGTTCTCAAGATCCCTGGCGGCTACGTTGCGGAAGAAATCCCCCTCGCTGCAGCACCAGCCGTCGACGAGGTTCGACTTGTCTCTACCCTTACCCGGGTATCGAACCTTGTTCACGAGCGTCACCCGCGTGCCAGGGGCGAGGTTGTGGCCCCACTCCTCTTCGTCGCCTGTGATGACTACCAGGTCACCTTCCTTCATGACTTCTCCCTCCCGCAGGTGCAGGTGGGACAGTGGGGACGCGGAGGTGGGCGTGTCTTGATGGCCGCGATGGCCTCAGCCACCTCAGCTTCTAGGCTGAGGACAACCTCCAAGTCGGCCTCGGATACCCACCAACCGGTGTCGTCCGCTGTCGGGTCCTCTGGGTAGCAGAGCCACCCTGGGGCAGTGTCGTCCTCGTCTTCCTCGTTCTTGGTGTCGAGAACAACCCGCGTCTCGTTCTTGAAGTTGTGTCCCCAACCGGAGCTGTCGCCTGTGACGACAGCGACGTCACCCTTCTGGTAGCGGAAGACTCTCGCCCTCATGGGGTCACCTGGGTGACGCTGCGGATGCTGGCGAGGGCTTCTTCAACCTCATCATCGGACGGGCCCTCGGCTACGACGATGCGTCCGTTCACCGTGTGACAGTCTTCGTCCGACCCGTACCGGTCGAAGACATCCCACCTGACGCTGTACCTTTCTGGCCACAGGTCATCCCCGCGCTGCTCGTTGTTTTCGAATCCCATGTAACCGGAGCGGTCCGTGCCAACTCTGGTTACCGTCCCCACGGAGAACCCTTGGCTCGTCCAGGATCCTTTCCTTGAACGGGCGCTTTCACTCTCGAAGTCCGGAATCAACTGGATCCGATCCCCGACCTTGAACCGAGGCTCCGGGGGATCGTCGTAGTTCTGGCTCATGTCTTCCCCTTGATAGACTGGATCGCCTGGTGGATCTCCTTCGGGTCCACAGCTACACCGACCAGGTCAGACTCAGCCACCCACGCAGTCCAGATCCTGGGCTTCTCCTCGAACCTGTAGATGGGGGCCACGTACCAGGCGGGGAAGTCGTGGTACCCGGGGTCGTACTTCTCCCGGTACTCCAGGAGGACAACCTCTGTGCCTGCGGGGAAGGCGTGGTCGATGTCCGCTGCGTCATCCTTCACGAGGGCGAAGTCCCCTACCTTGAACAGCATTGCTTGCCCTTTCGATGCTTCGGATGGCTGTCTGAATTTCTTCATCAGTCGGTGCCGCTGACTCCAGGTCCTGGACGGCGACGTACCAGCCTCGGCTTCCGTCTCTGGAGGCGCAATCCCAGCAAGGGAACATGTTGCCCCCGACGGCTCTGCCTTCCTCCATGTAGTGCACGGCTTCGACGATGGTCCCGACCTCGAAGTGGTGCGCCATTTGGGCCGTATCTCCGGTCACCCTCAACAGGTCACCCTCGCGGAACTCGCGGGTGTCGATCAGCCCCTCTAGGTGCTTCGCCAGGTCGCTCATAGGTCACACTTGTGGTCGTTGATGACTCGGTTGATGGTGTCCACGTGGGCGTGCTGGGTTTGTAGGACAACCAGCCCGCATGTGTCGTGTGTCAGCTCCCAGAACTCCCTGACTGATCGCACCGTGAACTCGCCTGGGTCAGCGCCGTGCAGTTCGACCAGGGCGGACACGAGGTCCGTCTTCTCCTGGTCGGTGATCCCCGGCATCTCTGCCTGACTGAGACCGAACACCTCAGCGATCTCCTGATCGGTTACCGGGCTGGTCTTCCACGGGCTCTGCCTCACGATGTGGTTAGTTTCCCTGCCGTGGGCCAGGGCCTTGTCCAGGTTCTTCGAGATGATGCCGTTGCCAGTGGCGTTCATCCTGGGCCAGGCCAGTTCACAGTCGTTGCAGTCGTACCAGATGTTCTGGGGGGTGGTGGTCATCGCGTTGTGCTCCACTCCCCGTACCTGACGGACCGGACGAACACCTCCACGGCGTGACCGTTCAACGTGTTTGCCCGCTCATCTCCGGTGTAGTAGTACGCACCGTCGTCGCCGTGCTTCGGGTTGCATCCCTGGGCTTCACAGTCGACCCGCGACGTGTACTCCAGGTGTGTTCCAGCAGGAGGGAGTTGGGTGTCTTTGATGACGTCCATCATCGCTTCACCTTCTTGATAGATGCGATGGCTTCTGCGACCTCACCGTCAGACACGTGCTCCAACCGGAGACCGTCACCGATGACCATGCTCGGGTGGTAGGCGCAGATGTGGTTCCAAGCATCGTTAACACAGTTGTCCAGTTGGCCGAACTCGTAGTCGCCGTTGGAGCACAACCCGCACTCCACGTAGCCATCGTTGATCAGCATGTACTGGAGGAACTGCTGCACCTGGTCGAGGTCCATCAGGGCTCTTCGTGGGTGCAGTCCGGGCAGTCGTGCAACTTCTTCTTCACCGGCTGGATCCCCATCAACGCCATGAACTCGGCGTCCAAGTCCGCCTCGGAGATGTCGAGGTCGAGGTCTCTCCTCAACCACCACCCCATCGACTTGCCGTTCTCGTCCCGGATGAGCCACGTGCTGTCACCCTTGTCGTACTCGTCCGTGAACCCGACGTCGCCCACGTTGACGTCGTTGTTCCAGGTGTTCTTCTTGGTGATCACGACCCGGTCGCCGGGCCTCAGTCGCCGTGCGACTTTCTTCTTCGTCACAGCACCTCCAAGACAGCCTTGTTGACGTGCTTCATCTGCGAGGTCAAGCACTCGTCGGGACGCTTGTCGTCCCTCTTGCGGAGCAGGGTGGGCTGATACAGACGCCCGTTTGCACCCACGTACAGGTACTTCACCTCCACGACATCACCCACGGCGATGGTGTCGTGTTTCTCCTTGCCGATGAGGCTGGTCCGACCAACCTCAACCACCCGGTCTAGGTGACCCGGTATCCCGGTGGTCTCGGTCCGCTGGGTCATACCCAACTTGATGGACTCCTTGCCGTCGTCGCGGACAGCCAACACCTCACAGTCAGCGGTCGTCACGAACTTCAACTTCGTCCACTCCATCGTCCGCGCACCAGACCGGTACGGCGACGACGCGTCCTTGAAGATCAGACCCTCGAAGTTGTTCCGCAGCGCGTACTCAGCCAACGAAACCTTCTCCTCGAACGTCCGAGCCTGAGGCACCAGCTTGATCGCCGGGTTCCCCTTCGCCCACAGGTGGAACGTGTGCTCCAACACGAACCGACGGTCAGTCAACGGCATCGTCGGGTCCGTCGCCGGGGACTGCGGGATGTCGAACACCCAGAACACCCCGTCCACCAACTCCCCGTCCAGGATGAACGACTGCGGGTTGGGGTCGTTGGGGAACCGGAACTCCATCAACGCCTTCGGGAGACCCTTCGTGTACGGGGTGCCGTTCCTGGTCAGGGCAGTCGGCGGGTAGTCACCACCAGGTGAGCACAGCAAGATGCGGTGCCCGTCAAGCTTCTGCTCGGCGACCTTGTTGGGGTCCTCCAGGTACGCCCGGAGCTGGTTCAGGTTGGCCTCTTCAGCCAGTTGGGGGAAGATCATGGGAGCCTCCTAGGGCTTCTCGGATGGAGGCGATTGCCCCCGCTACCTCTTCGTCGGACACCTCAAGTTGGACGCCGTGCTTGTCGATGTTCAGAGGGTGGTGGTTGTCAGGTGATTCCTCAAGTCGGTAGTTGTACCCGTCCAGTCGCACACTGACTATGTCCTCCTCGTAGTAGTTGTGTGTGTCCACTACAACCCCACGAAACCCGTTCTCCTGGACGGGGTGCGACCACCCCCTCAGCTCCTTCGTCAGGATGATCCGGTTACCGATCTTGAAGTCGCTTCTTCTCATGGCCTCCTCTTCCCAGTGGGGGCCGATTGCTCGACCCCCACCTCGACCTTGGTTGTCACACGTCGAACGTGAAGTCCAACGCCGACAACGCCTGGTACTCCCGCACCGACTTCATCGGGTCCTCCACCGTCTCCGGGCGAAGGTTGTGCATCAGCAGGTACATGTACGACGGAGCCTGCGAACCCTCACGGGCCTCCTCGGCGACCGTCTTGTGCTCGAAGTCGTGGTCGTCCTTGTCCTTCGAGTGGATCAGGCTCACCGTGGTGCCGTCACGCAGCACCGCGTACAGGTTGCGAACATCCCAACGCAGGAACGGCGGCAACGCAGCCGGGGGGAACGCAGCGATGAACCGCTCGTGGAACGACTCCACCGCCTCACGCACACGGCTCTCCTCGATGGGCTCACCCTTCTGCTGCTCGTACTGCTTCTTCACGCCCTCCACCAAAGTCGGGCGCGCCTCCAGCAGTTCGTCCACAGACAGCGGACGCCAACCCTCGACAGCCATCACCATCCCGAAGGAGTCCTCGGGGTAGCGGAAACCGGAGTCGAACCCAGCGAGCATGGACTCGGCGGGGTCGCCTGGGAGCTGGCCGATGAGCTCAACCAGCGGGTCGTTCGGGTCGCCCTTCAGGGCGTACATCTTGCTGGGCAGGTCCCATCCCTGGTTGGCGAGGTCGTCAGCCAAATCCTTCAGACGGGTGTCCAAAACCTCATTCGTTGTCATGTGCAACCTCCTCAGTTGCTTGCGGGGTCGAAACAACGCGCTCAGTGCGCGTCGGCCTGCGGCCAGAAACTTCATAGGTGCCCTCGGTCTGACGGTCCACCCAGCCCTGACCATCCTTATCGTCTGCAAACTGACCCACGTACTGCTCAGGATCAACATCTGTGCGATGTACATAGGTGTTGTAGCCCCGGTTGGCCATCAGAGACCAGTTGCCACGTGTCCATTGAGGCTGCCAGCCATCAGCTTCTGCATCAGGGTCGCACGAACCAGACCCATCGAGGTACTCACTTCCTCGTGCTTGCTGGTGATCTCCGCGAACACCGCCTCCAGGGCGTCGAACTCCGACAGGGCCTGGTCGAAGTCCATCTCGTCGGCCTGCGCCAGAAGACGTTGCGCTCGGTTGGAGAAGTCTTGGTAGTGCTTGAGGACGACAGCCTTGGAGCCGTCGAACTCGCCGGATGCGATGGCCTCGCTGAGTTCACGTCCGATGGGTCCAGCGTCACCCTGCGCGGCGTACGAGATGGCGTTCTCGGTCGCAGCGAACGCGAACTCGGACACCTGGGAGTCGTATCCCTTGGACCGCTTCGAGTACACCTGGCGGAGAGCCACATCGTTGGCGTCCGAGTAGCTGCCGTACCGGGTAGCGCTGGACTGCCCAGCGGTGCCGATGCGACCCCACCGGAGGATCACGAAGTTCGACTCCGTCAGGATCACTTCGTAGAACTTGCGGCTGCTGCCCTGGATGTAGTGCATGCGCCATCCCTGGGCGGGAACAGTCACGTCGATCACCTTCGCCTTCGTTGCCATGTCAGCCTTCTTCCTCCGCCTTCACGGCGAGGTAGGTCTGTTCACTGGCGGTGAGTTGACGCCAGTAGATTCTGGTGTTGGGGATGTTTCCGACGTTCTCGTAGTCGATGGAGAGTTCGTCTTCGGAGTCGTACTCCTTGTCGGGGTCCCAGGTGTATTCGCCACGGTCGAGGTACTCGATGCCGACCTGGACGTTGCCTACGACGATGCGGCGTTGCCGTTGGCTCGCCAGAACGTTGCCCTTGCGGCCCCATTCCTTGAGGCACTCGTCGCAGACGCTGATCTCGATCTCGGTGCCGTCCATCGGGTCGAACACGGTGGACCCGTAGTGCCCACCAGTGGTGAACGCGGTCCCTTCGGAGGGTTGGTTGATGCTGCCCTCGAAGACGTTGTCGAGCGGCTTGTCACAACGGATGCAGGGGAGAGCGGACTTGCTCATGTCAGCCCCTTTCCAGGAGCGCTTGGATGGATGCGATGGCTTCGTCGACGTCGACCTCAGCGGTCGCCTGCGGTCCAGTGGGAGCCTTCCCGTTCTTCCACAGGGGATGCTTCTTGGTGACGGTGCCCACTGGGAGGTGGTAGGTCTCGATCCACTCGCCGCCGTGGTTTTCGTACACACGGTGGGAGCGGGTGGTGACACCGCTGTTGCGGTTGGCGTTGGCGCTGATGTCACGCTTGACCAGGCTCATGCTGTCCAACTTCGTGAACAACCCGGTCACCGTGTACGTGTGGTCCTCGATCGGACCGTCGTAGCGGACTCGACGCTTCACGGTCTTGTCGTACGGCTCCGCCCACAGCCCGTACTCGACCTCTCTGGGGAAGTCATCAGGGCTGCTGGCAGACCACTTGTTCGTACCGCGCCTAGCCATCGCTGCGCTCCAGGAGGACTGAGGTGATGGACGCGATGGCCTTGCTGACCTGCGCATCCGATGGGCCCTTGATGGTTGCCTTCGTGGAATGCTTCGCCTGCACGAAGGGATGGTCAGCCCACTTGGATCCCTTGGGGATGTGGTGGAGTTCCACCCACTCGTCAAGTTCGTGGTCCCAGGCGTAGACGTAAGCGTCAGCGACCAGGGTGCCGTTCTGCTCGTGGCCAGGGCTCTGGGAGATGGACGCCTTGGCGTGCCCCAGAGAGGGGTGGGTTTTGAAAGTGGACGCCCTGGGGTAGAAGTGCGTGGCGTACAGGTACGGCCTAGCGAACTTCAACGGGTCAGGTTTGGCGTGCATGCGTGGCCTCCTTGAGCCTGCGGTCGGAGTGTACCTCGATGGTGTCACCGAGCACCGACATCCAGAACCAAAAATCGGTGGGGGTGTGGTCCGGCACCGATGTTCGGTTTGCTAGTAGGTGGGGTGCTTGTAGCCTTCGATCAGTTCCGTCATCTCGTACAACTGGTGCTTCAACAACTCGTGGGCACGCTTGGCGCGTGGCGAGTGAAGGTCACCTTCGATGATGTCCATCAGCTCGTGGCTGGGAGTGTCCTCGTGCAGCCCATCGGTCAGGCCGAACACGTCCAGGACTTCCTCGTCGGTCACCTCGTCGACGTTGCCGGTGAGGCGGACCTTGTCCCTGCCTATCCAGTACAGCTGGGTTCCTTGGTCCGGCCTAGGGACGGTCCCAGCCTCCATGTCGTCCCCGACAGCCAGGTTGCCCTCCGAGTGCCGGTAGGTGCCGGAACTGAACGTGTATCCGTCCACGCCGTGCACCAACAGCCGGTCACCCACCTTCCAACGCTGGGTCTTGACTACCACTTCGACGATGTCGCCGACCCGGTACTCAGGCAAGGCCGAACAACTCCTTCACCTCTTCATCGGTGACCTGGTCATACGGGAGCACCATCTGAATGCCCTTGTAGAAGACGTCGACGAAGAACCCATGCTCACCCTTCTGGTTGGCCAGCACGACCATGCCGTCATTGGGGGTGTAACGATCCCTGTCGAAGTTGTACCCACATACGTACACCGGCTCCGTTGGGTCGAAGTCGCCGCCTCCACCAGGACAACTGCTGTGATGTTCGGGGAGGATGGTGACCTCCTCACCCTCCTCGAATGTGACTCCGGCGATGGTGACGTACCGAGGCTTCTTGGTCTTCTTAGGCAAGGCCGAACAACTCCTTCACCTCGTCGTCGGTGACAGGCTTGATCTTCGGTTCGACAACCTGCCGGAGACCTCTCCACACCTGCACCCAGTGCCCGTGGAACCCACCCCGGTCGTTCACAACCAGCTGGCCGTCGTTCAGGTGGTTCTGGTTCCCCTCGGTGACGTTGTACCCGGCGACGTACTTCACCGAACTGACCCCACTCTTGTAGGTGACGATCACCGTCTCGCCAACCTTGAACTTCGCGGTCACGGTGCGGTCCTCCGAGTGGAACACCGTGAACTCGACTCCATCCTCAACCTCTTCATCCAAGACCGAACACCTCCCTCACTTCCTCGTCAGTAACGGGCTTCCATCGGGGCACGATCAGCAGACGACCGGACGGGTCGTGGGTGTCACACCACCAGCCGCCACCGTCCTCACCTGGGACGTCGTGGATGGCGACCTGGTCCGTCCATGCGGAGTCGTCCTCGAAGGTGTAGTGCCCCACGTAGCCCTCGAAACCGTTATCGTAGGCGTCGATCATGCGCTTGTCTTTGAGCCAGTGCTCTAGCAAGACCACCTCTTCGTCTTCGACGAACGTGACACCGTTGATCTCTTTCGACCTCGGGTAGTCCGGGTGCTTCTTCTTCTTAGCCATCGACCCAGTCCGTCACCTCGCGGCGAACCACCCGACAGTCGTCCTTGAACATGTAGTTGTCGATCCAACCCTGCACCTCATCACGGGTCTTCCCGTCCCAGAGCGTCAAGTCCTCCTGAAGGGAGGCCCGGTTCTGCTCCATGACACCCCATTCGGTGTGGGTCTCGCCCTTCAACTCCTCGTCAACCCGCACAGCTTCCTGGGTGACAACGGACTGGATGGAGGCGATTGCAGCCTCTACCTCGGATTCGTCAGGAGCCAGTTCGTGGGCGATGCAGTCCTCGTGGACCCACTTGCCTTTCAAGCCAACGTGGTGAGGTTTGCCGTCGTAGTCGCCGACCTCGACGACCTCGCACACCTCACCGATCTCGAAGATCGGTTTCCCGTTGTCCCTCACGTGGTACTTGAAGTAGGGCTTCTCTCTGTGAGGCTCCATCAAGAACTTGGCCTCCGAGACCAGGTAGACGGTGTCACCTCGGTTGTACTTGCTCACCGCTCACCTCCCTGGATGCTGGTGATCGCTTCACGAATGTCGTCGTCGGTCACCGGCTCGAAGTTCGAGACCGCATCGACTGGGAACACCCAGGAGCGGTCGGGGAAAATGACCCCGACGGAGTCGACTCTGCCGTTCGTTGTGTTGATGGCTCTAACTTCACCGACGGCCCCAACCACTGGGAAGGGGTCGCGGGTTGGTTTGTTTCTGTAGGCGTCGCTTACGTGGGGGTCTGAGCGGACCACCCACACCTTCTGGCCGTAGTACCAGCCGTCGACGCCGTCAGGCACCCATCACGCTCTGGATGGATGCGATCGCTGCCTCCACCTCCGCATCGGACACGGAGTCCATGATGAGCAGCGACTCGTCGGCGAGGTGGTAGCCATGGTTTGCCGTCGACTCGGCGTAGCGGTACTCGTCGAACCTGATCCCGTACGTCACACCAACAGCAGGCTTGTTCCTGGCGCTCAACACGTCCGGGTCGTCGAGGAGGGCAACCACCTCGCCACGGTAGTGTTCAGGCCAGACACCGGGGGCGAGTTCGTCCTTGTCCAGGAGGAACCGGTCGCCGGGTTGGAACTTGAAGACCTCCATCACTCACCAGCGAGCTTGTGGTACATCCACTCGGTCCCCTTGGAGATTCCGACGAGTGTCCAAAACAAGATCTGCACGGGCCAAGCCAGTGTGTAGAAGGCGATCTCGGCCCAGGGGGTGCCTTCGCGGTGGCGACCCGTGTGGATCGTGCCGGTGGCGATGGCGTGCGTGACGTTCAGGATGCCGATGCCGACGAAGAAGTAGGCGAAGACTGGAAACCATGTCCAATCCATTAGTGACTCCTAGTGTGGGGGTACAGGATCAACGATCGCGTCGGGGTTGCGGTATGGGCATGGAACGGGGGGACGGACATGGCGTCCGCCCCCCGCCACCCTTACCTCAGACCTTCTCGAAAATCTGCTGCACCGACTCCGGCTTCAACTCGTTCACCGGAATCGTCGCGTCACTGATCTTCTCCAAAAGGCCCAACGGACCCTCCGAGTAGCGCATGTCGTAACCGCCACCGATGTACACCGAGTACATCCTGACACCGACACGCTCCCTCTCCTTGTTGAACTTCTCGATCCAGTCCTCGGCCAAGTTCGCGGCACCATCGGTGATGAACACGATGTCAGCCTTGCCCTTGTTCTCGTCGTCGAACGACTTCGACGCCTTCTCCAACGCCTCGGTCAACACCCCATCGAACTGGGTGCCACCGTTCGCCTGGGTCCCGAGGAAAGCCAGCACCTTGTCGAACGGTCCCTTACCCTCGGGGAAGTCGAAACGCTCTCGGTCGTTGTTCGACCCGAAGAACATGGCGTAGTAGTCGCGGTCTTCCTCGGCTGCAAACCTTCGCAAAGCCTCCGCGACACCCATCGCCCATCGGAACGGGTCTCCCTGCATCGACCCGGACTTGTCGATCGCGATCACGATCGGGCCCTTGCCGACGTCTTCGGAGCCACGCATCTTGTACACGAGCAATTCCTTGTCGACGTATCGACGGAAGAACTCGTACGACGTCTCCTCGGTTGCGAGCAAGGCAAGCTGCGGACGGAGGACTCGCTTGAGGTCGTTGCCGGTTTCGACGTCGTACGCCTCGTGGGGCACGTCGTTGATACGCTGGGCCTTCACGCCCAGAGCGAATCGCTTCATCCGACCGATGACCTCGGCGAGTTCCTTCATCTCGGCGGTGCGGAGCTTGTCCGCCATCGCCATCCGCGACTCAGGGTTCATCGAGTACCACTCGCCGTCTTCGAGGCCGATCCCCTTGCGGAGACCCTCGATCTCGGACACCTCCTTCGTCGCCGCGTCCAGCGCCTCGTGAGCGAGCCGGTCCAGGTCGAGACCATCGAGGGCCTCGTCGAACTGGCGTTCCCACTCAGCCTCCTGCTGGTTCAGCGCATCCTCGGAGTTCGGGTCGAAGTCCTCGTCACCCTCGGTGGTGAGGTCCTCGTCCTCCAGGTCCTGACCGCCGCCGCCGTCTCCACCCTGGGAGCCATCGGTGGACGGGCCCTTCTGGCCGGAGTTCTTCTTGCCTCCGCCCTTGCCCTGACCTCCCTGGCCCTGGCCTCCGCCCTGACCCTGACCGCCACCCGGAGGGGCGTTGGGGTCGGGCTGGTCGACGTTTTGGACACGTGTCAGCATCTCGCGGACGGTCTCGCCCATCGAGTCCAACGCCACGGTCGACATGACCGGGTCGCTGGCCGTCATCTCCTGGAGGTCCTGGAGCTGCGGGTTGTCCATCATCTCCTGCATGATCCGGCGAACCGGGAACAGGTCTCGTTCGATCTCCCTCTTGGGGGCCAGCTTGGGTGCGGCCTTGTAGAAGGTGTGGAACAGTGACTCGACGAGCTCGGGCGAGGGGTCGAATCCCTGCCGCTCGCCGCCACGGTGCTCGTCGCCGACCTCCAGGTCGGAGATCAGGTCGTCCACGGTGCGGGTCTTGCGTGCCTCACCGTAGATCCGCTGGTCCCAGCGGTTCTGCTCGACGACGTGGCGGTGACGCGGCTTCGGCTGGGACCTCTGGTAGGCAGGGTCGCCAACGATCTCTTGTCCGGTGTTCAGGGCCATTCGTGCCCTGAGCCGGTCCATGAAGCTGGTCATGTACTCCTCCTCGGAGTTGGAAAAAACGGTGGGTTGTTAGTCGGTGCCTTTGTTCGGTTTGATGCCGAGTGAGTCGAGGATGTAGGCCATCTCTTCCTCGGTGGGTTCGTCGGCCCAGATGGCTGCCCGCATTGTCCCGTCCACACTGCACGAGTGTGTGCTGGCTTTGTGGTGAGGTTCGCCCGCGAGGATGGCTTTGGTGTTGTCCCATTCGTGGGCGGTGTAGACAGCTTCGACCTTCTCGCCGCAGCCGCTGCACTCCCAACCCCAGATCATGGTTCGACTCCTAGGGATTTGTAGAGGTAGGCCATGTCCTCGTCTGAGGGTGGTCCTTGCTCATTCGCCCAGAAGACTCGATCAGGATGGACTTCCCGGTCGTGGAGCTTGGCGTCTTCCGGGGTTGGACTGGAGGGATCCCACCACTTACCGCACTCCCGGCATTTCCATCCCCCCATCAGGACACTCCCAGCGACTTGTATACGTAGGCCATGTCTTCAGCGGGGGGTGGGGTGGCCTCGGCAACCGAGGTCTCCCACACCTTGTTGGGGTGCACTTCCCTGTCGTGATGGAGCGCTTGACGGTTCACCTCACCGTCCGGGTCGCGCTGGGACCATCGTCTACGGCAGGTTTCGCACTCCCATTCCCTGTCCATCAGCCCTGGAAGTCGTGCGGACCACCCTTGGGGCAGTCCACGCTGCCGTCGGTCGGGTTGACCACGGCACCGTCGTCGTTCTGCTCCACCACAGACCAGCACTTCCCGCACATGCCTTGCTTCTTGGGCTTCGCGCCCTTGGCCTTGGCGTCAGCGACAGCCTGGTCCACCATCCGACCACCCTGGGTCTTGCCGGGCGTGTAGCCCTCCTTGGTGGTGCCCTTCGGCTCGGAGTAGTGGAGCATGTACCCGCCGCCGTTCAGGTTCCCGATGATCGAGAACCGTCCGTTGTCGGCGAGCCACTGGAACATGGCGAGCGCCGTTTCGGAGTCGCGGGGGTCGATGGCGGACAGCACGTCGTCGAACGACGTCGGTGCGCCACCACCACCTCCGCTGAGAGCGGCCAGCTGTGCCTGGATGGCTGCCAGCTGGTCGGCGACCGGGTCACCCGAAGGTGCGGCGGTCGGGTGGGGTGCGGGGTCTCCGCCGTGGAGGGCAGGGTTGCCCGGATCCCACGGCTCGGCCTCCGCCTGGACGGTGGTCACGGTGTGGACCTGCTCGTCGCCGCCACTCAGGGAAGCGATCTGGGCCTCGATCTCGGCCCTCCGCTCCGGTGTCAGTTCGGAGCCGTCGTTGTCCATGTTCATCGAAAGCTGGAGTTCCAGCGTGTCGATCTGCTGCATGTCTCCTCCTGTGGGAGTTGGGTTCTCGATCGGGTCGATTCCCAGGTCAGAGCAGAGCCGCTCGTAGATGTCGCCGTCCTTGTAGTAGGCGTACTCGTGCAGGTACTCGGCTGGGGTTCGATCGTTGCCAGCGTGGGCGTGGAATCGGTCCAGGTATTGCTCGATGTGAGCGATCTGTTCCGGTGTTGGCTCAGCCATGTTTTCCTCCCCGACTGGGCGGCACCCGAGTGCCGCCCAGTTCAGACGAGTGTCCGGATCACTTACCGGCGTTGGACAGGTTCTGCATCGACGCCGGGTCCAGGTTGAAGATCGACATGCCGACCTCCACCTTGAACGCCTCCGCCTTGGCGATGACCTCGACCAGCTTCGCGGTGGCCGTGCCAGCCGCCGTCGCCTTGTCGAGGTGCCCCTGCGCCTCGTTGAGCAGACGGTCGGTGTTCTTGACCGCGTCGACACCGACCCGCTTCTTGCGGTTGATGTCCATGTCGGAGTCGTTGGCCTGCTTGATCTCCTTCTTCAGGTCCTCCAGACCCTTGAGCAGGTCCAGCGCCGCCTTCTCGCCGGGGTTGGTGGCGGCCAGGATGACGCCGCGAACGGTGGCCATCTGGTCCTGGAGGCTCCACCACATGTTGGCGAGGATGTCCAGGTCGCCCACCGTCACCGTCTCGTGGCCACGCACCCAGGCGTTCGCCAGGACAGCGGCCATGCCCTCCACGGCACGACGGTCGGAGATCGTGACCTTCGCAGCCCCGTGCTGGAGCTCGTCGCGCAGGTCGAAGAAGGCGTCGATCACGGGGTCCGGCACGTCGAGTGCCAGCGACTCCTTGTGGGCCTGGTCCAGGTCGGCGAGCGTCACCTGGGTGATGCTCTGCCCGGTCAGGCTGGTGGACACGCCACGACCGGACTGGGCGATGCGAGCGATCGCGTCACCCACCATCTGGGCCTGGTTGGCACGGTCCTTGATGTACCCGACGATGTAGCGCAGGTGGATGCGGTCCCACAGGGCTGCCTGGTCGGCGTCCGTGTTGAGCTTGTTGGTGCCCGCGATCATCTGGCGCAGCGGGATGGGCGTCACCACGTCGTTGTGGAACACGCGCTCGTTCAGGGCGGGCATGATGCTGTGCAGCAGCGGGCCGTTGGCGTTGAAGAACTCGTCCAGGAAGACCTCGGAGGCCTCCGGCATCATGTTCTCCGTGACGCGGCGGACCTTGCCGTCCTTGACCATCGCCTTGATGTCGGGCGCGCCGAACACCTGCGACGGGTCTGTGGTCTCGTCCAGCGCCGTCTCGAAGTACGTGGCGTCGCTGATGTGGGACGCCATTCGCCGCGACAGCAGCGACTTGGCGGTACCACCCGGGCCGACCATGAGCAGGTGCTCCTGGGCGACTCGTCCGACCCACGCGCCTTCGATGACGTCCCCGCGCTCCAGGAGCAGCGAGTTCATCTCGTTGACGATGGCGTTGACCTTGGCGTTGATCGACGGGTCGATCTTGGGGGCCTGGCCGGTGGCCGCCGCCACGGTGGCCGGGACGACGGTGGGCTGGTTCTCGGTGGTGGTGGTGGTCATACGGTTCCCCTCCTCAGGGTTGATGTTGGTGTCGTTCGTCGTGTCGTTGCTCGGGTTGGTCACTTGCGCTCCTTGATGATGCGCTTGGTCCGGCGTCTGGTCTGTTCTCTGACGGCCCGCTCACCGAACAACGCCAGTTCGGCGGTGCTCCCGGTGAGCTTGGCAATGGTCTGCGCTTCCTCCCACTGCTCGGCGATCTCGTTCATGTCCACGTGGCGACGTCTGCATTCGACGATCACCGTGCCCGAGGGCATGTGGAGGGAGACCTTGTGCTCGTTGTCCTTCTGGAAGGACTCGTTGTCGGCGTACCCGACGTCGAGGTGCATGGCTCCCTTGTCCCCACTCAGCAGGGCTTGGAGGAAGTCGTTCTCGGCGGGCGCAGTGACAGCCATGCCGAGTGACTCCATCAGCTTCACCATCTCCTGGTACAGGTCGGTGATCTTGTTGACCGTCGGGGAGTTGTCCAGGTACTCGGTCAGGTCGCTGATGAACTGGCCGTTGACGTTGGTCTCGAACAGGTCCAGGTGGAGAAGGGCAGGGGTCTCCGGGTCGGACGGGTTGGGGACCACGATGGAGTCCAGGTCTTCGATCTTCCGGACGGCGTCCAGAACCTTCCGGACAGCAGGACGAACCCCGTGGACTCGTTCGACTACCAGGTTTTCGTAGGCCTGGTGGGCCGGGTTGTTGCGGTAGAACTCCCTCCAGATGGTGTCCAGGTTGACGTCCCAGCCGTTCCCCTGGAGCAGGTGGCTGTGGAACTGGTCGTAGCCGCTCTGGTAGGTGACGACGCTGCCGGGTGTGCCGCTGTCGTAGTTCATCACCGGCTGCAACAGACCCACGTTGACCTCGCTGATGTTCCCTCTCCCGCTGGTCAACTTCACGAACATGGTGACCGTGTAGGGGGTGTTCGGGTCCCGGAACCTCCACCACGCCAACGTGTTACCGCTCTCGGTGGGGTTGAGCAGGTGCAACTTGGCGACGGGGGGAAGTTCGCCAAGCATCGAGGACTCCAGGCGTGGGTTCACGGCAGAGAGGATCTTGGTGCCCTTGGCTTCCGCGACAGCCTTCGCCGCACCCATCAACAGGGCGTCCAAGTCGTTCAGGAACACACTCTTGGTGGTGCCAGCGACTCGCACCTTCCTACCCGAACCGGACTGCTCCAACTCGGGCTCGGAGACGATGTCACCGTTCGCCAGGAGCCACTGGCGCGGCTCGAAGCGGGTGAACTTCATCCACTGGGTTGTCATGCATCCTCCTTCTGGAGGGCGTGGTTGGGAACTGCGTGCGTGATCTTCATGCTCGCCAGCAGTTCTTGTACTTCGGCTTGCAGTCGTGCTTCTGCGGTCGCCTCGTCGGGGATGGTCCTGGCTCGGGGGGTGATGATCCCACGTGCGATGGCGTCTGCGCGTACGAGCCTCTTGAGCCTCTTTGCGCGCAGCTCAGCGTACTTGTCCCAGTCCGCTTGGGTGGTGATGACTCGACCGTTTGGTGGGGTGCCGTTGTGCATGTCGGTGCCTTCGCGGGAGAAGGCGATCTGGAACCCCCACTTGGGGTCACGTTCCAACCTCATCCAGGGCGCGACGTTCCGCCAGTAGTCGCCCTTCATCAACTTCTCGCTGATGTACACGACCGGGTCGGTGGTGTTGTCGATGCCGCCGCTCTCCCCGTACTTCCAGTAGTGGGTGGAGTAGGCGTACCCAGGAGTCAACACACCGTAGGTGATCTTCGCGAGTCTCTCCCGGTCACCAGGGCCGCTGATGTACGGGGTCATGAACTCCCCGTCAGCGTTGATGATGAGCGACTTCCCGACCTCCCCGTAACCCCAGGAGTTGAACCCGGTAGCCAGGATGGGTCGGTCCTTGGTGTCCCATTCGACGACCCCGATCCCGAAGTTGGGGATGCGACCGTAGAAGAAGCTGGAGCGTGCGGCGTGGTCGTTGTACTTGATCTGGTTCTCAGCGTCGAGTACCGACTTCCACTGCTTGTACAGCTGGCGCATCGGGTCCACGATCTGCCCTGTACTGGTCACTTGCTTAGTAAAATCCACGTTTTCCTCCCTTCTAAACTCCAAAGATCCGTGACGAAAGACCTCTCACGCTACGCGTACAACGCGTCACGCTTCACGCACACGCAAAGCCTTGAACAGTCGCTCGGCGTCCTCCTCCCCGAGGGCGCGGACGATCTCCGCGCGCGCACCAGGAGCCATGAGCCCGCCACCTTGCTTCGCCATCATTCGCAGCATGCCCACGTGTCCACCGATGCAGTTCATGCACTTGGTTTCGACGTCCTGGTCAGGGTCGGAGACCATCCCGAGCGATGCTGGACTGATCCAGCATTCGTGGCCGCAGGTCGCTGTGTACGGCAGGCACTCAGGCAGGTGGTCTTCCTCGATGTTGCTGAGGATGATCTGCGCATCGCTCATCCCGACGACACTCCGATGCGTGTGGTCTGGCCGGTGGCGGTGTCGTGCTCGAAGTGCAGCGTGACCCCGATGCCGTTGATCTCGTCGACCAACTGGTCGGCAACCTGCTGCGGCACACCCTGACCAACCAGGTGCTCGATGGTTTCGCCGCGCTCGTAGTCGTCGTAGATGCTGTAGTGGAACTTGAGGATCGCCATCAGCCCGGGAACGGTGTGGTCGAACCGTCCGGCCAACGGAGGAGCGGCTCCTGGAGGGTGGTCGAGGTGCCGTCTGCGACGATCCGCCAGTACAACTGCCGGTCGGTGACCGCACGGAACCCGGCCATCCCAGAGAGGACGCTGGTCTGGGTCTTCACCAGGGCCGCGAGTTCCTCGATCTCCTTCTTGAAGTTCTTGTACCCGTAGAGGTCGGTGCTCCCCTCGTGCTGGTACTCGACCTTGGTGACGTTCTCGGAGACGACGACGATCTTGCCGTCGACCACGGTTACGTCTTCCAGCTTGTGGGCCTTGAGCTTGATGAACTCCTTGTTCCTGTTGAACGTGGTGACCGCGCTGGGATCCAGCGGCGGGTCAACGGTGAACTCGACGTCGTACGCGGTGAAGTACTCGACGTCCTTGTCGACTGTTGTGCTCTTCTTCGGCATGGACTTCTTTCCCTTCTTCTTGGTAGGTCTGTTTGGTGGCATCTGGCCACCATTGGGTGTGGTCGGTCCCGATCCCAAGAGCTGCTGGAGAGAGGTAGGTCCGTTGGCTCCTGACATCACTTGCTGGATCAGCGCTTGGAACGGGTCAGGTGGTCCCGCCACCGTCACTGGTCGGGGTCGCTTCCCCGGAGGAACTTGTAGATCTCCTTCGACAGGTCAACGATGTCCGCAGGCGGCTGCTCCTCCTGCTTCTTCAGAGCCTTCTCCCACTTCTCGGACATGTTGATCGGCTCGGAAGCCATGTCACGGATGTGGTCCAGGACCTTCGTGTACTCGTCCGCGTCCCATCCCTCGATGCCAGCCAGCTGGTGGTACGGCGGCGGCTCCGTCGGGACGTTGAAGTAGTAGGTGCGGTACGTGTTGTCGTACGTGTCTTCCTGGTCGTAGAGGAACTCTGGGTGTGCGGACAGCATCACGTCGATGTTGGGGTCGGCGTTGTCTCCGCCGTTCCTGGTGTAGAACGCGAGGCGGAGGGTTCCGTCGTCGAGTTTCTCGATCCAGGCGTCTCGGTACCGGGCGAACGCTTCCCGCTCCAGGCCCAGGAGGTTCAGGCCGAGCAGGGAGCCACGGAGTTCTTCTTGTCCGTCGCCGAAGATCATGTTGTAGAGGCCGCTCATGGCGTCTCCTTAAGTTTGAACACCTGTCTGATTTCTTCGTCGGTGACTGGTTGGAAGACGTCTTCGAGACCGTAGATGTCAATGCACACGCCTTCCCACGGGTAGCCGTGGATGCTGTGTTTCAGGTCAGGGTCGATCGCGGTGAAGTCGACTGTGACGTAAGGCTGTTGCTGGTCGAGGTGTACCTCGGTGACGATCGCTCGCTTGCCTTCGTATCTCTCGGGTTCCGCGCCAGTGTCGCCGAACTCGTCCGCAGGGTTGTTCGGGATGTGTTTCCCCATCCACCAGTTCTCCCTGACGAGCACCTCGTCGCCTACTTCCGGCACCCAGTCACCGCTCATGGCTACTCCTCGGTGGTCTTGAACCTGATGAGACCATCGGCCACCGACACCGAGTACACGTCGATGTCCTCTTCCTCCAACGCGGCCTTGATCTCCGAGGCAGACGCTGACGGGGTGGTGGTGTTCGCAGTGATCTTGCGGACAGTGGCGCTCACTGTCCCTTGCTTGCCCTTGGCGGCACGGATGACAGCGAACTTGCAGTTCCAGGGGTCGAGTTCGTAGTCGGCTTCGGTCTCGACGATGGGGACGACGTAGGTGTCGGCACCCTTCGGGTCAGCCTGGAACGTCTCAGCCTGCTCCAGTTCCGCCTCGATCTTCTCGAACTCGGACAGTTCACGCTCACGGAACTCGTAGGGGGTGGTGAGGGTGTCGTCGATCTCGATGTCGAACCCGGACCCGAAGGCGGCGACGACGGCTGCTCGTTGGCCTGGCTGGCAGGCGATGTAACGCTTCACTGTGGTGCTGGTGCCCATGGTGTGCCTCCCTTTCAGTAGACGAGGTTGCGCAGGTCGTAGGACGGCGGAGGGAGTTTCTTGTACAGGACCCTGTAGCCCTCTTCGGTGAGGAACTCGAAGACGCCCTTCTCGGCGTCCAACTTCTGCACATCGGTCGACTTGATGAGGATGCCGTTCCCGAGGATGTTGTTCCTCTCGTCGTCCTCGTCGTCGTCGTCCCCTGGGAAGTTCACCCAGTGGTGGTGCGCTCCGCCACGTTCGGTCAGTGGCGTGTTGGACTGCTTCTCTTCGACCCTGCCCTCGACACCTGTCGGGGACCACACCGTTACCTGGTACTGGGTGCCCGAGTGGTCCTCACCCATCGGCTTGGCGTTCAGGAGCTTCAGCGCGTCGAACGGGTCCTCCTTGTAGCGGTTCATCTCCTCCACGAGGGCCTTCAACATGTCGAAGTTGAACTTCTCGAACATGCCGGACACCCTCACCACTGCGTCAGTGTGGTCCTGGTTCTCCAGGTTGTCTTCGCAGTATTCGCGGACGAAGCTGCCCTCCAGGCCGTCGAAGTCCAGCGAGTAGAACAGGCGACCCGGACGGTTTCGCATGTGCGAGTCGACGGCGTACTTGTTGTTCACGGTCAGGATGAACAACTTCTTGCTGGTCATGGTCCCGTCGAGGAGCGTCAGCACGCCCTCCTGCTGGTTCGAGTTGTACACCTTCTCGAACTCGTCCATGAGGACGATCGCTGGCTGGGTGACGGTGGCGAGGAGGCTGCTGAACTCGTCACCCTCCCATGGTGCGTTCACCAAGATGGTGGGGATGCTGGCCTGGTAGCCGTCGATGGCGATCAGGCGGGCGAGCAGGCTCTTCCCGGAACCCTTCTCCCCGGCGAGGAGAGCTCCGGTGGCGCGTTCCCGGTCCAGGAACGTCGACATGATCCTGTCGGCGTAGCGTTGCAACTCGCCGTAGGTCTTGCCTTCGCTGGTGAACTTGGGGACGCGTTGGAAGAACATGCCTGCCATGCTCTTGGCGACGACGTAGTTGCCGACGGGGAGGTTGTCGAGAAGGGCTTCTCTTCCTGGGGTGGGGAAGTAGCCGTCTCCGTTTTGCATGAACATGTGGTTGCCTCCAGGGGCATTGGGTTGTTTGGACGGATGTCAGAAATCAGTGGTGGGGGTGTCCGGACCCTTTGTTCGGTTTCCTTCGAGGCCGAAGATCCGCATGCCGATCTCCACCTTGACGATCACCAGATGGCTCTTTTCGTCGTCGCTGAAGGTGTAATCGGGGCTGTAGAGCATCCTCGACGCCTGCTGGAGGAGCGCCACTCCCGCTGTCTTGCGTTGGGTGGTGTCCTCCAGCAGGAGGGTCCACTTGAGCAGGTCTTCCACCTGGTCGACGGTGGTCGCCCCCGGGATCGCGTTGATGATCTCTGCGTAAGTGAGTCGAGTATCGAAGGCGTTCGGCTCCCCCTCGAAGGGATCCGTGAAGGCCTCGTAGATCACCGGCTCCGGTCCCGGCACTGGAGTTGTGGGCTCGTAGAACCGGCGCGGGCCGTAACCAGGGGCCTCGGGGGCCTGGGCCTGGTCGTCGTCGGCGTCCATCTTGGCGAGCCGGACGATCTCCGCAGCAGTGTTCGGGGCTTCCTTGCGGATCAGCCGAGCGGACTGCTCCACGTTCCTCTCTAGGTCCCTGAAGGCGTGGAGAGGAATCGACTCTTCCTTCTCGGGCACCTCGTCGGTGGCCTTCGACCAGTCGTCCTTCACGCTGTCGATCTGCTCGAACAACTCATCCACTGCACCTTCAACGAAGGCCTTCACGACCTTGAGTAGGGCATCCATCAGGACTCCTCTAGTTGTGTAGCCATCGAGCCCATGATGCTCGCCAGAGCGGCCTCGATGTCTTCCTCGGGCGGTGGAGTGTTGTCCACCGGCTTCTTGCGTTTGATCTTCTTCTGTTCTTCGAGCTTCCTCGCCAGCTTGTCCATGTCGAGCGCCAGTTCGTTCGGACCAGGCTTGCGCCCCAAGAGCCGCACCGCCTCGGCGTCGCTGAACTGCGGAAGTTCGTAGTCCTGCACCGGGTAGGTCTTGAAAGCCTCTGCGTAGAGGTTGCTTCCGTAGCCCCCACCGAGTTTCTCGAACGCCGCGTTCAAGCCGTCAGCGAACTTGAGAGCCTCCTCCTTGAGGCGGAACGTCGCGCTCCACGTGCTGTCACCGTCGTAACTGACATTTACACACCACATGGAGCCTCCTAGAAGAAGATGGCCAGCACGAAACCAGCGACGTGCCAGGCCAGGTACAGCATCGTCAGGGCCAGCAGGACCACGTGGTTGACATGCCAGCCGTCACCCAGGTGCCTGCGGGTGCGGACAGCCTGCTCACGGACGAGGGTTCTCATGGCTGCTCCTTCAGGGACTCGACCTGGTACACGGTCAGATTTTCGGTCTCCTGGAGCACGGCGGACCAGGTGAGGCGGGAGTTGCCGTTGATACCGGCCCGAAGCCAGCCACCGTTTTCCTTGAAGAAGAATTTGGTGTGCCAGGGGTCGCCGTCTTCGGCGATCAGGTACGTCCCGTCCGGCCAGTCGTCCTTTGGCTCGTTCTCGATCTTCTCGATCTTCGCCAAGGTCTCGGCCTTTCGCTCCTCCCAGGACTTGATGTTGTCGTGGGCCAGCTGGATCTGGGACTCGCAGGAGTGGAGGTTCCTTTTGAGCTCAGTCAGACGTCGGTCGATCTGTACCTGGCAGGAGCCGTAACAGGTGGCCCCACATCTGGGGCACCATCCCGTGTGACCGTCGTAGACACCCATCAGGAAGCCTCCCTCGCGGCCTTGGCGGCGTCGATCGACGCCTGCATCATCGCGGCGAAGTCCACCGAAGGCTCCTCCACAGCCGGGGCCACGTACGTGTCCTCCGACTTGTCGAAGTCACCAGCAGCAGCCTTCTCGTCAGCGAACGACTGGATCAGCGCCGACCGCTCGTCCGTCAGGTCCGCCACCTCGGTGGTGGTCAGAGCCTGGATGAACGTGCGAGTCATCGCCACCTCACCAGGCACACAGTCGAACTCGGGCAGGTCACGCTGCTCTCTCAGGGCGTCGGTGTGCCACACCTGGTACACCTTCCCGTCGGGGGTGAGGATGACCGGCTTCGGCAGACCACGGGTGGTCAGTTCGCCGATGGCGACGACACCTTCCTCCCGCATAGCCTTGTACAGGGTGTTCAGCAGTTTGATCGCAGCCGGGGACGGGCCCTTCTTCTTCCCGGAACCGACCTTGGTGGGCTCCAGGAACGACAACTTCTCGGGCACGTAGTTGCCCTGCGTGAACAGGTGCTGCGGCTGGAACTCGGTGATCTTGAGGGTGTTCGCCTCGACGGTGAACAACTTCTCGACCTCGTCGTCCTCGACGTACACGGGGCCGTACTCGGTCTCGATCTTCCGCTGGACTCGGGCCAGCTGGTCAGAGTCGAGAAGTTCCCCGGTTTCCTTGTCGATCTTGCCGCGCCCGACCGAGTGGTCGACGGTGACCTTCTCGCCGTTTCCGTTCGTGGTCTCGACGGGGAGGTACTCGTGGCGGGTGAAACCGTGGTCCGAGACGGTCCCGGTGTACACGGACACCGGGGCTGAGAACATGCCGAACGACAAGGTGATGTGGTTCGACGCTCTGGTTGATGGTGGTGCCTTGGGCATTGCAGCCTCCTAGGGCTTCTTGTTGGGGTGTTTCATCCGTTGATGAGCATTTGGATGCCGTAGGCGATCGCCATGGCCGTGAACCAGCCGATGACGAACGCCATCAGCCTTCCTTGAACAGTTCCGGGTGTTCCTTCTGGAGCCGCGCCAGCTCCGCCGCCGCCTGCTCGGCGCGCTGCTTCAAAATCTGCGCTTGGTTGGCCTTGGCTTCGTCGATCTCCTTGTAGGCGTCCTTGATTTCCGCGTCAGTGGCGTCACGCCAGCCCTGCAAGTTGAGGACGGCCCGGTCGCTGTCACCGTAGGAGCCGGACTCGGTTTCGAGCTCGAACGTGATCTCGTCGGTGATCCCGGTCTCCTCGATCTTCTCCCTCAGGTCGTCCATGGTGAAGGAGTCCCATCCGTCATAGATCCGGACGTTGATCTTGCGTTGGACAACACCTTCTTGCTTGCGCCACTGCCACTTGTTGAGGTCACTCCACCGGGCCATCAGGGTCTCCTGTCGTGGCCCACCGGTCGTACTGAGCACCAGTCCAGCCCATGTTCGAGGAGACGAACTCCTTCAACGTGGTCGGCATCTGCTCCGCGTTCTCGTGCCACTCCTCCACCAGGTCGTCGGCGTTCTCCTCCCAAGCGGCTGGGTTCTGGAGTTCGATCCCCAACGGCCCCCAGTAGAAGTTCCACAGACAGTGGTCGCCGCACTCGGTGATTCGGGCGGGTGTCCATTCCCAGGACCCAGACCACGGGAAGATGTGCAGAGGCCCCTTGCGGGTGGGGATCACGAACCTGAACCGGGACGAGTTGCGCCAACGGCGGATTCGCTCTCTCATCGGGAGAGAATCTCTCGGGGGATGATCTCCGCGTAGTCGGCGGACGTGGACACGTCGTACAGGCTCATGTCGACGTCGAACCTCTCCAAGGCGGCGGCGAGCGCAGCGCCTCGCGCTATCGCGTCGTGGAGGTGAGGGGACCTGAAGTACAGAACCATGTGCGCGGTCTCGTCGTCCGGGTTTTGGCGCTCAGCACCCCACTCCACCCAGGAATCCCCGTACGTGTACTCCCCGGTGATGCCCTCGAAGGTGGACATGATGTCCAGAACCTTGTCGCGGGTCGCCTCGGAGGGCGGGTCGATGGGGAAGTGAAGAGCCCACACGGTGGCGGTGGCCGGGTCGTGTTGACGGTCCTGGTTCTCGTACCAGTGAGGCTTCTTGCGGTCGGCGTGGTTGTAGGTGTACTCGTGCATTTCGACGGTCATTTGTTTTGCTCCCTTGCCTTCATGATTCGTTCGTACAGATGCTCCGGCAGGTCGTTGCAGACCTCACGCATGATGGACCACGACCCTGGGATGTAGCCGTCGTAGCCGACGAACACGTCGTCGGTCCACTCGATCCTGGACAGCAGTTCCACCAGGCGGTCGTCGCCGATGTCACGTTGCACCTTCCAAGCCCACAGGTAGCTCCATGCCCGGGCTGCGGACTCGTTGGTGCGACGCTGGTGGTCCTCGTAGTCGAAGGTTCCGAACGTTTCGGCGATCTCCTGGTCGGTGACGGGCGGGACGGCTTCCAGCCTCACGATCGCCTCGTCCGCTGTGTGGTACTCGCCGGAGTCCGAGTATGCGTAGTTGTCGAAGCGGATCCCGTAGGAAAACATGGGGTCGCTCTTGGGGTTACCTCGCCCGGAGTAGGCCCACCGCTCTTGGTTGGCGACGACGATCACCCCGGTCTTCATCAGGGGAGGGTCGGAAAGCCAGGGGTCGTCGGCGGGCAGGTCGATCCAGATCCGGTCGCCCACCTTGAACTTGTGCCCCGTCATGGCCGCTTGCGGTTCAGGATCTTGTACAGGTCGTCCAAGACTCCCGTCTTCCACGCTTTGATCTTGGTCTTGAACGCCTTGTCCTGCGCTTTGATCTTGGCCTCGTCGGCGGGGGATGTCGTGAATGGGGTCGCCGGGTTCCAGGGTGTGATCCCGAAGTACGGCGGTTGTGTGGGTGGTCTCCGCGACGTGATCTTCTTCAACTCACCCGCCACGTTGTCGTCGTAGAAGTCCACGGGCACGAACATCTTGATCTCGTTGGGCTTCCCACCAGGAGTCAAGTGGTGGTCTCCGAGGCCGTATCCGTCAGCCAAGGCCTGCGCCAGCGTCTCGGGGGTGGTGTAGGTGCGGTACTCGTAGCCGTTGAAGATCACGAAGATTTCGTTGGGCATGGAGTTCTTCATCCCGCTCGCCATCACATGTACCCGGGGTTAGGGAGACGCTTGGCAGATGGTCTGGAGCCACCCAACTTCAGGTACACGTCCTCGCCACCGTCGGGGTCTGGTTCCCAGCCCTTCGCCTTCAGGATCTCCGGGAGGTACTCAGTCCAGAAGACACCCCTCTTGACGTCGGCGGGGATGACCTTGGGAACGTCGATGGTGACCTCATCCCCGCAGGTCTTGCAGTACCCCAGGACGGATATGTAGACGTTCTGGACCTTGTCGGAGCAGGACGACGTGAGGGCCACCAGTTCGTGGGGGCATGGCGGCTCTTGGTAGGTGGGGAGTTTCTGCTTCTTCCCACTGGGGGTGCGGATGTATGCACGCACCGTGAGGAGCACGATGACGGAGAGAGCGAGGGCGAAGATCATCGTGAGAAGTGTTTCGATCATGGTTCCTCCTAGTGCAGAGTGCCCGAGGTGGGCATGTACACCGGTCCCGGCTGGCGGGTCTTGTAGTGCTCGTCGTTCTCCACGGCCTTCACGGCGATCCGTTGGTCGCCGTCGATCAGGACACGCTCCGAGTTGGGGTCGTCTAGCTTGGCCAGGAGGGTCTCCAGGTTGCGGCGGGTCAACTCCAACGTGGGCAGCGTGTTCCACCCGTCGATGAACTTCACCATTCGTCCAGGCTGGCGAGGAAGAAGGCCAGTGCCCCGACGCCGAACACGAAGACCGGGAGAAGCATCAACGCGGCGGTGTTCTCGAAGCGACTGGTGGGGTCGTCGGTCCAGATGGCCAGGAACCCGAAGAACATGAGCACGGCGAAGAAGAAACCCGTCCAGCGGGTCAACTTCTTGGCCAGGGCCTTCCAGCGAGCCTTGCCTCTCAGGGGTTCGGTGGAAGTTTTGGTTCTGCGGAACGGAATCATGGTTGTCCTCCGATGAGCAGGCCGAGGTAGCCGAGGGTGAGCAGGCTGGTGGCGACGTACATCTGCTTCTTCGTAGTGGTCCCCTCGGGGGTGAACTTCAAGGGCCTGCGGCTGAACGTGGCCCAGACACCAAACGGCACGAGGACTGCGTACATCAGCGCCAGGCCCTGGATCTGCCAGGTGACGGCCTTGGTGCCGAACAGCAGCAAGACCAGCATGGCGGTGTCCCACATGTTCACCAGGAGCCACGGCCACGGTTTGCGGTTGATGTCGCGTCCGGTGCGGATCAACCACAGGCTGATGGCACCGGAGGCGAGCATCTCCCAGAACAGGAACGTGTGTTGCCAGGTCATGCCGAGCATGGTCAGACCTCGGTGTAGGGGACGAGCGCTGGGACCCGCTGCTTGCGGGTGATGGGGGCACCGTCGAGGGCCTCCACGTAGAACCGGTACGCCGCCTTGTACGTGGTCACCGGGTGCGCCGACAGGAACGTGATCTCGACCTCGGCACCGAACTCGGGGGTGCCGGGCTCGCCGAGCGGGGTGACGGTGTCGATGACGCGGACGCCGCCACGGGGTTGGCCGTGGAGCCAGGCGCGGACTTCCTGGCCGGGTTCGGCGTGCTTCGCCTTGATGACGCCGTCGTGGGTGTCGACCACGTCGACGAGGGCGAGGCCGGGGCGGACCAGCTTGCTGGCCTGGTCGGGGTTGACGTCGGCGATGACGGGCTGGGTGGTGACGTCGGGGGTGCGGAACTGGGGCATGGTGGTGGGGCTGGGTGCGGTGGTCATTTTGGTTGCCTCCTAGGGCATCTGATGGAAAAACGGCGGTGGGGTGGTGCGGAGCCGATGTTCGGTTTACTCGTCTCCGTCGAACTCGATCGCGGCAGCAGATAGGCGACTGCCGAGACAGGGGCGAGGTGGGCGTTCAGGCCCACACCATTCGCCCCAGACTTCACGGTTGTGCTGTTCCAGACGTCCGTCTGAATCAACCGAGACTTGCTGTTCACAAACTGGGCACTCGATCATGTGTGCCTCCTAGCGAAAAGCGGGCGGTCCCCCACCCCCCAGCGGGGGACCGCCCAGGTGGTTCACCGGATCCGCGAGCCTCCCCCGAGGCCCTTCTTGCGGTTCTGGGAACCGGGCTTGTGCAGGAGCAGGCCCTGGCCGGAGAGGTCGTCCTTGCGGGGAACCTCTTCGTAGGCCTTGATGCGCGACTCCAGGGCCGCTGCGGTCTTGCGGTTGCGACCGGTCGACGAGCGACCCTTGGTGCGGTTCTTGGCTTGTGGTCCGGGCATTGCTACTCCTTCATTCTGACTGGATGGTACTTGTGTTCGAGGACTGGCGCTAACGAATGGCGTCAGTTGTTGGGGCTGACGCCACCGACGACGTACGTGGGCGGGTACGGGGTGCAGCCGCCCTTGTTGATGCAGAGGGCCTTCAGGTAAGCCTCCACGCCGCCGTAGCCGTCGATGATGGCCTTGAGCTTCTTGGCCTCGGCTTCCTCGACGGCGATCTGTGCGTTGGCCTTGGCCTCGTCAGCGTTGGCCTGCGCCTCCTCGGACTGCGCCTTCGCGACGGCGGTCTGCTCCAACGCGACGGCCTCGGCGAGTGCCTGGTTGACGGGCTCGGGCTTGCCGACCAGGACGCTGATGCCGTCGAAGAAGTCGCCCTTCGCGGTGATGTCCAGGAGCGATCCGTCCTTGGCCAACTCCTCGTTCAGCTTCTGCTCGATCTCGATCTTGGTGGCCGGGTCGTTCCAGACCTTGCGCCAGGTGTAGCCCTGGATGATGCGGTCGAGTGTGGCGTCACCGGGGTCGGCCACCAGCTTGCGGAGCAGGGTGATCCACTCCGGGTTGTAGGTGCCGTCGTTGTCGAAGTGGACGCCGTACCTGCGGGCGTACCGCTGGTAGAAGTCCTTGAGCGTGTCGCACTCGGTGATCAGGGTGAAGCGGATGGTGACGGGGATGTACATCTCCACGGAGTCGAGGGTGACGGCCTTCATGCGACCGGCGTCAGAGCCATCCTGGCCGGTGGCGTCCCATTCACGCTCGTTGGTGGGGAAGTACTCGTAGGTGTCGTTGGTGAGCCACCCACGCTCGGACGACTGGATGCAGTCGCCCTTGATCTTCTTGGCCTCGAACGGGCCCTCGCCGACGTGGACGGCGACCATGTCGGACGGCGTGGAGTAGCCACACGCGGTGGCGACCAGGCTGATGCCGAGCAGGATGCCGACGATGCGGACGGCTCGGTTCTGAAGGATGCGGTTCTTCACGAAGTGATCTCCTTGCGGTTGAGTCGAGCCAGTGCCTGGACGGCGAAGGTCTCGTCGGGTAGTACGGCTGCCTCGGCTGCTCCTGCGATGAGGTCGAGTCGCATGGTGCGGAGGTCGTCCAGCTCCTTGCGCTCGCGGCGACTGATCGCCTCGGGGTCCTTCTTGGAGGAGCGGCCTACAAGGAAGCCGATGATGGTGCCTGCTCCGGTGAGCAGGCACATGAGCAGGAACAACATCAGGGTGTCCTCTCGTCAAGCGATGGTGACCGCTTTGAAGGCGGTCGGGTTACCACTGGGGTCGGTCCAGTCGTAGTAGTCGCTCTCGATGTGGTCGACGTCGCTCACCTCGACACGGACAGCGCCGTTCAAGGCGACGTCGTTGTCGTAGTGGGTTCCCGCCAGTACCGGGAGGTTCTGGGGGAGTTTGAGCAGGTCGGCGACAACGTCAGCGACGGTTCTGAGGTTCTGCATGGTGCCTCCTTGGTTACTCGCCACGGCACTCGTCGATAGCAGCGCGGTAGGCGGGCGTCTTGTCAACGATCTCGGAACTCACTCGGCTGGCGTTCGCATTGGCGCTGTCGACGGTGAGGGAATCGAACTCCAGAGCCGCCTCCATTGCCATGCGGAGGTATCCGATGCCCTCGGCAGCCAGGCGGAGCAGGTCGTCGGCCATGTCGAGGGCCTCGATGCACGCTTCGGGTGCGTCGGACTCAGGAGTGGACTCCACGGGGTCGGCACAGGCGGCGAAGGCCAGCAAGGCAGTGACAAGCAGGACGATCTTCTTCACGGTGCTCCTTAGATGGTGGTGGTGTGCCTCTCAGCCTGTTCCGTCAGGATGGCCGACTGTGAGGCGGTAGCCGCCTGGGTTACAACGCTCGGTGCCCACGGACTTGGTCGGCAGGTTCGTCCGGCGAGGATGCAGTTATGTGCTTGAAACCGAGGCCCAATGGCCTGTGTTGTGCGGTGCTGACTAGCGGGTCGGGGACCAACCACCCGCTGGCGACATGTCGTCGACGCCAGCGGTGATCTTTCGGCCGTCCCACCCCAAGTAGTCCCCATCCACCACTCTCAGGTGGTGGTAGTCCTTGGAAGCCCTGTGCAGGTACTGGCACAGGAACCCAGGCTGGTCGCCGTACGTGACGTACACGTACGTTCCCTTGGGGTACTTGGGGAAAAGACGGACCCAGTAGAGCCCGACCAGGAGGCCGATGGCCCCGCCCAGGATCGTTAGCAGGATCGTGGCCATAGCGGCCTCCTCAAGTCAGCGGGGCTCGCCCAGGTTCTGCAGGGCGGCGGTGTCCTTGTCGTGGCGGTACACCAGGACACCCTTGGTGCGGTGCGTCCCCGTGTTGCGGACGACCTCGGGCTTGCCCGTCTTGAGCACACGCGCCTGGGCCTCGATGACGGCCCCGGTGACGTACACGCGCCCACGGACCGGCGTGAGACCGGCCTTGGCGACGAGCACCTCGCCCTTGGCGAGCGAGGGGTTGGTGGTGGCGGCGCGCGCCGTACCCGTCGAGCGGGTCTTGGCGGGCTCGCTCAGTCCGGCGAGGAACGCCTGGACGGCTGCGGCCTGCTCGGGTGAAACGGAGAGCTTGGTGTTCTTGCTCTTGGCCATGTCTGCCTCCTCAGCAGCGTCACGCACAGTGTGTGCGTGACGGGTTGTTGGTTACCACGTGCACGTGCGTGTGCATCGCAGTGTGTGTGACAGGTATCTCCCGTCAAAAGAAACTCACTAAAAACGTGACGTAAGGTTTCTCACGCTACGCGTAATACGCGTCACGCGTATGTACGCGTCACGCGTCACGCATCACGCGTACTGCGGAACTTCTTTGCGCGATCCTTGGCTGGAAGGTGGTGGCCGCGTGCATGCACAGCATCTAGAACCTGCTTCGCGAGCGCCCGACGCTCCTCTGCGCTGAACTCCGACGGGTTAGGTACGTGCTTGGGGCACGCGCACCGTGCGTTCTCGAAGTGACAGCGCGGACATGGGGTGTGGTCGTCATCCATCGCTACCTACTTTCTTGATGCTTTCGACGGCCGTCTGAATCTCCTCATCCGATGGTGGCGGAGTGAGTGCTACCTCGTTGAACCGGGACGGATGATGGGCCTCCATGTGCTCCAACGCTGGCTTCAGAGCCGTCGTCAGGTTCGGCATCTCGTCGTGCTCGAAATCAGCGAAGACGTAGTCATCCTGGCTGCAGAAGTTGCACTCGATCTGGCCGGGATGGTTCCTTGATCCTTGTCGGATCGCGAACCAGTAGAGGAAGTACTTCGCCTGGTCGTAGTTCATCAGTCCTCCGTTTCAGGCTTCTCGAACGGGATCACGTTGAAAGCCAGCAACTCCGACTCCGTGATCGACCCAGTCGGCTCACCTTCCGGCTGCCACCAACCATCCACGGCCTCGACCTCGTCGTCCGTGGGCCATGCGTCGATCTTCCAGATGTCGTAGATCCGACCAGGCGGGAAGTCGACCTCGTAGGCATCCTGGGTTTTCTCCTGGATGACGAAACAGAACTTCTCCTCTGCGTCGGTCTCGTACACCCCGGACAGGTAGCCGTCGTAGTAGTTGTACACGTCGATCGTCATGGGAGTCCGTGTCCTTTCGGCCTGATCTGACGTAGTAGCGCCACCGGCACCACCGTCCGTCGTGCGACCTCATGCTCGTCGCAGAGGGTGGTCAGTTCGTTGTAGACGCTCAAGGCGTCACGCCGGTCTGCCTTCGCTTGGGCGAGTTCCTGCCGCAGATCGCGGATCGTTGCCTGGTGCTCCTCGATTACACGTTGTTGGCTAGCGATGCTCACGACCACTCCACTCTGTGCTTGCCACGGTGCGTCCCAGCCGCGACCTTGCGGAACCACGACCGTGTGGCCCACGGCCACACCCACTCGTTGCAGTAAGCCATCGGGGTGCCGTTCACCACCAACGGTTTGTTGCACTTGTGTGCCCCACGATCGCTCGCCACAGGGGAGGGTAGGACCCTGTAGTTAGGACTAGTTGGGTCCCAGGGGTTGTCGGACATGCTCCACCTCCTGTAACGCCTTGATCTCCGCCATCGCGGCCTCTGCTTCGGCCTTCCCGCAGTTGCAAACTCCGGTCGGGTAACCCATCACCCAGGCGGTGCAGTCGTTGAACCCCTCGTACGCCTCAGCGAAGTGTTCTCGCTCGGCGTTGACCGTGATCGCCAGCCGCATCGTAGGGCTCAGCAGCGCCATCAGGTCCTCCTGACCGTGAAGGTGGCCTCAACCATCTGGTGGTTGGACCACTCCACGCACTCCCCAGGCTCCGAGTGGGCCAGGGCCTCTTCGAGGGTGAACGAGTCGTGACAGTCGACACAGACCAGCTCGGGCCGGAGCCCACCGTGTTTCTCCAGCAGTTCCCCCAACATGCGTTGGAACCTGGTGGGCGCGGCCATCAGGACACCTCCCATGTCGCCTTGGGCCACGCCCTCGACGCATCCCGCAGGTCGCGCAGCACCTCCAACAGGTCCTCGTACGTCCCCCACGTACCACCACCCCTGATCAGGTCACCCATCTCCGGGTGCTCCTCCAGGGTGGTCAGGGTCTTCGCCAGGATGCGAGCAGCCTTGCGACCCTTCAACCCGTGCAGGTCGTTCAGACTCCGTAGGCCAGCAGCCTCCGTGGCTGGCTGGTAGTTGTAGGTGGCGTTCCTGCTGAACAGCGAGACCCGCGTCTCGCCGTCGTAGATGCCGATGAGGGACAGGTCGTAACTCACTTCTTCTCCTTCGTCCAGATCCCGAACAGGGAGTCCACCATGCCGTTGGAGTACTTGCCTCCGTAGAACATTTCCTCCGTCACCTTGTAGCCGAGCTGGCGCATCTTCCATGCCTCGATCTCGATGACATGGGTCTCGTCCATGGCGAACACGTCGGTGGTCCTGGGGTTCGGGGTGGAGAACACCACGCCACCATCGGCCATGTTGCCCATCCTGGCCACCGCCTCGTACGGCTGGTGCAGGTGCTCCAGGATCTCCAGGCACACGAACCAGTCAGCTCGTCGTGGGGGCACCCAGGTGTCGATGTCGGTGTTGTCGATGCCACCGTCGATGGGGATGTACCGGCCACGCCATCCGTACTCGGTGCGCAGGCAGGTGTCGAACTCGGTCCACCCGGCCCCCACATCGAAGATGGTCATGTCGTCGGTCAACCCGTGGACACTGTTGACCATGGCGTCGATGGCGTGGCGGTACCGGATGGCACGCCATTCGTAGTGGCCGGTGCGGGCACCGAGGTAGGTGTCGCAGTTGTCCACGGTGGGAATGAAGTTGGTCATGCTTTGCCTCCTTGGGCATCGTGAACGCTCATCGGCGTTCGGTTTTCCACTTGGTGAGGTGGCTGACCTCTGCGTATCTCGCTCCCCTGTCGGGGTTGCCAGCCAGTTGCATATCGAGGTTGCGGAGCAGGTTGTAGCGGACCTGGTTGTAAGTCAGATCCTCGTCGAGGGCGATCCTGATCAGGTACCCGCGCATCACCAGGATGTGCTGGACCTTGGTGACCACGTAGGCCTGCCAGGCCAAGAACGCCAAGACCAAGGCGTTGACGATGAGGCTAACGATGGCGGAACCTCCCTATCTTCAGGTCGTGCCCTTTGCGGCTGCCATCCCACATCCACCGCACCACCAGGGCGGCTCCCAACCCGTTGCGAACAACAGGCTGGAAGCCGACCATCAGGTAGTGGGTGCCGATGAGTGGGATCACTCGGTAGCCGAGACGCAGCGTGAATCCAGAACGCCACAGGTCTTGCACTCGGTGACGAGCCATGCCCAACCTCCTGCCAAGTCAGATCCGGCGAGCATCTTGGCGAACTTGCCGCACTTCAGACACCGTTTCGCCCACACGGTCAGCCCGTACTTCCACAGGCTGGGCACATCGTCTTGCCAACGGTGCTTGCTGGCGATCTCCAAGGTGGGGAACGGGCCCCTGTCCTCGAACCAACCGTGCATCCGCATCTCGTAGCCGACAGGTGGCTGCCACGGCTCCTCACGGTCAGCGGAACAGATCCACCAACCCTTGAACATCTCCGTGATCCTCACGAGTTCACGATCGCTTTCACGACATCCGAGCCCGTCGTCAAGTGAGCCAGGTGCTCCTGCAACGCAGCAGCAGCATCCTCGACGGTCGCGTACATCAGCTTCGGCACCAACGGCTTCCTCGCCGCCGACGACTCAGGCAGGTAGTACAACTCGAAGTCGGACGCCATCACCGCACGCCCATCGTTGGACGACCAGTACAGGAAGTGCGGGTCGAACGACCTGACCGCCTCCGTGATCAGCCCAGGCATCCAGGCGAACAGGTTCCGGACATGAGCACGAGCAGCGTCCGCTCGTGCCTTCCGACGCCTGTCCATTTCCGCAGTGGCCTGGACAACCAGGTCCCACATCCACGGTCCATCCCCGCCCGGCGTGAGCAAGAAGATCTCGCGGCTGTACTTGGACCACTGCACCGACCCGTTGGTATTGATGTGCTCCTCGTCCAGCAAGAACTCCGTCATCGGGTCCAGCCCACGTTCCGTGATGGCCCCGGTGATCGCCACCGCCAACAGGTTCCCGTCGATGCTCCCCGGTGCAGGGAACCTCGTACCCATGAACGCTGGTGCCCGGTCCGCCTTGAACCGGTCCAGCATCGGGTCGTCACCCTTCCCGCTGATGCTGGCCATGACCGTCGCGATGACGTCCAAGTTGTCCCAACGCAGGTTGTGGGTGCTGGTGTACGAGTCCACCAACGCACCACGAACCCTGTTGTTCACCAGGCCCATCAACCACTTCCGAGCCCGCTTCAGCTGCTTCACCTCATCGGAGTCGGTCTCCCTGAACACCTGGTTACCGGGGATGCCACGCTCCCGTGCAGCCATCTGCTCAGCAGCCCTGTTCAGCAGGTCCAGGTCCCACTTCTGCTGCTTCGCCAGGACCTTCGCCATCGTCTCCAACGTCATCTGCGGGATGTCGTCGGCGTTCGAGCCGAGCAGACGGTTGGCCCACCGCTGCTTGCCCTTGGCAATCTTCGTGACGATCGGCACCATGTGGAACACCACTCGCCACGCCTGATCCATACGCTCAGGCTTCACCTTCACCTTCGCGTCGGCGATCTGGTCGAACTCGATCTTGCGTGCCGCTCTGGCTCTCGCCACAGCCATACGCCGTCTCGACTTGTCCTCCCTCCCCGATGCCGCAGCAACGATCCGACCCGACTCCAGGGCGTGACCCGCTGAAGCCATCGTCTGCTCATGGACCTGCTCCATGTGCGGAACGTCGGACTCCTTGTTGATCTTCACGTCCACCTTCGTGGCCATGTTGATCGCCGGGATGTTGTCACCCGGCACGCCCTGGTTGATCTCCTCCAGGGACCGGTTGTGGTACGGGTTGTCTTCCTTGTGGCTGACCGTCTTCGCCTTCTCCTGCTCATCGAGCAAGGCGATCAGCCGTGACAGGCTCTGCGTCTTGTCGGTCATTCCTCTCGCTTCTTCCTGATCTTCGCGACGGCCTCTTCGATGTCGACCATCTCGTCGTCACTCAGCGAAGCCAGCAGCTTCCCCAGCCGACGTTCCTTCGCGGTCGCCTTGACCTTCTCCTTGACCAGACCCCCGGTGGCTCGGCTGTCCTTGACGTGCTCGATGAACTGACCCACAGCCGCCCACACAGCCTTGTTGCGGTCGCTCCCACGTGGACCCTTGTAGAAGTCGAACACGAACTGTGCGGCGTACCTGCGGTCGCTGGTCAGGTCGTAGTTGTTCAAGATCCTGGGGTCGAACTTGATGTCCTTCACCGGCCACTCACGAGGGTTGATGCCCTCCGGTGCGATGGTGAACTCCTCGTCGCTGGTGACGACGGGAGAGAGGGTCTCCCCTGTGGTGGGGAGTCCCAGGCTCTTGAGAAGGTCGGCCTTTTCGGCCTCGGTCTTCGCCATGCTTAGCCTCCTAGGGCTTCGGTGTTACGGGTGTGCGACGTCTGCGAACGCCGCAGCCTCCTCTCTGCTGTCGAACGGTCCAGCGAACCCGACCCAGAACTTGCCGTCCTCGTCCTGGTCAACCACGCTGCTGCACCGCCTCGATCACCTTGGCGAGGGTGTGGTTCCCGGCAGCGAACATCTCAGCAGGGACGGTGACCCCAGCCCACAGCCACTGGAGCATGTCGACCATCCCGTACAGGTACTCCGGGTCGAGGTCGAGGTCGCTGGCGTCCAGGTCCTTGACATCGCTGCGCAGTTTCTCGATGAACTCACGCGTCAAGTCCGCCATCAGACGGTTTGTCCCTTGTACATGCGCTCCTGGCGGGCCAGAAACCCACGGTGGTCGATGATCCGGAGTGCGGACGTCGTCAGGACCTCCTCCGGCGAGCGACCCTCGTCGTTCTTCTTGTGGTAGTGGTGGACGCAGAACAGGAGCTCCTCCTTGGCGTTCTCCACCGGAGGCGTCTCCCCCTCCGGCCACTCCACGGCCGTCGTGTCCACGGTCAGGGCCTCCTTGGCGATCTCCACCTGGATGTAAGCCTGAGCACCACAACGGTCGCAGCGGTGGGTGGCAGGCAGCCCCTGGTCGGCCATCTCCAAGATCTCGGCGATGTTGTCCGGGACGATGATCTCTTCGATGGACACGTCAACCTCCCCCATAGGCTCGTTCTTGTCGGGGGTATCGGTCATGTTGGTCACTGGCTTGACTCCTTCAGGATGGTTGCGCGGATGGACTCGATTGCTTCTTCGAGTTCCTCTTCGGTGGCGGCATCGAACTCACTGGCGAGGACGATGCCGCCGTACGGCCACAGGGCGTAGTTGGAACGGTTGTCACGGACGCCGTCGCTCCAGTTGATGAGCACGGTCTCCTTCAGGGCAACCCGGCTCATGTCTGCGACGACGCCACGTGTCCCTGGTGGGATGTCGGGAACCACTCCGTTGTCCCAGTGGTGCTCCAACACCACCACTTCGTCGCCCACCTTGAACGGGCACGTGTCGTGCACTCTCTCCCCCAGGCTCATGGCGTTGGCTCCACCGCCCGTCCCAGAACACAGGTGCCGTACTCCCCGGCGCTGCTGTCGTCAGCCACCTTTAGCCAGGTGCCTCCAGCCTCGATGCACTCCAACCGCACCTCCTTGTTGATCTGGTCCTCGGTGCTTGGCCCCTTGAACGCCAGCCACAGCGCCAAGATGCTCGTGCAGGCCACCGACGCGGCGGCGATGATCGCGAAGATCGACACCGACGTCTTCCACCTGGTCACGGACAGCTCGTGCTTGCGCTCCTTCGCTGCCTCGCTGTTGCGGATGTTCGCCAGGTCGATCTGCTGGAAGTAGTCCTCCGGGTCCAACGTGGCCATGTCAGGCCCCCAGCGACTTCAGCAGGACCTTCTTGGACACGCCCAGGTGCTTGGCCAGCGCCTTCACCACAGCCGGGTCCGACAGGTCCATCTCTACCGCCACAGGCTCCGCCTTGGCGTTCTTCTTGGCCTTCTTCGGCTTCTCGGCGGCCTTCTCGGCAGCCAACTGCTGGAGACGCACGTGCTCCTTCTCCAACACCCGGTACGTGGTCTCGTCCGGGTCCAACGCCACCGCGCCACGCTGCAACGCGTTCCTGGCCTTGTTGTACGGGCTGCGCTGCACCGAGTTCGCCAACTCGTCCAGTGACGACACCTCCGACAGGTCCAAGGTCGGCACCGTCACCCGGTCGTTGACTTTGAACTCCGGCAGCACGTGACCCTTGCGGCGCTTCTGCTCCGCCTTCACACCCTTCTTGTCCACCTTCTCCTCCTTCTTCTTGGCCTTCACGGCCTTCGCACGCTTCTTCTTCACCTTCACAGCCTCACGCTGCTGCATGGTCTCCACGACCAGGTCGCCGACAGCGGCGCGGGGCATCTTGTTCAGGTCGATCTGCGGCATGTTGTTCTCCTGCTTGTTGCGGTGGATGATGTCGATGCGCTGCTGCGCGATCGCCTCGAAACGCACACGGATGCGGGTGCAGTCCGTGCAGATGGCGACACGAGGCAGGTCTGGGGTGCCCTCCGGCACCTTGACCTGGACCGCCACCTCGGTGTGACAGTCGACGCACTCGGCCTTCAGGTACTCCTGCGAGTACCCCTTGGGGATGTGCAGGGCGTCGGCTGCGGTGAGCCGACGCGGCGGGTTGGGTGCGGTGGACGCCTTCGTCACCACGAAGGGGATGTCGCCCTTCTTGCCCTGGTTGATGACTGGCTTGGCCTTGGCCTCCAGGTCCAGGTCGGCGAGGATCTTTTGGTGGAGCTCCTGCGCCTTCTGGGTCCCGAGGATGTCGGCGATGCTGGTCATGTTGTTCTCCTCATCGTTGTGCGGACATGCCAAGGGCAGCGCACCCACATGGGATGCGCTGCCCTTTGGTGTTGTTAGCGGCGAACCAGCCGGTAAGGGCCGGACTTGGGGTACTTCCGCCCATGTAGCCACAACATCAGCCGTGCCCTCGGCCAACTCATGGGCGGCAACCGACGCGACTTGCGCCACTCACCTGGGATGTGACACCCCGAGACGCAGCGGGCACGACACTGGATCTCGTACCCGTTGCTCATCAGTCGTCCTTCTTGCCCAGCTCACCCGGAGGCAACTCGGGCGAGTAGATCCCCGGAGGCGGCTCGAACGGCTGAGCAGTCAGACCACCCAACGCCCTCTCGATGGACTCACCGATCTCCCCGGCGTCCACGTTGCCACCACCCGGACCGTGACCCTGGTTACCGAGCAGCGCCTGCAACAGCGAAGGCAGGCCACCACCGTCGCCAGCTGGGAACGCTCCGACGCAGAACGACCCTCCGGCTTCCACGACCTCGTACAGCGGCTCCATGAAGCGCCGGATCGCGCTGTCGTGGGGCAGACTGTCGATGAACAGGCCCCACGCCTTGATCTCGGCAGCGGGGACAGTTCCTCTGTTGACACACATCAGTTGGCCTCCTTGTTGGCCTCGTTGTTGACGAGGATGGCTTCCGCCACCTTCGTCAGGTTTGCGATATCGGTTTGGTGCGGCCAGTCAAGGTCGCTCCAGGACCCGACGCGCATGATCATGTCCTCCATCATGTCAGCCAGCGCTGACATGGCTTCGGTCGCAATTGCGTGGTGGTAGCGGCTGTTGAGCCAGACCCCGTAGACGTTGGTGTCGACCTTGGTCTGCTCTGGCCCTTCAGCCAGACGGCGGCGAAGTTCGGCCGCTGCCTTGGTGATCGTCTCCAGTTGCTCGCTCGCCATCAGCCCACCACTGCTCTGACGACGAGCATCAGCAGCACCATGGACGCGCACCCTGCCCCGTACCCCAGCGAGAACCAAGTCGCTGGGGCAAGGTCCTCTGGTTGGAAGTCCATCAGGCACCCGGCGTGACGGCGTGGTGGACGATGGTCCACAGGGTGTAGGCGTAGTTCCTGCGCCCCATCCCAGCAGGCCATGCCATCTCCGGGGGCAACTCACCCACGGTCTCGTCCAGGGCCAGGACGGTGAACCCATAGTCGGTGGGCAGCTTGCCCGAGCGGGCCTTCACACCGTGGTCGGCAGCCACCGAAGCGGCCTTCGACCAGGACCGCATGTCGTAGCCCACGACCCCGTAGTCGGTGATCCACCACGCCATCCCGTCCTCGAAGAAGTGCGGCTCGTTCGAGATGGTCAACGGGGTGACGGTGTGCTTGACGGGCTTGGCGGGCTCCAGCAGGTCCATGTCCACCACCAGGCGAGCCTTGGCCTTCCGGGTGGTGGTGTCCTGACCGAGGATCGCGGCCAACTGCTGGTTCAGACGGTCGTCCAAAACCGACTGGTCGGCGGTGGGCAGGTCGTCCCGCTGGCTCCACCAGTCGTTGTCACGGTCTCGCAGGTGAGCGAAACCGATACCGAAGTCGGTGGCGGGTTGGCGGGTGACGGTGTCAGTCATCTTGGCCTCCTTGGGCCTCGTGGTACTCGGCGTGCATCTTGTTGTAGGACGCGATGAGGAGCGCTTCCTCCTCGGTGATGGCCTGGTTGAGGACAACGATCTTCCACCAGACTGTCTTGTCGATGGTGCAGTTCGGACATGTGCAGTGGGACAGGAACCGTTCGGGTGTGTCCCACCCCTCGTCGAACGCCTCCTCCGGGGTGCCGGTGAAGGTGGTCTTGCATGCCTCGCAGGTGTAGGTGGCCTGGGTGTCGGTCATCGTCTGTGCTTCGGCGTGTAGCCACCCATCCACGTCTCCTGGCGGCGGACCAGCCAAGGTGCGTCGATCGGGTAGTAGCGGACGGCTTGGGTGCCGTCGTGGTAGATGCCAACGAACGCGATCTCGGTCTCGTTCTTTTGGAGCTGGGTGACGAAGCACCACCTGTTCTGCCGGTTGAGGTGCTCGATCACCACCGCTCGTGGCGGTGGACCGAACACGTTCATGACCGTCCCTTCCGCGTCGTCGTCGGTGGCTGTTTCCAGCGCCCGGATGTCGGTGCGGTAGGAGTGGGGCTCAACGAGCACCAGCATCCCTTCCTCCACTAGGCGGCCACTGACCAGGATCTCCTCCAGGTCAGGGTTCACCTGGTAGTCCCTGGCCACCCACAGCCCTTTCGGGTCGTCCTTCGGTGCTGGTGTCGGGGGCTCCTCGTACACCAGGTCGGTCACTTCACGCTCACGCATTGGGGTAGTTCCTTTCGTCTTGAAGGAAGTTCTCGCCCTTGTCGGTTAGGTCGAGGAACACTCCGGTGGGGTAGGTGGGGTCGACGTAGTCCTCACGGACAGCCAACCCCTCGGCGATCAGGTGGTCACGTAGTTCGGAACCGCCTCTGACGCACTCGCCGGTCTTGTCGATCTCACGTAGCGCCCACCACGTCTCCTGGTTGGTGTACTGCGGTTTGGTGTCAGCCATCGCTCTCCTTCTTGGGTGCGAGGGCACCCTTCATCTTCTGGCCGATCCGCGACTTGCGGACCTTCTTGCGAACCTTGCGGCGGTCGAACCTGCCGACCTTGCGGAGCGCCTCGTCGTCCACATGGTCAGGCAGGGCAGCGAGCCTGCGTTCCAACTCGTTCATGACTCCTTCCCCAGCGTTCTCAACTCACGTTGGAGCTCCTCGGCTGCGATGCGCCTCTGCTTGGCCAGGTCGGTTTCGTGCTTGGCTGCTTCCAACTCCAGCCGCCGCTTCTTGGCAAGGCGCTCTCCAGCGTCGAACCCTTTCGCGATCTTCTTGCCCACCGCGTAAGGCAGAACCAGAAGCCAGAACACCGAGATCATGAAGACCGAGAACTCCGTGTCGGCGTAGCGGCCCCTGTATACGTGTCGTCTGGCTGGCCCAACGGCCATGCCGATCCCGGCGAGGTAAGCGGCAATGCCAAGTACGATCCACACGGCGATCATCTGCCGATCCTCTTCACGAGCGCGTACGAGACGATGTGCGCCTCTTCGTGGCGACGGCGTTCACCAGGGAGAGGGAACGGTCCCGATCCGACCACCTTGAGCATGGGTGGGCCGATCAGGTCGATCACTTCCTTCCTGGCGGCAGCCGCTTCCTTCTTCGCCTTGCGTCTGCGCCACGGGTTGAGTTCCATGCGCCAGTTGTTGTTGGCTACGCCGTAGGACAGGATCTTCAGTTCCACTAGCCGTTGGTCGGGCATCACACCTCCCTCCTGTCGCCGTCGATCAAGGGCCTCTCGGTCTTGCGGTAGATGGTCAACTTCTCCTCCTTGAACTCCGCCAGGACGTAGGCACCCTTCACGCACTTGGCGTCCTGCCAGGTCTTGCCCATCAGGATTGCGCCGTCGAGTGCAGAACAGGCACCGTGAAGCGCCCCGACGAGCGCGACGTCGGCTTCCCGTTCCCGCTGCTCCTTGTCGGCGTTGTCGTGTTCGACCTTGCTGGCGAACGCGTAGAGGACGATGAACGTCACTAGGCCCAGCGTCCATCCGATGTTGCGTTTCATGGTTCCTCCTAGCGCACGATGTTGGCGGCGAGAAGCCCGGCGAAGAGGCCCGGCAACACCACCACTACGAACACGAACTCGGCGCTGCCCTTCACGCTCTTCTCGACGACCAGGGTGGCGTGGTACTTGGCGATCAGCATCAGCGCGTACATGACGTTCACGACCAGACCGAACACGCTGAAGATGAGCGCGAATGCGTTCAAGTCGCTCATCAGAACGCCTCCATGTCGTACGGGTCGTAGTCGGGGTTGGTGAGCACGTCACGTCCCATCATCGGAACCGGCACACCACCCCTACGCCCCTCGATGGAGCCGCGAGGCTTCAAGATCCTCGACTTCGCGGGCTCCTCCAGGTCCATCTCGGCCACCACACGTTCGGTGGTCTCGGTTGTGTTCTCGGTCATCAGTCCTCTTCTCTCGCCCAGTGTTGTTCCTCGGCACCGCAGATGTGACACGACTTCGGTGGCGGAGGTGGCTTCGGCTTGCGGTCCTCCAGGAACTCGTCGATGAGGTCGTCGGTGGGCAGGGGCCGGATGTTCTTGCCCTTGCACCACGTCAGGAACTCCTCGAACAGGTTCGGCCACAGCCGCTGGTACTGCGGTGCGTGCTCGTCGATCTCCTCGTCGGTGATCTCCGCGTGCATCACTCCTCCTTCTTGAACTTGCCCTGGAACACCAGGTGCCTGTGCAGGGCAGCGTCGTGGACCTCCTTGGAGCGGGTGATCCGTGTCCGGTGCCTGCCCTTGGCCTTGATGGGTGGGTGGACCTTCGGCATGCCCTCCACGTACGGGGAACGCCAACCGTGCATCAGGTCATGGGGGCAGGCAGCGATGCCATACCCGCCTGTGACCTTGTGGCAGATGGTGCACACCTCGGTCACGCACCAGCCCCATGAGCAGACAACGAAGTCCTGCTGGTCGTGGAAGTCGCGGGAAGCCTCCATGTAGGCCTCCCACTGGCCCTGGTCCATGTCGTTCCACACGATGCCGAACTCCTCGACCGGCTGGCCCCCAGTGGCGGCGTGTGCGTAGTCGTCGTAGTTGGGCTCGTGTACACAGGGTTTGGTCATGATTCCTCCTCGTTGGGCGTCCAGTAGCCGTGCTTGGACAGGGCTTCCACCTGCTCCTCGGTGTAGCCCTCGTCTCTGAACTCCTGCTTGCACGTCTCGCACATGCCGGAGCCAGCCTCACGCCACTTGGGTTCCCACCAGATGTCCAGGTGACCGAGAGGCCACAACATGAACGTGACCGCACGGTTGCAGTCCTCGTCGGCACCCTGACTGACGCCAGGCCACATCCGGCTGGTGTTCTTCGTGGAGTGCCACCTGGCCCGGTGCTGGCCACGCCAGTACAAGGTCACGTTCCACCCGTAGTCGATGACATCAGGGCCACGCTTGGTCGGCGGTGGCCTGTCCAGGTCGACCTCCAGCCAGTCATCCCAGGCCAGCGACCGGTGGAACTTGAGTCTGATCACTCCTCGTCTCCCTTCTGGTTGCGCAGCGCAGCGAGGCTGCGGAACACGCCAGCCCAGCCACCAGCGTGCGGGTGCTCGATGATGTTGGCGTGCTCCGTCCGCACACCCAGACCTTCAATCAGACGCTCCGACAGGTCATCGGTGTGCCCGGTGTCGATGCGCTCGTCACCCTGGAACAGGGCAGCATCGTTCATCCCCGGCGCGTACACCAGGGTCAGGCCCTCGGCACGCTTGGGGATCACCCTGCGCATGGTGCAGCGACGGACACGCTCCTCGAACTCGGCCTCGGTGATGGGCTCGTCCCATGAGCGGGTGCCGTCACGCCACCCATCGGGGTCCATCACCTCGTACCCGAGCTCCACGCACCACTCGATGGGGAGCCGGTGGTCACCCTGCCCTTGTGCGACAGCGTTGCGGCGTGCCTGGTGGGCGATCTCCTCGTTCAGAGCAGCGACCTGCTTGGCGAGGTCGTCACTCCGGCTCTGGTGCCAGGCGAGTTCGTTCTCCAGCCACTCGTTGCGTGACTTGAAGTCGTCACGCTCCTGGAGCACGTCCAAGCCGAAGGTCTCGTCCGGCTTCACCACCGGGTTGTAGTGCGAGAACGCTGCGTCCAGGAGTTGCTGGACAACCCTGACGGCATCCTCGGGCTCGTGCATCTGGCCGGGGATGGGGTCGAGGGCAACCCCTACGGTCATGGTGACGATGTTGCGCTTCATGGTGCTTCTCCTTGCGTTGGTGGTGGTCAGACGTGGGCGGGGGTGAGGATGGACACCCAGGCGGCGTGGAGTTTGGCGTACTCGCCGTCGATGAAGGTGTTGCCCTCATTCGACTCGCACCCTGGGTTGAACCGCTCCAGGTGGTCATGGTCCAACTCGAAGCCGTGCTCGCTGGTCCAGCGGTCCTGTTCTTCGCGCCACTGGTACTTCCTCTCCAGGAACGCCTCGATGGCCTCGTCCGGTCCTAGTTCTCCACCGGTCCACGGGACAGCGAGGTCCAGCGCGAAGTTGAACCCGCCGATTACCTGACCCAGCACGCAGTCCGCGACGCTGTGCAGGTCGAGTCGTTCCAGGCTGACGCGGGCACGCCAGTCGAAGTGCAGGTTGGCGTCCAGCCACTCCACACCCTTGCGGGCCTTGGTGGTGTACTCGTCGATGGTGGGTGTGGGCATCTCAGTTCTCCTTGATGTGCGGGCAGGGATCGAGCGGACAGTTCTGGTCGTGGTGACCATGGCGGTACAGGCCGTAGCCTTCGAGGCGGCGCAACTCGGCGCAGTCACGCACCGGGTCCTCGCCCCACTTGATTCCGTTGGGCATGTGCATCTCCTTCGTGGGCGTACAAGGCGGGCAGCCAGCGCCCGATCGCTGGCTGCCACCTTGAACACCCGAGTGGGTTCAGGCCACCGGCTGACCGGTCACGGCGTCGACCCAGCCCTTGCGGAACGCCTTGGCGACGTACTTGTCGATCTGCTTGGGCGTACGGCGGGCCTCGTGACCCTCCGGCAGGGTCGCGTTGGTCTCCGCGAGGTTCTCGCGCAGCCACCACTCACGCTTCTTGGTGGCCTGGCCGAACTGGTTGCGCGGGGCACGACGACGACGCTGCTCCGCCTCGCTGGCCTCCTCGAAGGACACCCGCTTGCGGACCTTGACCTCGGGCTCGGGGGTCACGACGGCCTTGGCCTTCTTGCCCTTCTTGCCCTTCTTCGCCTTGCCGCCCTGGGACTCGCGGGTCACGGCCTGCGCCTTGCCCACGATGTCCACACCCTTGGCGCGCTCCACGTTGCGGGAGCCGATGGCCCACGTGCCCACCAGCGGCTGCTTCTGGAGCACCACGGCCTTCGACAGGTTCAGGACACTGGTGTGGTCCTGCGCCCAGTCGTGGTCGGCGATGAACCGCTCACGGTTCTTGCTGGTCAGGCAGCGGTGACCCTCCACCTGGCCGTTGACGGCGGGCTTGCGTGCCGCCATCTTGCGGGGCTTGCCCTTGTTGGCCCGCTTGGTCTTCGCGGGCGTGTCCAGGTCCAGCCCGTAGGCCTTGACCAGGATCTGCAGACCCTTGCGGGCGAGCGGGGACAGGTTCTTCGACATGCTGTTGCCTCCTCAGGCATCGGAGCCACACACCTTGTGTGGTCTCGGTTGGACTCACCTTCGAGCCCATGAAGGGCCACGGCGCTACCCGTGGCCCAACATGGTGCTAGCGGGGAGGGGTGACCGTGCGGTGCTTCAGCACGACCCTGGGCACGAAGCGCTGCTCAGCGAGCCGGATGCGCTCCTCCTCGGCCTGGCGACGCTCCCTGGAGGCGCGGAACTCGGCGGCCTGGCGGTTGACGCGTGCCCGGAACACGGTGGCGGGGGTGGCGTTCGTCTGCATGATGGTTCTCCTTGGTGGTGGTGGTGGAGGTTTGGACGGGTGTCCGAACCTCAGATCCCGCCGAGGTCGGCGATCTCGGCGGGTGTGAAGCCGGTGAGCAGGCCAACGGCAGCCTCGGTGGAGCCGTCAAGGTGGGTGAGTGAGTCCTTGACAGCAGCGTTGATGGTCGCCATCTCCCTGGTGGTGGGGTGCTCGCCACCGTGGTCCTGGGGCAGCAGGCAGTAGTCACCCCGACCGAGAGCGAACGAGCACGCAGCCACCGGGGTGGCGGTCGGCGAGCCGTGCAGGGTGAGGCCCTTGGCGGTCAGGGCCACGTTGCGTCCGTTGACGGTGAGTGTCCCGTCGGACATGTACTCCACGAACCTGGGGTCCAGGTGGTCCATGTCGGCGTGGGCGAGAGCCAGTCGGGCAGCGGCCTCGATGCCGTGTCCCTCGTCCAGGACACCGTCGAAGTACCGGTAGACGGCGGCCTCGGCAGCGGTGAACTCCACCGTGCGAGCGTCGAGGCGCTTCACTTCGAGCCACCCTTCTTGGCCGCCTTGCCCTTGGGGTTGCCCCTGGCCTTCTTGGGGGTCACAGTGGCCTCGACCTTGGGCTTGCCCTTGTCCTTGGGCTTGGGGTGCCCGTTGGCCTGCCCCAGGAGTCGGTCGCGCTCCTTGACGGCACCGACACCGGTCCCGAGCCGGGTGTCGAGGACGCCGAGCTGGCCCTTCCAGTCCCGGGTGGCCCTGGCCTCGGTGTTGGCCTCGGCGACACCCTGGCGCTGGTCCTGCCTGGCCCTGCTGTTGTTCCTTGGCATGGTTGTGCCTCCTTTGTGCAGAGGTGACCGTCACCTCTCCGCTGCCCACCAGCACGAGGCTGGTGGGCGCGGGCTTCATGGCGGTCAGTTGCAGATGTCGCAGAAGCGGTCGCCGCAGGGGTACGTCTCGGGGCTCATCACCCAGGCGAAGAGGTCGCGCTCCTCGTCGGACTCGGGCATCTCCAGGATGTCCGCCTCGATGGTGTCCTCCCAGAACTCGAAGGACTCGCAGTCGCGTGCCCAGTCCAGCGCCTCCTGGGCGGCCTCAGCGGCCTCCTCGGCCAGTTCGGCGAGGCCCTCAGCGATCGCCTTGGCGGCACCGAAGCGGGCGTCGATCACACGGGGGGTGGTGCCCCAGCGGATCTCGGAGCCGCGTCCCTTCTCCTTGTACCAGCGGTTGGTGGTGGCGGCGCTCTCGCCGCCGTGGCCACCACCCCTGCGGCCAGGGAGTCGAGGGCGGATGGTGCGGGAGTCGTACATGTTGCCTCCTAAGGGCATCGTTGGGCTGACACTTCCAAGGGCCACCCAGCCCGATCTGGGTGGCCGTGTGCAGGTGTCAGGCCTGGCGGACGGTGACGGGGTGACGCTGCCCGTCGGTCAGTCGGGAGAAGGCGTGCTTGGCGACCCTGGGCTTGCGCGCCAACTTGGCGGGCTGGGTCATGTCGACCGTCTCCACCACCAGGTGCGGGTTGTTGACCCGGTGGCCGTCGGTGTTCGTCTGGTGCCGCAGCGTGGAGCCGACGAACAGGGCGTGGTTTTGCATGGTGGCCTCCTGGGCCTTGGTGTGCAGATACCGCTGCACTCGGTCCGGACGGGTGTCCGTAGCGAACCCTCAACCCCCGAGAGGTTGAGGGCCGCTAGCCAGTACCCGTCAGACGGTGGCGGTGGCGGCCTTGACGGCCGCCTTGGTGAAGGTGATGCCGTCCTTGGCCTTGAGGGCCACGACCGCCTTCACCCACGCCGCACGGGTGTAGTTCTTGCCCAGCGACGCGCCCAGGGTGGAACGCTCCACCTTGGTCAGCCCACCGAGGACGGTGGCGCTGCGGCGGTTGACCCGCTTGGCGCGCATGTCCTTGGCGAACGTGTTCTTCTTGGCCTTGGCCTTCTTGGTCTTCGCGGGGACGAGGTCGAACCCCATCTGTGCCGCGAGGGCCTTCAGGGCCTTGGTGTCCTGCTTCGCGCTCATGGGAGCACCTTTCTGTTTGCGCAGTACCGCTGCGCACGGTCCGGACTGAGTGTCCGTAGCGAAGGTCCAGCCGTAACTGGACCCCGCTAACCGGTACTCGTCAGGCACCAGACCAGGTGTCGAACTGGTCCTTGGGCTTGGGGGCGACGTGGTTGAGGTAGGCGAAGGTGATGATCTTCTGCATGCAGCGCAGGGCGCACCAGAAGCACCTGCCCTCGAAGCAACCAGTGGCGCAGCAGGGCGGGGGCGTGATCATCGGGCACCGAACCTTCCCGCGAACACGATCTTGAGCAGGGAGCGGAAGTTCTTCATGGCGTGGCCTCCTTGGGCCTTTGTGCAGAAGCCGTCTGCGGCGGTTTTGGACGAGTGTCCGGATCACACCCAGGGGAGCCGGTAGATGATCTCCCCCACGAGGTAGTCCCGCTTGGTGGTGGGGTCGGTGTAGCGGTTGCGGTGGGCGAGGCGGCGGGTCCAGCGGATGAAGTCGGGCCAGGCCTCCACGGCGCAGATGGCCAGGGTGATGAGCAGGGCCACCCACAGGGGCCAAAAGGCGAGGATGAGGGCGTGGTTGTTCATCGGGCACCTACCGACCAGGTGAGGTTTTGGGCGATGTCCTCGGCGCTGTTCCCCAGGACACCCCCTACCCACACCGCTTCGGTGACGTGGTTGTGGGAGAGGTTGCCCATGACCACGTTGAACTGGCCTTGCTCCTGGAGCACTCTGCACACGGCCAGGTAGAGGGCCGCCTCAGTAGGGGGCTTCTGAGGGGGGGCCTCCACAGGGGGGCTTTTGTGGGGCCTCTTGTGGCGGGGCCTGTAGTCGGACCAGGCGGCAGCGAAGATTGCTGCTGCTGCGGCGGGGGGGAACCATGCGGTCACTGCACAGACCACACAGTCGGGGGACCACATGAAGTCCCACCAGAAGGCGATGATGTCGAGCATGGGAATCTTCCTTTCCTAGTAGGCGTCGGCCAGGTCGGCGATCGCCATGGCGGTGGTTGCGGGGTCGGAGTCGGGCTCGGCCATGAAGGCGGCGATGTGCTTGTTGAGCCACTTGCGGGGGTAGGCCTTGGACACGTAGTCCCACACGTCCAACTCCTTGAGCTCGGCCTTGACGGCCTTGCGGTAGTGCTTCTCCACGTCGTAGGGCGCGAAGTAGAGGATCTGGTGCCAGGGGATCCTCAGGTCGCCCAGGGAGAGGGCGTAGTCGGGGTAGCGGTCATCGACCACGTGGGCGATGTACTTGCCCTGCCAGGTCTTGTCCCGGGCGGACAGGTAGACCACCTCCACCACGGTGCCCACAGTGGGGTACTGGGCGGGGGGCCTCACTTGGCACCGTCCTGGGTGTGGAGGTCCATGACCATGCGGCGGATGCGGCCCATGCGGATCCCCCACCGTGCCAGCGAAGCCCAGGGGTTGCCCTTCGTGGGCTGGTGGGCGAACAGGTTGTCCAGCCGGGAGTCGAACTCACCCTCCACACGGGGCATGTCCACCAGGGGAGCGGCCTCAGCGAACTCGTAGTGGCCGTGGTTGAACTCGTCCACCAGGGAAGCCACATCCACCGCAGGGGGAACGAACGGGTTAGCACCGACACGCTTGGTGATGGCGACACCCATGAACGAGAACCCGTTGGCGTCTTGGCAGAACGGGCTGTCGTGGTCGGGCCACAAGATGCAGGCACCGTAGGCACCCCGCACCTTCAAGCAGTAGTCGCCCGGGTACGAACGAACCCCCTCAGTGGGGGTGTCGATGATGGTCGTCATAGCAGAATCCTTCCGAAGTGCAGCCGTTTGGTTGCTGGGCGCAACAAAATCGGCCGTTTATGTGCAGAAAAACGACCTCCCTCATGAGTCCACGGCGGGACATATGACTGGGTAGGTCATGGATACCGAGCCTTAGGAGGCCATGAGGGCCTTCACGGCGGCGGGGTTGACGGTCCAGCCGGTCTCGGGGGTCCACTCCGAGACCCTGCCCATGCGGGAGTGGTCGATGGTGACCAGGTCCCACTGGTCGGAGCGGCCCATCGGGGGCAGGTTGTTGGCGGCCCTGTAGGCGACCACCTCAGCGGTGGGGCCAGCGGTCACCTGGGCGGCGAGGTCCTGCATGTCCTTCTCGGACAGCCACATCTTGGTCAGGGAGTGCAGGGCGGACGTGGTGGTGCAGCGGACGGTGAACATGGGGCCTCCTGGGCCTCGGGGTCAGGGCCATAGTGGCCCTGACCTGGGATGATGGACCGGGCGGTCCAGGGGCGGCACCCCTCCCCGAGGAGGGATGCCGTCGAGTGCTGCCCGGGCCGTACTGGGGGTGGATCAGAGGTGGCGACCCTGAGCCTTGAACTTCTTGACCGCCTTGGCCCACTGCTTGGCGGTGTAGTTGCCGCTACCACCCAACTCGGCGGACAGGGTCTGACGGTGGGCCTTGGTCAGGCCGCCCAGGGGGTTGGCCTCGGCGCGGTTGATCCTGGCCGTGTAGCAGTGCTTCTTCGCGGCCTTGAGGCCCTTGGGCATCTTCTTGGCCTTCTTGGCCTTGGCCGGGACCAAGTCGAAGCCCATCTCCGCAGCCAGCGCCTGGAGGGCCTTCGTGTTCTGCTGCTTGCTCATGGTGTGCCTTTCGTCGTGACTCGACCCGTTGTCGAATCTCGACCGGGTGTGACCCACCCTGTTCGACGGGAGTCTGCGCGAGCGACTTTCCGTGCCCCCCCGTTTTTCCATGGCTTTTTCACGAGGGGGATTCCATGGAACGCCACGTTCCCGCATACAGCGGAGCTACCTGGGCGTCCTACGTTCGCTTTGAACACGTGTTGGTATGTACATGGGCCCTCTATGCCCTCGTATGCATGTTCGATGCCGGTGTTCGATGGGGCATTGGTGGGGGTATCCCCGTGTAATGTTCGGTTTGAGGGTTCGTGCGGAGCTCTTCGCTCAGGACGCTCGGTTCATGGCCCGGCAGGTGCTAGGCATGGCTCGGTGTGGCGTGGTACGGCGTGGTGAGGTTGGGCTGGGCCCGGTAAGGCACGGCGTGTCACGGCAGTGCAAGGCGTGGCGAGGTAAGGCGAGGTCTGGCAGGGCGCGGCTCGGCACAGCAAGGCAAGGCGAGGAGAGAACGGTGACTGACTTCCCGGATCGGTGTTGGCGGTGTGGTCCTGGCGCGCAGTGGAAGCACTTCATGTCTGGGGTGTCTGGGGGTGGCTGGTTGTACGCGTACTGCGGGAAGTGCAGGCAGGTGACTCCTGTGGAGCTTCTTGACGGCCCAACCACCTCGTAGGTACATTCGAGGCTGTTTCGTTCAAGGCTGGGCCTGGTTCGGCTGGGCGCGGCTAGGCTGTGCGAGGCTCGGCAAGGCTCCGCCCGGCAGTGCTAGGCGTGGCTCGGTAGGGCTTGGCTCCGCAAGGCAAGGGTTCTACACATACGACGCCTGTGGAGGCGATGTGACGGCGACGATCTTGGAGACCGACGTTGACTGGTCGGTGCTGGAAGAAGTCGAGGAATGCTCCTCGTGCGAAGCGAACGAAGGTGCCTGTCCACGGGTACCCGCATGGTTGCAGGTCACAGCCTGTTGTGGGTTGGAGTGGCGGATCTGCGCTCCGTGCAAGGAAGCGAACCAGCGGGTGTGTGAGGACGGCGTCTGGAACAACTGGACGGCGCACTGTCCCGGTTGCGGGTGGCGTGGGGACGCCCATCACGGGATGGTGTGGTGGTTCCCCCTCTAGGTTTTCGGGGCCAGGCGAGGTTTGGCGATGCTGGGCGATGCTTGGCGCGGCACCGCTGGGCGTGGTTGGGCAGGGCTTTGCGGGGCAAGGCACGGAAGCTTTATCCAGATCTTGTAAAGCGCCCTAAAGTTCATAAAGTCGTGGTCCGGCATGGCTCGGCGGTGCCAGGCATGGCGGAGCGAGGCTTGGCCAGGCAAGGTGGGGCTTGGTATGGCAAGGCAAGGGCTCAACTACACATAGGCCGGGCTGGCGGCTAACCCAGACATACATGAAGAACTGGTCGTTCCACTCCTGCATCCTCGATTCAGACTGCCGTCGATACGGGGCACCCAAGAGGTTCAACTTCGTCACACCCTGGGGTGGCTGGGATGTGGCCCTCGCACCCGGGTCCCGGTTCGTTGAACGGTCGGGTCGAGTGCGTTGGGTGTCCCGGATCCCTAAGAAGACGCGCCAGGGCTAGGCACGGGCATGGCAAGTCTCGGCATGGTGTGGCCGGGCAGGGCAAAGCTGGGCAAGGCGAGGGAGTGACATGAGGGACCTGGTTCGTTGGCTGTGGGAGTCCACCTCCACGACGGAGCGGGTTCTCATGCTGGCGTTGGGGTTGTGCCTGTCGGTGATGGCGGTCGCGTTGCTGGTTGGGTTGATTTCGGCGGTTTCAAGTTCACCTGACGGGGTATCCCCAAAATTGGTACCCCACACACGGGTCGAGCAGGTGTACGATCCAAGTACCGCGCCCCCCACCACGCGGTCACCACTGGATGAGGAGCATCCATGAACCAAGAACCCCCCACCCACATCGAAGCCATCTGGTACTCCACAGTCGACAACGCCACCTACGAAGCCTGGGTCGAACGCACCGGACCCTACGACGGCGAACTCGTCGTCGCCCGAGTCCGAGGCCACGAGATCCACCGCGAACCAACCAAGCTCGCCTTCGGAGCCATCTACGGCCCAGACGTAGACGACGTCGCCACCTGGCAACACCGCGTCTGCAACATCATCGACACCATCGCCAAACTCGAAGACGTCCAAGCACACAACCAGTAGAGGGGGCCACATGGCCGTCGCATCCCGCAAGTTCCAGCAAGACATGGAACGCCTGTACGAACAGATGAAAGCCGGAGAAGCCCTCGACCAAGCACGTGCAGCCAAACAAGCACGCACACTCGCAGGCCACACCACCCCCCAAGCCACAGCCGCCAAGTACGCCAAGAGCGTCAAAGGCATGCACCCCCAACACGTCTGGCCCACCGCCCAAGTCCTAGACGAACTCACCGAACCACCAACCACCCCCCTCCAAATCATGGCCTCCTGCGAACCAGACGACTTCCAAGACAGCGAATGGGAAACCCTCTTCCCCGCCGCAAACTACCCCTACGTCCAAAAGTACGCACCATAATGGCCAACCTCAAAAACATGGAACCCGGCCCCAGCTACGACGACGGCAACGTCTATGTCTACGACGACAACACCACCGGCGACATCCTCCACATAAAAGACGGCCACGTCATCGCCAAAATCAGGACGAAGGTCCTGCAAAACCCCGGAAATGTGCAAAACCCGGCCTGGAAAATCGCGTCGAGCGCTACGCGCTAAGTAACAACGAAAAGGGGGCCCCGCCGAATGTTCGAAATCGACGAGCTAGGCGAACACATCGGAAAGTTCGCAGGCATGCTCCGCTGCAACACCTGCGGAGACACCGAACTACTCCACAACGGCGACCACGGGCGCTACCTCAAATCAGGCTGGCCCACCTGCCACGGCCACACCATGCAATGGTGGACTCAAGCCCAGATCGACGCCGGAGAGATGCCCAATGTGCCGTGACGGCTTCCGCGAAACCTGTGCCGAATGCGGACGCGAGATCACCTGCCGCGACGACTACCCCGTCTGCGAAAGCTGCCTAGGACTCGAAGGCCCCTGGTGAGACGCATGCTGTGGGTGTCCCTCACCTACGCCACCTACGGCATCGAGTTCCAAGACGGCACCTGTGTGGCCGCCGCGCCCATCGCCCACTGGATGATCGGCAAACCCGAACACACCATCATGGCCTGGCTCTTCAAAAAGAACGCCCGTCTAGTTTGGCTGGAGGACGCATGACAGAAGAAACTTACGTAGACCCAGAGACCGGCAAGATCGTCGCCCCGCCCGGCACGAAGCTCATCGCAGAAACCCTCTGGGGCAAGGCGTTCGTGGAGCAGTACTTCCAGGAGGACGAATGAGGTTGATCAAGAGGTACAAGTGGACCATCACCTTGGCGGTCGTCCTCGCGCTGCTCCTGGCCTGGGTCGTGTTCCAACCCTCTTGACAGAGGGTACAGAATAGAGGTTCGACCCTTGGAAGGAGGGACACCATGAAGATGAAGAACGAGACCTACGAGATGCACACCCACCTGGAGTACGGCTACGCCGAGAACTGCCCCGGTTGCGAGACCACGAAGGAAGACTTCAGCCGGTCCCTCATCCAGGACGCGGATCCAGCTGTGACTCGGAAAATTGCTGGAGAACAGGCAGAGCGTTGGGCGGGAACCCTCGCTATCCTGGCTGCTAGCTAGACGTCCGTCGTTCACCCGTGACGGTCGGGTCAACTCAGGGAAACGGGTGTGGTGGAAGCGCAGTCCGCAGGTCCAGCCACGTACCAGCAGACGCGCCCCAGGGGCCGAACTTCTCCGCCGAGAGGTTCGGCCCCATTCCATTTCTGTGTATAGTTCAAGTTGACGCGACACTGACGCGCTGGTAGCCCAACGGCAGAGGCAAAGTGCTCAAACCACTTCCAGGTGCGGGTTCGAATCCCGCGCAGCGCACATGACATTCAGGTGCAACTGCGCGTGGCCCATGAAGCCCGTGTGCCGCCTAGACGAATGGTTCCACCACCGAAACCGCACGGTCCGTTGGCTGTGCGACTGGCACGACCGATACATCCAGGGGGAATGATGAAGACCGTCTACAAGTACGTCCTAGACGAGACAGAGCAGAAGGTGAAGACCTTCGAAGGTGTGCGTTTCCTGCACGTTGCCAACCAGCATGGCGACATCACCGTCTGGGCGGAAGTCGAAACGGAGCGGCCTGAGTGCATGACCGTGCTGTACGTCGTCGGCACAGGTGAAGAGGTACCAGACGGGGCGACCACGTACATCGGGTCTGCACTCATGGCCAGCGGCAACTTCGTGTTCCACATCTACCAGGGAGACGAAGTTGTTTGACGACCACGACTGCCAGGTCCCCGAGGCCACCCGCGAAGGCCGTTGGCAGTGCCCCATCTGTGGAGAGCCCTGGTACACCGCGTTCGCTAAGCACCTGAAGGAAGAGGAAGCGTGACCAACGGAAAAGACTGGCCTACCGTCCAGGACAAACTGGACAGGATCCTCCAGTGCGAGACCGACCTCAACGAGGCCAAGTACGAGTTCAAGAGAGCAGTCCTCGCCGCCCATGAGGCAGGGGCTTCCTGGGGTGACATTGCCTCCATCCTCGGTGTTTCACGCCAAGCGGCGTGGCAACGCTTCGGGCTCCCAACTACGGGAGAACATTGACGCCATGGGGAGATGTCGACGCCCGCCGAGAGGCTGGTACTGCAACAGGAAACGCGGACACTACGGGTCCTGCCCGACGCGTCCTCGCTGGTACAAGAAGGTCAGGCACTCGATGACAGGGACGTGGTACTGATGTGGATGCTCGTCGTAGGAGCGGTCATGGCGGTGGGCGGTCTGGTCGTTTTCGTGACGGTTGGTCTTGACCTCTTGGGTGACCTGACCGATAGACCTGCATGAGACTGGTCATCACGCCTCCGATTCCCAAGATGCGGGGTGCGTTGATCACCGGGATCCCAGGGCAACCTGTCACTGTCCAGAAGAAGGTCAAGGGCGAGTGGAAGGCCCACGTCAAGGGGTTGACCGGTGAACCCGGGCCCGAGGGTGGCGTCTTCCACTTCAACGCCTCCTCCAGCAAGTACCGCGCCAAAGTCGATGGTGGAGACTGGGTCTACGCCCACGCGACAGCTGCGAACCGGAAGTTCGCCGACCCGTTCGTAACTCTGGATGCGACTAAATGGTCGACGAGGGGAACTGCCTATCTACCAGGGAACTCTGACTCAGTCAGGGCAGATCCGTCCGCTGCGGTCGTTCAGGACGGACGTCTGAAACTGCGTGTCCTCCACGACCCTGACGGACAGACCTCCGACTCGTACTTGACCGGCCACATCGGAACCAAGGGGAAGTTCGAGTTCACGTACGGCTGGGCTGCTGCCCGCATGAAGTTCCACGAACTCAAGGGTGCCCATGGCTGCTTCTGGTTGCAGACCACCACGGACTACCTCCCAGGCCAGGCTGAGATCGACGTAGCCGAGTTCTTCGGTGATGACCCGACGTACAAGAACCCGCTACGCAACGACCGGGTGTGGCACTCCGTCTACTGGCGCGACCACATCGACCAGGTTGAGCTCGGCATGATGAACGCGCAGACCTACGTCGGTGACGCGCAGGACTGGCACACGTACGCCGTGCAGTGGTACCCGGAGGGCTACGACTTCTGGGTGGACGGCATCTACTCACACACGCTTACTGGTGGGTTGAGCGATCAGCCGAAGTTCCTCGTACTTTCGATGCTCGTCCGAAACTGGGAGTTGGACGATATCTCGGGGCAGTCGTTGGACTCGTACGAGACTCAGGTGGAGTGGGTTCGGGTCTGGCAGTGACAACCTTGACAGGGGTCGTTACTATGTTCGAATGGATTGGATCGACAACCCTCGACTGACCTCCGAGGAGAAGATGGGGCGGTTCAAGGCGCTAGGTCCAGAGAGGACCACGGCAATGATCAAGAGGTGGAACGAGGGCGTGCTCGCAGACTGGGAGCGAGAGCTTCTCGGTGGCAACGAGTACGACGTTGACCAGGAGATCCGGTATGCCGCCATGTACGACCGTTTGAAGCGGTTGAAGGACCCGAAGCACGTGGACTTCTACGGGGTCAAGGTCAACCCTGAGCACCGCAGTGACCCACTGATGTGGGACTGGCCGGGAGGAGAGCAGTGAAGAGAGAAGACGGGATGGTCTTCGTGACCAGGAGCGACCGTGGGTATGCCTGCGTCGAGTGGGGCACCGAGGTCGTCTGGCGAACGTTGAAGGACGAGAAGGAAGCACTGTCTTGGGCTGACCAGGCGAACGCGAATGCTTACTTCAGCCGTAAGTGAAGCGGTCGTGGTGCCGAAGGTGTGTGACTGCACCTGCGGTTGCCAGTTGGATGCGGTGATCCTCACCCAGACCAACAAGCTTCGGTGCCCCCGCTGTTACATGTTAGGGAGTGGACATGACAAGAAATTTGGATGAGCAGATGTTGCGTGCCGATGGGGACGAGAACTGTCCCCACGACGCGAAGATCACTTTGATGTTCGGTGAGACAGAGTGTTTGGAGTGTGGACGCGTCGATCTGGTGGTTGAGTGAATAGCCGTTGCGTGTACTGCGACCGGCTCATCGTGATGATGTGCCGGAAAAACACCCCGTACTGCTCCGCCCTCTGCGAAGAGGCGCATGACCCTGAGGCCTGGGCGGAGAAGACGAAGAGGGAGCCGTTGTGAGGAAGCCTGTGTGGCGTCACGACTGGATGGGCTGGTCGGGAGGCTGGTACGCCCTAGAGAGCGGTGGTTGGGAACTGACCATTCTGGGCATCAGGAACTACTCGTACTCAGCCACGGTTACTACTCCGCTGACCGGCGACCTCACTGTGGGGGTGAGGTTGTCGGAGGCGAGGGCCAGCATCTACCGACATCCTCGGGAGAAGGATTCGTGGCTCGTCTTCCACTGGCGCTCCTGGACGGAGCTTCAGGAGGCTGAGGCTGAGGTCAAGGCTCGGAACGAGGCTCGGGCGGTCGGTTTCGCATAGTGGCCCAACTTCTGGGCCAGAACTCTTGCCGAGTCACATCATCGTATGTATATTCGAGGCATGGAAACTCCAGATCCGGTCGAGGTGACCACTCGCTACGCGACTTCCGTAGACGACCTCCCCTCCGCCTGGGCATTCGTCATGGAGAAGATCGACCACGTAGGACCCGCCCCATCCATCGAGATCCAACCGTACTGGGAACTTGAAGACGACAGTCGTCGCTTCAGTGTCGTCGTCAGCGGCACCATCGAGGACGGTCACGATGCGCAGAACTAGCGCCCGCCGCCGCTCCTCCTCGCTCGCGAAGAACCGACCCTTCGTCCCCGCACAGGCCAAGAAGAAGATCCCTGACGACGGGCAGATCCGCATCGGCCACGGTCAGCAGGGCATCGCCATCTGCCCCAAGTGCCGCGCCTGGGTGAGCCTGCGGAAACTGAACCGAGGCACCGACCCCGAGTGGGTCCCCGCTGGCTCCGTTGTCATGTCCAACCACGCTGTCGGCGGAGGCAAGGTCTCCTGGAAACGTGGAGACGTGCTCTGCCTCGGTGCGGGCACCCCGCCAGAGATGGCTCCCATCACCGAGTTCGAGGAACTCGACGAGACCCCTGCTAAGGCCAAACCCACCAAGGGTGGCGGTAACCGGGGTTGCCACTGCCAGACCCCCGAGTTCGGACTGCCTGGGCAGGAGTGGATCTGCGGTTGTGGGGCCAAGTGGTCTGCGTTTCAGCCGTCCGTCCGAAAGTTCGTGCCTATCCAGTGGGAGCGAGTCCACAGAGCCGGAGAGAGGTACTAGTGGCTAGGAACTACAGGCCGAAGAAGAAGCGGAAGTTGGACCATTCGCACGAACACGACTGGCGCATCGTCATGATCGGCAAGCAGCCCATCGGTGTCGAATGTGTCTTCTGTGAAGCGACCTTCCCGGTTGCCGACCCGGACCAGCGGGTGGACGTCTCCCCAGGAGCACGTGTCCCGATCCTCATCAACGGAGGCGGAGGGAACCAGTACAACGCTGACTTGGTCGTGGACACCGTGGAGATGTCAGCGTCGCAGGGTCAAGCCCAGGTAAACCTCAGCCTCCGCATGGAGGTCGACTTCGAAGAGCTTGGAGTCGGAGTCAGTGCACCGACAGGAGTTGTGTTGTGACGTGTGGAACTAACGGTGGCTACCAACAGCACCGCAAACACGGCGAGGAAGCCTGTCAGCCCTGCAAGGACGCGAACGCCGCCTACGTGAAGGAATGGCGGTCTCGTAGTGGCCCAGCCCAGGAGTACGCACGCAGGTACGCCCTGGCGAAGAACCGGGCTACCCAGAGGTTGCTGGTGCAGCACGCCAGTGACTTCGAGATGTTCTTGTACGAGGAGTTGAGGCTGCTGGATCGAGAAGCCACTGCCGAGAGGAGAAAAGCATGAGTAGGACACCGTATGTGGAGACCGAGTTCCTTCTGGCTGTCATGGAGGAACGCGTCGAAGACGCACTGAAGATCGCCAGAGCCATGCTGCCCGCTGAGCGCTCCGCTCTGCGTGGACAGTTCCAGCAGGGAACCGACCTGCTGTGGGCTTCCTACGACGAAGAGGCATCCTGATGGCTCGACGGAACCGTTTCAAGGTCGTCAACTCCGACGTCAACGCGTTCAACTTGACCGACCGAGAGCGTGAACTCTGCATGGAGTTCACCGAGTACATGTACCAGCAGGTCCAGAACTTGGCCTGGTTCTACGGCGGCACTGAGAACATCGCGTTGGCTCTCGAACAGACCCACCACTCCGCCCTGAAGTTGCTTCGAGGTACCAACGCAACCAGCACCATCTTGGAGGTCGAGAAGTTTCGGCCGGGTGTCGAAATCGACCCTGATGACGAGGAGTACGTCCTCCGGAGCCTGGGTGTCACTGCATGAGCACCTACGACACCTTCGCGAAACAGCTGGATCCCACACCGAAGGTCCGCTCGGTGTCAGGACCCTTCGGGGAAGAGTCTTTGAAGACTGTGGCTGAAGCGTTGGCCTTCTGCGAGCGTGAAGGACTGGACCCGAACGAGGTTCGACTGGCCCACAACTACTGCCTGTGGGAGCGCGAGGAGACGCCCGAGGAGGTCGAATCGCGGATCGCCCACACCAAGAGGATCCAGCAGGACCACGTTGAACGGATCGCTGAGATGCACGCTGATTACGTCGAACGGGGCCTGCTGTGAAAGAGGCGATCAAAAGTTCCGATTGACATGCATGCCCACCAGAGATCTGACGGTCATCCGGGTCGGCACCGACACGTCGGGCCGTGGCCTCTACATGACCAAGTGGATGTTCCTCATCTACACCGCCGCCAAGCGGCACCCTCTGATCCAGCCCTTCGCCCACAAGATCGTCGTCGTGCAGGGCGCGTTCATGATCAGGAACGGCGGAGGGGCCTCAGCATCCGAGGGGTTCCACAACTACGCCGGATGTATCGACATCAGGACCTGGAACCTCACCACCACCGAACTGAACCTCTGGATCCGTGTCACCAGGATGCTCGGGTTCGCTTTCTGGCGCAGAGACTGGTCCTGGCAGCACGGAGGGATGTCTCCTCACGCGCACGGCACCCTTGGGAGCGACGCCCCGCTCGGCAGCGGTGCAGCGGTCTCATGGCGCTCCTACTTGACCGGAGGGGATGGCCTCTCCGGTCCTGGGCGGGACTACGAGTGGCGTCCCTCCCCGCTGGTGACCTGGCCACCGACTAACCTTCTGGAAGAGGACTATCTGATGACTGACGCTGCTGAGCGAAAGCTCGACCGGACGATCGACATCGTCCTGGACATCCGCAAGGACTTGAACGCGTTCCGGACTGCTGAGTACCAGCGGGACAAGGAAGCCGCCAAGAAGGCGAAGGAGTCGAAGGCGAAGTTGGTTTCCGCCATCGGAGGCGTGATCGACGCGCTCTCTCAGGTGGAGAACCAGGTCCAGGACACGGCGGGTCGGCAGCAGTTGAACCAGGTGAAGGCTCAGCTTCTGGACGCCCTCAAGAACGACCCGGACGTGGACGGCGCTGATAACCCCGCTTGATTTTTGCTACCCGTGGGTAGATCATATGTACGAGGGCCCCGGAGCCCAGGTAGGAGCACACCTTGAAGTACGAGGAGCGTCGCTGGACGCACGATGAGCCTGACTGGAAGAAGAAGACCCGCCGCCAGCCTGTGGCAGGTCCGTGGGATGCCGAGCCCGACAAGATCCAGTGGGTCGACCCTGCTACGGATCTTGACTGTTTGATGGTCCGCAACGGCATGGGCTACTGGTGCGGGTATGTGGGGGTCGACAAGAGTCACCTCTTCCACGGTGTCGACTACGACAGCTGTCCCTACGGGAACACCTGTTCTGTGCGCGCTGCCTCCACCGACTGGTGGGCAGACTGCGACCACACGCCGAACTCCAAGGTTTCCGTCCACGGTGGTCTCACGTTCGCCCGGGACTGCAACGAGAACGCACCCGAGGGACACGGCGTCTGTCACGTTCCCTACGAGGGTCGGGAGCCTGACGTGTGGTGGTTGGGGTTCGACACGGCCCACTGCGGTGACGCGTCGCCCATGGACGCGGCGGATGGTGCCTACCCACTCACGATGCCTGAGTACAAGAGTGATGACACCTACAAGGACGAGGCGTACGTTCGCAACGAGGTAGAGAACCTCGCCAAGCAGCTGAAGGCGGTTGCAGATGATGTCCGTGTTGGATGACGAAAAAACTGACTTCGGGACCAAGTGCGAGAAGTGCCCACACCCCGCCAGTCAGCATGACCTACAGCTCCAGGAGAACCCGAGCGACGACATGTTCGCTGCCGCCATGGCATGGGTCTGCCTGGACGACGAGTGTTCCTGTGTGATCGCTCCGGAGTAGGAAGACGCACCACCAAAGAGCCCCGCCATCTACGGATTGGCGGGGTTTTTTGCGCAGTTAACTGGAACAACAACTAGCAGTAGCGCCGTCAAGATCGCCGTCTCAGAAACAGACGTCCGTCTGAACCACGATTTCTGGCTTGGAAGCCGAACTTTGAGCGTGGATCTGCTGAAAATGGGCGGCGCGTTTTTAGTTGTTTTAATTGCTCTTGTCGACGTTGCGTCCGACCAGGTAGCCACAGAGCACCCCGATCAGGCTCGCAACCATGTTCCCGATGGCCCTGGCAATCCTGTCGATGTCCGGTGCGTTGCCCATGGCTATCGCGATCCCGACTCCAATGGTTGCGAAGATCATCACGAACGCCACGACTAGAACGAGAACCAGGACGATGATGTCTGCCATCGGGCGGTCGCGAATGGGGGTCATCGAACCGTCTTGGACGGCAGCGCGAACACGGTTGGGTGGTTGTCCGGGCGTGCGGGGTGTGGCTGCTCCCACCAAGTCAGCTGTCCGTCCAGCTTCGGGGAGAATGCCATCAGGTCGATGCGCGCTCCGATCCACTGGGCGTCGAAGCTTCCGTGCAGGTTCGCAGGGTCGGCTCGGATCAGCTTGTTGAAGTCGCCCATCGCCACGAAGGGGACCTTGGCTACCCGGATACGGGCGTTCAGGCTGGCCCCGAACACCGGGTAGAGGGTGTCGAACATGCGCAGCGGCGGCATGTGGACGCAGATCTCTAGGGTGTCTCCCCAACCTGGGAGGTCCACGACAGCCCAGGGGAAGCCTCGGTCTCCGATGGCCTCGCCACGGTTGGAGCGGGCTGCATCACGGACGTTGGCGCGTCTGACCTTCAGGGAGTCGTGGACCAGGAGGGCTTCGCCGCAGTGGCCGGGCTTGTCGGTCTGGATGACGGTGTACCCGTCGAGCTTGACCTTCTGGGTCAGCTCTTGCACTGCCAGGATCTTCGCGCCTTCTCCCTTGCGGGTGATCTCCCGGATGTCTTCCATGTGGGCGGAGTGGGAGCGGGCGAAGTTTCCGTTGTGCTGGGCGTGGACGACGCCCGCTGCCTGGTCCTGCTTGGAGGGGCGTTCCCTGGTGGCCTGCATGGTTGGTTGTCGGCCTGACCTGGGGGGAAAGGTAACCGCCCCAGGTTGTCCCGTTTAAGAGACGGGGCCTGGGGCGGCGTTCGTTCGCAACGAATAGCTTGCTCCGGTCGGAATCGAACCGACGGTCTCCGACGTCAGGGCCGGTGAGTTGCCATTACTCTACAGAGTTCTATGAAGTTGCTACTGGCTTGTATTTTGGATGGTTGTTCTGTGGATAATATAAATGTTCGCCCCCAGTGGCGTTCAGTCCGGGAGACACCTACCGGGTAACAGCCGGTCGGGCCGCTGTTCCTACTAGCGAGGGCGTCAGTGGAACAACTGATCCCCGCTGCCGGTCGGCCTTGAGGCCCTTCCCCCGCAGCGGGGTCTCTTCAGTTGTTGGGATCGACTCTAGCATGTTCGGATTGCATCGAACACCTGAACGACTATGCTGCGTCTATGAACGACTACGTCAAGCCGATCCCCGAGCTGATCACAGAGCTCGCGAACAGATACGGTCTCGACGCCGAAGCCCAGGACACTCGGGCCCTGCTCCAAGGCTTCCTCATCGGTGATCTCCTCAGACAGACCCGCCCCGAATACCGCGACAGGATCCTGCTGGCGACCGGCGTCGTCCAGGAAGCCGACGCTCAGGGCAACTACCTGGACCACTTCTTCGTGGACTTCGAATCAGGGGCACGCATCCGCGTGACCGTGGAGGCTGTATGAAGTAGCGACACGCGTTCAAATGTTCGGATCCGCTCTGCACATAGGGTCTATCTTCTGACTGTGAGTAGCGAAGTAGAACTGGCCCAAAACCTGGGCCAGTTTCCCACCGCCATGGAGTCCCGATGATGGATCGATGTGAACGTTGCGACCAGCTCACCCAAGAGAAGGACTTCCGAGGGAGTCTTTGTGGTTGGTGTGCTGACGACCTGGAACGTTTGGCCCAAAGTTCGGGCCACAAGGATGAGGAGCCGTTGTTTTGAGCGAGATGGTGCGGGTTGCGATGGAGTGGCCCAAGGAAGTTAAGGAGACCGTCCGAGAGAAGGTGGGCCCCCGAGGCCTCACCGAGTTCGTCCTCGACGCCGTCCATGATCGTCTGAACGGATCCGCGCTGGACTCCAAGGAGGAGATCCGCGAAGCCCGAGACGTTGCGCAGAAGCTGGCCGACCTGGTCATGAGCGACTCGGTCGACAAGAGTCTGACCTTGACCAGCATGCACCGACCCAGATGGCTAGATACCAACTCCTGGCCAGTCCCCGAGGTCGAGCCTGAGCCCGAGCCTGTGGCACCGGAGCCTGATCCTGTCCTTCCCGAGAAGCCAACTACTGAGGACCGTCTTGGCCATCAGCCAGACGACTTCTTCAAGAAGGTCATGAGGGCCGGGAAGCTGAACGACGGCGAAATCGACTACGTGCGAGACCATTTGAAGCCCGCATCTGACCTGGAAGCACAGGAAGCCATCGAGGTCATGGATGAGGTTGTCGCCATCGGTGAAGAGGCTCAACTGGCGCTGGATCCCGTCGCTGTCTTCGGAAAGCACGCTGAAGATCTCTGCCCCAGCTGCGGCGAACCGCGTGTGGACGGCGAGTGTTGGACTTGCGACTGAATCCAGACATCCGTCGAAACCCTGTGTCATGATGTGACCCATGGGGCACCTGGAGCCAGAGATTCTCACCGATGAATGGCTTTCCTACAAGGACTCAGGTTCGATCGTCTCCCGCAACCAACTGGTCCTCCACTACACCTCCTTGGTGCGCTACGTCGCAGCCAAGGTCGGAGGACAGTTGGTTGCCTGGGTCGACCGAGACGACCTGATCTCCTACGGCATGTTCGGCCTTATCGACGCCATCGAAAAGTTCGACCTCGAAAAGGGCGTCAAGTTCGAGACCTACGCTGTCGTCAGGATCAGGGGAGCGATTCTGGACGAGATCCGGGCCCTGGACTGGGTCCCGCGATCCGTACGTTCCAAGGCCAGGGAAGTCGAGAAGGCCCAAGCAGAGGTAGAGATGCTCCTCGGTAGGCCCGCTGGCCAGCATGAGGTCGCTGAGTACCTGGGCATCCCCCTAGAGGAGTACTGGCAGCTGACCAGCGACTCCACCGCCTCCACCATCGAGAGCTACAACCGAGAGATCCTCGTAGAGGGAAACCAAGAGTCTTCCTTCGACGTGAGCTTCGACCCAGGGTCTAACCCTGAGGATCTGGCCCAGGTCAAGGAAGTAGTGGAACTCGTTGGGGAGGCGATCAACCAGATGGATCAGATGTCCAAGACCATTCTCACGCTGTACTACCTGCATGAGATGAAGCTGGCTGAGATCGGCCAGATCTTCGGGGTGACAGAGAGTCGTGTTTGTCAGCTTCAGGGCCGCGCACTTCAGTCGCTGCGTACGGCCTTCAACCGTTCCGGCCTAGTAGCTGCGTGAACGGTTGCTCCGAGTGCACTCCTGAGAAGACCTGCCGTTGGTGGTGTCCAGTGCACCTTGAGCACCATGTCGTTGTGACTATGGTGACCCACTGCATCGACACGTGGGAGCCTAGCCTCCGCGAGACCGGTTGAAGTTCTTCGCCTTCTTGAGGGGCGCGGTGTAGGCCTTGTTGAAGCCCCTGACCGCGACCTCGGTCTTCTTCATCTCCTGGACGAAGGTGCTTGTGGCAGCGGAGATTCGGGCGCTGGCTCTCTTCGTTTCTTCGATCCGCTGCTGCTTGATGGCTTCGAAGGAGAGATCCTTGGCGATGTCTCGGGCGATCCCGTTGATGTAGCTGATCCAGTCCCTCTTCGAGATGGTGTTGCTAGCCAGGTCCCACTCCGTGATGGTCCGCTCGGTGGTGACGATGATGCTGTAGGAACTGTGGAGGATCGCACCCACACGGTAGGTCCCGTCTTCGTGGTGGATCACGCTGATGGCAAGTCTTCCGGTATCACCGACGATCAGACTGGCTCGGTTCAGGATCGGGTCCTTGATGTACTTGCAGGTCAGCTCGATTTCTGTCTTCCGAGCAGCATCGCTGATCGGGTCGGTGGGAGTGTCCATGTACAGAGCATACCGAACATTCATACGAACTTGGTCCGGGAGCTCCAGATGTCGACACCTTCTTGTCATGAGAGGAGGTGACGACAATGACTCGATACATCGATCCCAACAGTGGCGCAGCTCCTCAGCCTGGAGCCTGGGCTGGGGAAGAGGCTCAGGCTCACGGTTTCGCTCTCGCCAACGAGAACGAGGGCGTCGAGCAGGAGCGCCAGCTGAACGAGGCTGAAGATCTGCCCGAGGAGAAGAGCATCCAGGAGATCGCGGACGCGGCGGCTGAGGCCGACAAGGACCGCGAGAAGACGGAGGTTGAGGAGTACTTCGACCGCTACGCCGAGGCTGTTGGTAACCCCAACAAGGTTCTTGGTGAAGAGGACGAGGGCGACTCGGCTTCGAAGTTCGTGGCTGACCCCGGCGCGGAGGCTCGCGCCAGCGACGCCAAGGCCCTGGAGACTCAGGGCGTCGAAGCTGGCAACGCTGGCTTCACGTGGCAGACCCCGGCTGAGGATGCTGACGCTGAGGCTTCCGAGGAGGATGCTGAAGAGGTCTCCGAGGAGGAGGGCTACGACCCGTCCCAGTACAGCGTGGACGAGGTGAACGCCTACCTTGAGGAGAACCCGGATGAGTACGACGCGGTGATTCAGTCCGAGAAGGACGGCAAGAACCGCAAGGGCATCGTCGGATCCTGACTCACACTGAGATCCCGTCCCTCCCTAGAAGGGGGACGGGATCTCAGTGCTTCCAGTCTTCATGCAACCCGAACGAGGTCACGTAGGTCTCCCAGCCGGTGGCTTCCTCCCAGGAGACCTCCAGTTCGAGCATCCCCTCATCGAGGCTGTACAGGTAGTACCAGCACTTCTGGTCATCCAGCTTCTCGACGTCATATGGATGCGCGTCTGGATACCCCTTGTGCTTCATGAACTCCGAAGCGACAACATCCTGTGGTTCGTCGCTCCACCGCAACTCACTCATGACTCCCTCGCTCGCTTGACTGCCTCGTGAGCACCTTCAAGCCCGACCTCTAGGACGAGACCGAAGGCGGCGAACTTGCTCGTGATCGGGTACAGCACCGTCTCCAGGGTGATCGGATCCAGGATCACCCCCCGCTCCTCCCAGGCGCTCAGCAGGTCCCTGACCTGGCTCAGGACATACGACTGGGTGTTCGGAGGGAGGTTCATCAGGCTGTGTGCCACCGCTGAAGGCAGAAGCCGGGCTACTTCCGGCAGAGCTGTGTTGTGGTCCATGTTCATGCTCCTGGAAGTAGATCGGAAAGACCTCGGGCGAGGATCTTCATGCCTTCGATAGGGCCCAGCGCTTGCACGGCTTCCTGGTAGTACGTCGCAATCGCGGTGCCTCCGACTGAATCGCAGAGGTGGGCGTACGGATCTCGGTCCCTCGGCATGACCAGGAAGCCGTTGGCGTACCGTTGGCGCTTCTTCTTCACTGTCCCTTGCGTCACCTTCATCGCCAGGTTCTTGAAGTTCCGCGCTTCGTAGAGCGTGACCTTCAAGAACTCGCGGTCGTTGTCGCTGAGTAGGGGGGAAGCCGACCTGATCGCGTAGATCAGGTCGGCTTGCTGTCTGGCCTCGTGCAGTTCCCTCTCTAGGAGAGAGTGCACGTTCTGAAGGTCCGAGTAAGCAGTCCGAAGCTGGGAGATGACCCTTTCGCTGTCGCATGCAGGGCATCCAGCTTGGAACGCCATGTACTTGAGGTCGTGGATCCCACAGTCGTACTGCGTGTAGTCGTAGTTCTTGGTCTTGTTGAATGCCATCTTCACAGCAGCATCAGCTGGTTGTAGTCGAACTTGTCCCCAAGGGCGTCCTTGATGGTCACCATCGGACCTTCAAGGCCCAACAGCTTGCCGTTGTAGATCTTGGCGTACTTGGGGACCATCAGGTTCCCCGTGATGAAAGCTCTGCCCTTGTCAGTGAGACGCCAGTAGCCAGCACGGCCACCATGCATCCCGACACCGGTCTGTTCCTCCAGGAGACCCCAGTGGGCCAGCTTCCCTTCTTCGCGGGAGACGGCACCGATGGCGCGCACGTGAACCCACCCGTTCGGGCTAATCCGGTAGATGTGGATGAGCGACCTGGCCATCCCCGAGTTGATCTTGCGCTTGTAGATCTTGGCGTGCTGGCCACACAAGGGACAGTTGTCGCCCTTGTCGACCCTCGCACGCAGCCAGTTCTTCGCCTGCTCCAAGGTGGTAGACGGCGGGAAGTTCATGACAGCCTCCTAGGGCCTAGTTCCTAGGGAGAGCCTACAGCCGGACACCCCCCCAGCCGATGACCAGTCGGAGGTGATGACGGTGATTCTGGTGATCTCGTTCATCTTGTTGTTGTTGGCGGGTCTCTGCTTCGCCCTTGCGGCTGCGCAGAAGAATCTCGGGACGGTCAACCTGATCGCCCTGGGCCTGCTTTTCTGGGTGGCGGTTCCGTTCATCCAGGTCTGCCAACGCATGGCAGACAAGTTCTGACACGTATCCATAATGGAAGGAGCCAGAGATGGCTGAGGATTTCAACCCGGAGGAGCACACCGCTCCCGAGGTCGTGGAGCATCTTGAGGATGCCTCCGATGAGGAGAAGAAGGCCGTAGGCGCGGCGGAGCTCCAGGGGAAGGGACGCAAGACCGTCCTTGAGGCTGCTGGCGTTGACCCCAACGCTCGCATGGACGCCTCTGGTCGAGTCCTGAACCCGTGGGAGGTCGACCCGCCGAAGGCCGACGCCGAGGCTGAGAACTGATGTTGTTCCTTCTGTGGGTCATCGCCGTCGTTCTCGTGGTTTGGGGTATCTACTGCCTCATCCAGCGGCAGTTCCTCATGGGCGCAGTGTTGATCGTTTTGGGGTTGCTCGTCGGCCCCGGGGGTGTCAGTATCTTCACTTGATGAGGGATTCCTGACGAACCGGCCCTCCTCCCTAGTGACGTGGGAGGGCCGGTTCGTTCATTTCAGGGCGCGCCGTACCGAACAAACGTCTGGATCGTTCTACTCTCAGAGCGGCAGGAGGACGGATGCGCGTATCGAAGTACCCACAGCAGCGAGACGATGTTCTCGCGGCCATCAGGGATGCACAGCTTCGACATGGACTCGCTCCGTCAGTGCGGGACCTGGCGGCTCAGTTCGGAGTTGGTGTCGCCACGATGCACTCCTACTTGCAGAAGCTTGCTGAAGAAGGGGTAGTGGAGTGGTCAAAGGGCAGGCACCGTTCCTTGAGATGCACCCTTCAGGGTTTCCAGGAGCAGAAGTAGTCGGGGAGTCCATCTTCCTGAAGTTCTTCATCCCTGCCCTGACTGACCCCAAGGTGAAGATCCAGAACGAGGTCATGGCCAAGGAGCGGCCTCAGGCTCGTGTCGTTGTTCCCAAGGGTGGGGGGCGACCGTTCCCGCAGTTCTACACGCCACCGAAGACGCAGGCGTGGGAGGCCCATGTCGGCGAGCAGGCGCTCCTCCAGCTCAGGTCGGTTGATGCTGATTTCACGCTTCCGATCCACGACAAGCGGATTCTGGCGAGTGTCCGTTTCAACCTGACCAGGCCAGTGTCCTACCCGAAGACCGTGATTCACGCTGTCAAGAAGCCCGACATCGACAACCTGGTGAAGGCGATCCTGGACGGGATTGTGGCCGCGAGGATCATCGAAGATGACAACCTGATCACCGACCTGGTGACCATCAAGAGGTACGCCGATGGGGCCCACCCCTCTGGTGTTGAGGTCGAGTTGACCTGTTTGGCTCTCTAGGCGTGTCCGGCCCAATTCCTGGGCCAAACGACATCCGTGTTGTTTACTACTCCCATGGGGACACCATGACGCAAACTCCCAACGGCAACGGGAACCCCTACGGCATCTCGTTGCACACAGTCACCACACCCACCGGTTCGAACTTGAACCTCCAGACCGCAGAAGAGGCGGACTGGTACGAGGACCGGCGCGACAGGTATCAGAAGGACAACCACTTCCCGAACGTCTCCGACCTCCAAGACCTCGACCGACTTCTAGGTCTGGAGGTCTTTTCGTACCGCTGGCAGCTGTGGATGGCCCAGGGGTTCGACTACCAGTACGCCAGAGTGGACGAGTCGGCCCTGAAGAACTCCATCAAGGAGTACTCGGTCGAGATCCGGCTCCTGAAGACCAACCTCGGCATCGACAAGTCCACCCGTGACAAGGAGAAGGGCGAGAGTCTCTCTGACTACGTCGCCACTCTCCTCCAGCGGGCCAAGGAGTTCGGGTACCACCGGAACGACCAGTACGAGCTGTCCGTCACTAAGTTCTACGAGCTTCGTTCAATGGTTATGACCTACGACCGGTGCGACGAGGAGGAGCGGGCGATGCTCGACCTCTCCCCAGAGAGCATCATCCAGTGGATCCGGGAGAAGGTCATCGCTGATTTCGATCAGCAGTCAGCAGCGTTCAAGAAGAACCAGGCCATCTGGGTCAAGACGATCTGATGGACGCCGACACGACTGGGGGGGCCGTGGAGGACCGGAAGAAGCCGAAGCGGATCCCTAGAGACGAACTGGAATCTAGGTACCCGTCACTGACAGTTCTGTCGGGACCTGCTAGCAAGGCCACCAAGACAGCTTGGGTAGCGGCTTTCAACGCACGTCCTGATGCGATGCACTCGCTGCTGGCGGACTTCATCAAGCAGGTCCACGCCCAACCTGGGCGCATCGGACAGCGGCCCATGCCCAAGGAAGAGCTCGTTGACTTCAACGCTCTCATCTACGGCGAGGCGAACGACCTGCCCCTCATGGAGGTCTTGCCCAAGCTGGTGACCATCAGCGAGCGCGCGTTCTGTGCACAGATCAAGATGAGCAGAGCCCAGTACCAGCGGATCCTCTCCGGGGCCTACGACCCAAACGTGTACGAGATCCGGAAGATCGCAGAGGCTGTGAAGAAGCCAGCTATCTACTTCATCGAGTACCGCAAAGCCATGGCGGTAGCTGCGTTCCTGAACCTTCTGGATGAGCGCCCTGGCATCGCGACCAGCCTCTACAGGACGTACCTCGAAGTTCGAATGTGAAAACTGACGCCTGTCAGAACCGAACATAGAGTATGGCAATCCTCGCTGATCTCACCGAAGAGGAGCGGTACCTCTTCGCGATCCTTCAGGACCAGTCGGGCATCGACCAGGCTGAGTTCTCTTGGAAGGACGAGACCCAGGACGACGGAGTGTTCCGCTGTTGGGACTATCAGTACCCCTGGTACCGCACCCGCTCGAAGCACCAGATCGACCAGTGTGGACGTGCCATCGGCAAGTCGGTGGGGATCCAGATGCGGGCGTGGGCGTTCGCGTTCACGAACCCTGACCAGGAGATGCTGATCACCGCCCCTGAGATGATCCACCTCGACCCGGTGACCAAGCACATCGAAGATCGGATCCTTGGGTCTCGCCTCTCGGCTGAGTTCCTCAAGAAGTCGGGTATCTCCAACGGCATCAAGCACCGACCGTTCGAAGTGTCCTTCCGGAACGGTGCGTCGATCAAGGGCCGCATCCCGCAGAAGGACGGTCGTGGCGTCAAGGGTATGCACCCCAAGAAGCTGGAGATGGACGAGGCTCAGGACTATCCGGAGCCAGGTTGGGTGGAGCTCATCGAAACCCTGAAGCAGGGCGATGAGGAGTCGACGTGGCGTGCCCATGGCGTGTCTCGTGGTGTTCGTGACCGCTACTACAAGCAGACCCAGCAGGGTTCAGGTTGGTTCGTTCACCGCATCACGGCGATGCACCGTCCCGACTGGACGGACGCCGAGCGGAAGCAGAAGGCTGAGGACTACGGGTCCCGTGACCACCCGGACTACCGTCGAAACATCCTCGGCCTCCACGGTGACGCGTCTTCCGCGCTGTTCGTGCTGACCCGGCTGATGGCGTGCGTCGACCAGAACCCTGGTTCCTACTTCAACGCCACCGAGTACCACAAGGCCCCGAACGGTGTCCGCATCACCGAGGAGAAGCTGAACGACACGAAGCTTCCGATCGAGGAGCTGCTCGACTTCCCCGCACAGCACCGGGTGTACGAGCGGACCTGGGTGGGGATGGACGTCGGTATGACGAACCACCCCACGGAGATCCTGATCTTCGCGGAGGAGTACCCCTCCCGCACGGGTGGCAAGCAGCCTGACGTTCCAGACGTCCGTCTGAAGTGCATCAGCCGCCTCCACCTGGAGCGCATCTCCAGCCCGGATCAGCGTCGGGTGCTGGAAGCGATTTGGGATTTCTACCGTCCCCAAGCGATTTCCATGGACCGCACCGGTCTCGGTCTGCCGATCTACCAGGAGATCCAGGCGTCTGCCCCTCCGGGCATGGTCGCCGCGATGCGGGCCTACAACTTCTCGGAGAAGATCATCATCGGGTACGAGGACGTCGAGGAAGACGACTACTGGCGTGACCCGGACCAGCCGTATGGCGTGGAGATCAAGGCGAACGTGTTGGAGTACTCCTCTGACATGCTCCGCGAGATGGTCGACCTCCGTCAGATCCTGCTTCCGTGGGACACGGACATGATCCGAGAGTTCCAGGGCCAGACGTACGTGGTCAACAAGAGCAACACCGACGCGTACGGCAAGAAGAAGTTCAACCAGGGCAAGTTCCACGCTCTCGACGCGGCGCGCATGGCGATCCTGGGCTACCGCCAGGAGAAGATCAACGCGATGCAACAGCTGGTTCAGGATGAGCCGGTCTACGACATGTTCCTGGTCTGAGGTGCCCATGGACGAGTACGAAGCGCTTGACGCTATCCAGGCTCTACGCCAAGAGGCGGTTCTTGATCGGTTGAAGGAGGAGGACCCGCGTCTCTACGACTACAAGAACGGGCTCATCGACGGGCTGGACAAGGCATGGCTGGCTGTCTTCCAGGCGACGCGGAGGAAGCTTGTAAATGGTGCCTGAACCAGTGAGGCCCCGGTCCTAGGTATGAGCTAGGGCCGGGGCCTCAAACCTCCCCGATAAGCGCTACGGGGTGGTTAGGTGGAAGGGAGGATTGACTACCTCCAAGGGGCTCCACGTTGTCAGGAGTTCGATTACCAACGTTACCCCACCTACGACACGGCGCTACCCGATCTCGGATCAACAGACGGTCTGGCTACCGCCCCAGTTGAGCCTGGGCCGACCCTCAGCACTTGCAGTCGGGTCCCTACTCCTCTGTTCGAGGGAGGGTTTTCCGGTCCAGGGATGATCCTGTCGCAGACAATCCGTTACCTGCACGCCACGCGGTTCAACGTGTAGGCCCGGTTTCTGTCACTTCCCAGTTCGCCCGTCGGCTCCCTGTTGAAGAGAACAGTAGGGCGAACCTCGGTTCGAGGTCAAGCCGGTAGCCGAAATTTGTTCGGGCGAGCCTCCGCTGAGGCGTAACCAGAGCATGAAGACTGCATCTAGCAGGCATCTGGACCGAAGGAGAGAGCAAATGGCTACCGTGAAGCTCATCGAAACGAACCCTCCCCCGGAGGGTCGTCAGCCGCGCGGGCTGACTCCTCTGGACACCTCACAGGTCCACTACGCCATCGGGCGGTCCATCGATCAGGTCCGTGACGAGATCGATGACGCCTTCGCAGCCATGAAGACCTTCTTCAACCGTGATCCAGACGAGATCCTCCGACTGTCCTCTGGACATAGCGCCCGGCTCAGTGAGCTGGCCGTGAAGATCCAACGCATCGAGGACTTCCAGCGGGAGTGGAAGAACATCCGGGTCCGCGAGATCGAACCGGCCATCGCGGAGCTTGAGCGGCAACTTCGGACGGCCAGCCGTTTGCACGCGATCCGAGAGTTGGACTGGAAGATGGAAACGGGGGAGCGATGAACCATCCGATGGACTCGACCTACATCGAACGCCTCTTGGAGGCAGCTCGCATTCGCAGTGCACAGAGGTGGGACGAGGCTCATCAACGGGTCCTGGACTCCTACGAGAAGTACGGCAAGGGGATGTCTCTTGAGTCCTACGACAAGTGGGCAAGGGACATCGTCGCCCTGACGATAGGGCCGAGACCGTGAAGTGCCCAGAGCCAGGGGGCGAACTGGACAAGACCAGGGCCATCAACTGCACGATGCGGCCCTGTGAGTGTCTGATGCAGGACTTCTACCGGTGGCAGGCAGAGAAGAAGGAGAGGCTCCGTGCTGGACCGCCTGGGTCGGAATGACCCCAACGCTTGGGTTTGTGACTGCGAACACGCGGCCAACGCCCGGAGGTTGACTCAGGACACCGTGAAGATCCACAAGGAACTAGGCCGCTGCCCCAGCTGCGGCTCCACTTTCGTCGAACGATCTGGACAAGCCGATGACTGACTACTACGACGACGATGACTTCGACCTCGACGGGGAGATCATCGATGTCGAGCCCGTTGACGAGTTCGATGTGACCGAAGAGGGCTCCTTCACCGACGCCCACTACGGAGAGGTGTCCACAACCACCCGGCCCTCCATCCACTACATCAATGAATCTGGCATGCCCGACGATGTGGTCTTCCGCCACCTCCGTAGCCGAGGATTCGAGAAGGCCGCGATCTCTCAGATCGAGAAGTGGTCCCAGTCGCTGAACTCCCCTCAGACCACACAGACGCTGGACATGTTCAACCGGTCCCGCTGGCAGAACAACGACGTCCACGTACACGCCGTCATGAGCCGTGTCGCCTGGGCAGTCGAGAACGACGAGACCCTCTCTACCCTCGCGGACGTGGTTGAGGGGCTCATGTGGCAGAAGTGCCGTTTCGAACTGATCGACTCTGACGAACAGGACATGTGGAACCAGTGGGCCGCTGACATCAACCTGGACAAGATGCTCCGGGAGATGGGCCGTGAAGAGTTCAAGCTGTCCCAGTTCTACGTCGGTCTCTGGTGGGGCACCCGCACGTACTCCGTCCAGGAAGAGCGCATCGATGACCGCATCGATGAATTCGAGCGGGAGCGCAAGAAGAAGGAGTACGAGGAGAAGGTCGAGGAACGCGAGGCGTTCATCGCCGCCAACAAGGGCAATCCCGAGTTCGTCGCACCCCCCGAGCTGGCAGAACCGAACCTTGAGGGTCCTGGCCGTGGCAACCGCAAGCGGAAGAAGAAGTTCAAGGTCAAGGTCCCCACGGACTACACGATCTTCGACCCCACGAAGGTGCTCCCCGTTGGGACGCTCATGTTCGGACGGGAGCGGTTCGCGTACATCGCCACCCGTGGCGAAGATGAAGCGTTCGCGTCGGTCATGAACGGTGACACCGCAGACGACACCGTTCTACAGCTGATCGAGCGCAAGTACGAGCCGAACGAGATGGACAAGACGGCGTGTGCAGACCTCGGAGTCGACCACAACCGCCTGTGGCTGTTCCGCAAGGACGCCGTGTTCCGGCACTCCATGACCAGGGCCCAGTACGAGCGGTACTCCCCGGTCCGGTTGAAGACGATCCTGCCCCTCCTGGAGATGAAGCAGCACCTCAGGGCTTCCGACCGGGCTAGCCTGATCGGCAACACGAACTTCATCGTGGTCATCACGAAGGGCTCCGACCGGCTCCCGGCGAAGCCCGCCGAGATCGCGAACCTCCAGGAACAAGCCAAGGTCATCGCCCGGCTGCCCGTCCTGATCGGTGACCACCGGTTGAAGGTGGAGATCGTGTCTCCGAGCACCGACAACACCCTGATCGATTCACGGCATCAGGTTTTGGACGCCCGTCTGGTTTTCGCGGCGCTCCGAACCTTCAGCCCGGTGACGCAGGGTGGCAACAGCTCCGGCGCAGGCGTGTCAGAGATGTCAAGGGTTGTGGCACAGGGCCTTGAGTCCAGACGCCACATGATCATGAGGTCCATCGAGAAGAACATCTTCAGGCAGGTCCTGGACCGCAACGAGGATGTTATCGACGAGTTCCCCAACTTGGCGTTCACGCCGAAGCGGATCACCTTGGAGTTCAACAACGACATCATGAACGGCATCCTCAAGCTGCGTGACCGTGGAGACATCTCCCGGGAGACAACGCTGGAGGAGCTTGACTTCGACCAGGACACCGAGGTGTTGCGTCGTGGTCGGGAGCGGGTGCTGTACGACCGGGTGTTCGAATCGACCACTCCGCACAGCTCCCCGACCTCCAACCCCTACGGCGCTCCTGGTCAGCTACCACCTGGCGGCAATCAGAACGTCCAAGGGAATGTGGGTCCCGCTGGTCAGCCACGCACCGAAGGTGGCCGTCCTCCAGGAGCCCAGGACAAGAAGCCGCGTGCAACCCCGACCCCAACGAGCCGAAAGTAAGACATGAACCTCGCCGTAACTACCTCTCAAGCTGTTCTTGACACGTCGATGTTCCCCGACAAGGAGGACAGGTCGCAGACGCTGATCCTCCAGAACATCGGGGCAGGAATCGTCTACGTCGACTTCATCACTGGCGTCACTACTGCGCGAGGGATCAAGTTGGCCGTGGACGCTGTTCTGTCCATCCCTGAGTGGACGACGGCCATGACGGTCTACGTCATCGGCAGCGCCTCCGCTGACCTCAGGTACACGTTGGCAGGCTGACCATGCCGTACAAGGTGAAGGTGAAGGGCGACCAGTACTGCGTCGTGGTCTCCTCCGGCCCGAAGAAGGGTAAGGAGGTTGCCTGTCACGCCTCACGTGAGAAGGCCGTCGCCCAGGTCAGAGCCTTGTACGCCAACGACGCAGCTGAGTGGGCCCAGCTGCGTGATGTCGCTCGGAAGTTCAGCGGAGAGCAGCGCAAGAAGGCGGCGGCTAAGGGTCAGGCCCAGAAGGATGGTTCGTACCCGATCAAGAACGCCCAAGATCTGAAGAACGCCATCCAGGCGTACGGCAGGTCCAAGAACAAGGCGGCCACCAAGGCGCACATCATCCGCCGAGCCAGGGCGCTCGGTCTGACGAAACTACTTCCGGAGGACTGGGTGAAGGACAAGGCTGAGTGGCTGCTTGAGTGCCCGGATTGCGCCAGGAGTTTCCTGGATGAGGCGTCTCTCCACGATCACTCCGAGGCAGTGCACACGTTCGAAGACATCCGGCGACTCGTCAACGAGGCTGTCCGTGAGAAGTACGGCAAGGCTGGGTCTTTCCAGGCCAGCCCTCCCATCCCCTCAACCTGGGTGTGGGTAGACGACCTCGCTGAGGACTGGGTTGTGTACATGGTCGAGGAGGGTGTCGACTCGACGCTCTACAAGGCCTCGTACGCGATCACTGACAACAAGGTCACCTTGGGGGAGCCCGCAGAGGTTCGTCGGCGCACCGTCTACGACTCTGTGAACTCCAGTGGCGGATGAAGAACGTGAACTGGACCCTTTCGAAGAGTTTGAAGAAGCCGTCGAACGTTTGTTTCGTAGGCTCGGCGAAGAAGGCCTCCTCTTCGACTGGGTTCTGGTGTCTCACCGACTCACGCCTGAATCAGACGGGAGCGACACCCACATGACCGGGTACGTCGCCTCCCTCAGGCAACCGAACTACCGAACCCAGGGCCTACTGAAGTACGCCTTGACCATTGTCGATGAAGAAGTCAGAAGGGAGGTCCCCGATGGAGACGATGATCTTTGACAAGGGCCACTCCACGTACCTGGTGAACACTGCCCACCTGGTCAGGAAGGGCGACGAACTGGCCGACCTGGCAGCTGACACGACCGCGTCCTGGCAGATCGAGAAGTCGAACCCGTTCATCCAGTGGATCGCTGGGGACTTCGTGGAGTCGGACAAGCCGAACTCGAACACTCAGTACTGGACATCCGGTGACCTGGCGATGTCTGAGTACACGATCCAGTACGCGCCACTGAACATGGTCCACAAGTTTCGGACACCCATCGGTTTCTTCGCGGCCACCAAGACGGTGAAGCTGGAGAAGGACGAGGCCGCCGAAGCTGTGCCGATGAAGATCCAGGCGCTCTCCGGCTTGTGGACCCACATCTTCCCGTTCGAGTCCGCCCAGGTGGAGGCCGCCGACGATGCTGGGCTGCTGTTCTACTCGATGGAGTGCCGTGGCACCCACCTGAAGTGCGGCTCTGACGAGGCCCTGGGCCTTGAGGGCTGCGGAGGAGAGTTCGACTACATGAATGTCGACTCCCACTGTGAGCACCTCCAGGAGCGTTCCTCGGTGCGGCACATCGTGAACCCCACCTTCCGTGGTGGGGCTTTGATCGTTCCCCCGGTGAAGCCGGGGTGGAAGAACTCGTCCGCCAGCATCCTCACTGACTCGGTGATGCTTGAGGCTGCGGCGTTCGCGGAAGAGAATGAAGCCCAGTTCAACAGTCTGGGTACAGAGATCAGTGCCACCGCTTGGGAGCACCTGATGGCTCAGGTCGTGGCGTCTGGAAAGGGAAACTGATGAGTGAGACAACCGGCAATGTGGATCTGGCCAACGAACCCGTTGATGTGGACTCTTCTGAGTTCATGGACACGGGTGTTCTTCACGAGAAGCGAGCAGTGGTCAAGGGAGTGCACGTCGTCAAGATCGAGACGGAAGATGGACGAGCAAACTCCTGAGGCTGTTGAGTCGACCGCTGAACTTTGGTGGCACCTTTTTGACCACCACAGTCTTGACGCACGTCAGATTCATGGGAACCCTCAAACCATGCACGCGTCCCTACATAACCTCCCTGGTGCGAGCGACCACTCCCACTGACACCCAGATCGGGTGACTGGGACCCCTGAACGGCTCCAGCCCCCCTTTGGTAGTCGTTGCCCATCACCCGGTCTGGGCCCTTCCTTGACCTCCGGAACTCTCGACGCCCGTCGAAATTTAATCCCACTAGAGGCACGTCGATGCCCTTCACGTGGAGACGGCGCAGGCGGTGAAGCTGCACGACGACCTTTTGGCGGGCATGCCAGACGGCGCACGGCATGACACCGACATCTGTCCCTTCTGTGTGGATAACGCACAGACCACGACGTCCCGGATCCCTCCCGGCGATGCCGGTCCGGACGTGTCCGAGAACAAGTCAACGAGCACGGAGGGAGGGACGAACCCGACCATGAGCGACATTTCTCAGGAGGCGCACGAAGCGCTTCTGCAGAAGGCTGTGGCGGACGCGGTCAAGGCGACCGAGTCTGCTCTTGCTTCGAAGACCGACGAGTTGGCTGCTGCCAAGTCGAAGGTTGAGGAGCTGGAGACCGAGAAGTCGACGCTTAACGCTGAGACTGACCGGCTCAACAAGGAGCTCGACACCGCCCAGGTCAAGCTGACGTCTGCCACGGAGGAGGTCGAGACCTTGAAGAAGGAGAAGACCGAGACCGAGGAGAAGGCCAAGCTTGCCGAGGTTGCTTCCAAGCGGAGCGACCAGGTGAAGAACCTGAAGCTGTTCCCCGACGAGTACGTCACCGAGAAGGCCTCCAAGTGGGCCGGTCTTACCGACGAGGCGTGGGGCGAGCAGCTGGAGGAGTGGAAGGCAATCAGGCCTGCTGCTCCCGAGGGCGACGAGACGAAGACGGACGCCGCTTCGGCCATGTCTGGCACCTCCGAGAACCTCACCAAGGAGGAGAAGCAGGATGCTGCTTCCCAGACCAAGGTCGGTTCGGCGCGGCGCGCTGCACTGAGCCTGGCGAACTGAGAGGAGGTGTAGCAAATGTCCTATGGACGTAACTTCGGTATGCGGAGCTTCGAGAACGTCGTTCGCGATGCTCGTTCCCGAGTTCCGGCCACCGGCACCCCGTTCATCATCGGGGCTCCGGTCATGCTTGACGCCGCCAACCCAGGTCGCCTGAAGGCGGCCACGGAGGCCGCAGCCCCTAACCAGGGCTGTGGAATCGTGGTGTTCGAGCACATCCAGAACAAGTCGGACGCTCTGGTGACGAACCACGACGACCCCTATGACAAGGTGCCTCTGGGTGTTTACGCCCAGATGATGCACGGCAAGGGGGCCAAGGTGTGGTTCAAGAACACCGCTTCGGTGACGCTGTATGACGGTCGAGTTCGGGCCGCTTTCAGCTTCATCGTGGACACCATCGCTACCACCATGATCGGTAAGGGCCTGGTCCCTGATGGTGCTGGCAAGTGGCGTCTGACGGATGACAGTGCAACCGCTGACGTTGGAGGTGTTCGATGGCTGACTGTCGAACAGGCCAACCCGACTACGGGCCTCGTTGAAGCCCGCTTTGAGTTCTGAGAGGAGGAGTCATGAGTACTGATGTGAAGAAGATGGTTGACTCCTTCGGACGGACCAAGGAGGAGAACAAGGACCGCCTCGCGATCATGGAGGCGGCCAACGAGGAGGCTCGGGAGCACTGGGATGACCCCCAGTACCGCGCCGAGTTCGCTGCGGACCTGACGGAGTCGATCCTTGAGGGGTTCGACTACGAGACGCTTGTCGATCAGTGGATCGAGACTGAGCGCACCGACTTCAACGGACGAATCTTCATCCGTGAGGCTGGCGGTCTCAAGGCGTTCTTCATGGCCCGTGGTGGCTACATCGAGGCGTCCGAGCTGACTGCTGAGCTGTCCGAGGTTCCTCGCGACATGCTCGGTGTTCACGTGTGGGAGTTCGAGGACAAGTTCCTCACGAACTTCGCCGAGTCTGCTCAGACTCTTCGTGATCTCTCGATTCGCCGGATGGACGCGGAAGTTAACCGCCGCATCCACACGGTCTTGAAGGAGGCCCTCGCGGCTTCCTACACGACCACGGCTGCTGGTATCTCGCAGGCTGCGGTTGACGCCGCCATCGCGCGCGTCCAGGACGAGTCGGAGTCTGGCGAGGTGGTCATCGTTGGCCGCCCGACCGTTGTGAACAAGCTGGCTGGCTTCACTGGTTTCGGCAACGAGACTCTTGAGGAGATCCGGCGCAAGGGCATGTTCGGCGTCTACCACGGCGCTTCGATCATCACCCTGAAGAACTTCAAGGACGAGGATGGAGTCGCTTACATCCCGAACAACGAGCTGTGGATCATGGCTCGCGACACGGGCAAGTTCGCGTTCTTCGGCGGCCTGAAGAGCAAGGAATTCATGGAGCTTGACAACTGGTACTGGCACTACCTCGCGCGGCGGGACACCGGCATCATGGTGCACCACCCCGAGCGTGCCCACCTGCTGATCGACTCCAGCATCTGAGGCTAATCCCCTCGGCATGAGAAAGGCCCCCGGTCCTCACGGATCGGGGGCCTTTTCCTTGCGCTACCGTTCGCACGCCTCTTGGGCTACCGAACGCACACCTTGCCCTACCTAGCCAGGCCGAACCCGGCCCTGCCTAGCACTGCCTTGCCCAACCTAGCCATTGCCTAGCCTGGACTTGCCGAGACCGACAGAGTATCGAACACTTGAACGAAGGCCAAGTGTCGGGGTACTGTTCCTTCGCTTGGCGTAGCTAGGCGGGGCTTGGCAGGGCCTGGCACCGCATGGCTTGGCAGAACAAGGCTCGGCCTGGAGGGGCTCGGCTAGGCCCGGCAGGGTGGGGCAAGGCTAGGCAGGGTATAACTAGATCAGCGACGCGGGGTGGAGCAGTTCGGTAGCTCGTCGGGCTCATAACCCGAAGGTCGTGGGTTCAAATCCCACCCCCGCTACCAAGACGAGGCGAGGCCGGGCAGGGCCTGGCACCGTGGGGCACGGCAAGGCAGGGGTTCCCCACCCGCCCTAACAGACGACGCTCCTATCTCGACTACCTAGTAGGAGGCGACATGAGGGGACTCTTCCCTGAGAAGGACCTGCCCAGAGCGTTGGGTGTGAAGGTCTTCGGTGAGCCCAAGGCGCAGGCTCAGATCAACAGCCCGGACAAGGCGGGTCCGACCATCGCCAGGGACAAGACGTGCTGGTGTGGCCGTCCGTATCCGCATGACTGGCTGGGCCAGGAGGACGGTGCCGCGCATCCGAGGTACCCGGACTGATTTCCCTCGAACACTTGCACGAGGTGGTTTGTAGCGTCTACAGTGCACACACCATGGCATGGCAGAGGCTCGGCTAAGCGCGGCACTGCACGGCCAGGCAGAGGCACGGCAAGGCAACAACCACACATGAAGCCATTGGAGGCTCAACTTGAAGGTAACCATCGAGATTGACGGCACCCAGCCGCTTCTCATGCACGCAGACACCCTCGCGGACCCGCTGGACCCGCTGACCAAGGAGTTCAAGCGACTCTCCGGGAAGCGGTCCAAGACCGACGAGGACCACGAGGCCATGGCGGAGAAGGAGTTCCTCGCCAGCCTCTACCTCGATGACGGCGGCGAGATCTGCATCCCCGCAGCCAACATCAAGAAGTGCCTCATCGAGGGAGGCCGCATCACCAAGTCCGGGGCCAAGATCGAACGTGGCCTCACGCTCCTGGGCATCGACTTCGTCCTGAAGCACACCGGTCCGGCACTCCCGGCTGACCTGTACCAGGACCCGAAGTTCGTGGACAGGCGTTCCGTGAAGGTCGGCACCGCCCGCACCATGCGTGTCCGTCCCCGCTTCAACGACTGGTCCCTGCGAGTGGAGTGCGACATCGACCCCGCCGTGTGTTCCATCGATGACCTGAAGGACATCGCGACCAACGCCGGTTCCCTGGTGGGTCTCGGTGACCACCGCAAGATCGGCGGATACGGACGTTTCGTGGCGAAGGTGAGGAAGAACCCGTGAGGCCGTTCGCGCCGAAGGGTGAGCAGCCTGAGTGGCGGATGCTCTACGACCTGGTTACGGGTTCGGCTGTAGACACGGTGTTCCCGTACGACGACTTCGACCGGGCGCTTGGTCGGGACTTCCGGGAGAACCGGACCCCCCTGGCCCGTGTACAGAAGGAACTCCTGCGGGAGGACAAGCGGGTCCTGGTCAACGTACGCGGCGTCGGGTACCGGATCGCTCAGGCTCGGGAGCACGGCGAACTGGCTGTGGGTCAGCGGCAGCGTGCCCGTCGTGCCGTGGACAAGGGTGTTCAGATCGTTGCTGGCGCTGACCAGTCCTCTCTGACCCCGAAGGAACGGCAGCGGCTGACGGAGATCGAGGTCAACCTGCGTGCTCAGGCGAACATGCTTCGCCGGACTGAGGCTCGGGTGGCCGTTTTGGAGAAGTCCGCGAAGCATTCGGACGACCGTCTGGACATGCTGCTGGCTGAACTGAAGCGGAAGGGCTTGGTCGAGACGATCGACTAACCTGAGACCGAGGGTCTGTGCCCACGGCAGTAGACGGAACCCGAGCTTGCTACGGTCTTGCTCGGTGTCCGCTGCCGGGGGGCTCACGTGGGCACAGACCCTCACTCGGGGCAGGATGGGTTCGACAGCGACGTAAGTCCGCATGCGGGACGCCGCTGGACCAGGGTTCGACTCCCTGCTGCTCCACGGGAGGAGATGCCCGAGAAGGAACCTGGTGTCCAGTCTGGGTCGCTCCCACGCTGAAACACGCTGAACCAGGATCCATCCAGAGGGAAAGGCGCAGGTTCTAGACTCCCTGTGCTGGATACGCTGGGGGTCTACTGGCCAGCTCTCCTCTCTCCTGCGCCTTTAGCTCAATTGGTAGAGCAGCTGGCTCTTAACCAGCGTGTTCGGGGTTCGAGTCCCCGAAGGCGTACGTGAACGAAATCCAGAAGTTTTGGCATCGATGGTTCGGGATCGGATGGCCCGACCCTGAGGACATCCACGCCTTGGAACGTGACCTAAGATCCGTTGCCTGGCCAGAAGACGACGACCAGAGGCCCACCGACTGAACGGAGTCACTCATGGGCTCCGTACTTGTATCCAGCACTTGTCACTACTGCGGGGACAAGGCCACCACTGACGACCACGTGGTTCCCCGGTCCCTGCTGCCCAAGCCCCAGTCCCTCCTGCCGTACTGGTTCCGCGCCATGAACGTAGTCCCGGCCTGCGCCCCCTGTAACGGTGCCAAGGCCAACCACCGCTCCGACTGCCACTGCACCCAGTGCGTACGCGCCTGGGGCTCCGCTGCCGCGCTCTACGGCATCGTTGAGCCTGAGCCGGTGTCCGTGTTGGAACTGCGCCGCGAACTGGTCCGTGTGCAGAACCGCAACCGCAAGCGGCAGCGAAACAACGAGAGCAGACGAAGGCGTGTGCGCGAGGAATACAAGAGACGGTTCGGGTCCTACCCGCCCTCTCGCGCGCGCCAGTAGCTCAGCGGACAGAGCAACCGCCTTCTAAGCGGATGGTCGCGGGTTCAATCCCCGCCTGGCGTACCTCCGGGCTCGATCATCACAGACTCCCAACGACCTGCCTTGATCAGCCCTACCCGTCGCTTGCGGATCTCTCCCTCTTCGTTCTCGTACTCCTCTGTGAGCACGATGTTGCCGTCCTCGTCTTCGCGCCAACCATCGGCCTCACCGAAGACGTCGATGGCCCCTTCGCTCAGATCGTTCGCTGTGTAGCGCACCCGGACTCCCATGCCCGAGGTATCGGCGATTCATTCAGACGGATGTTGGAACCGAAGTTCTCCTGGAACAGGAAAAGTACGTGCACACCTTCCCCGGTGCACGTCAGGGATACGCCAGGAACAGGAGCAGGAAATGTCTGGATCGATCACCCAGGAAGACAGGGACTTTGTCGAGACCTGGGAGCACATCTCCCCCCAGCAGTGGGGGATCATCCGCTTCGATGCCCGTGGAGACGAGCGTCCAGAAGTGATCAGTGGTCGTCAGACCTTCAAGATCACCTCGGAGGAGCGCATCGTCACGCAGGACCGGATCCGGCAGTCTGTGAACGACCCCTTCTTGAACGGGTCGTTCCGACCGGTTGTGGTGCCTGACTCGGTCACCGTGGAGTCCAACCCGAACGCTCTCTCCGATGAGGAGATCGTCAGGATCCTCACTGCCAGCGATGTCGCCTGGGAGCAGTGGATGGACACCATCGACTCGGTCGCGACGGTACGCCGGATGATCGACCTCGCTGACGACAACGACGACGTGTCAACGAAGCGGTATCGAGAGCTTGAGCGGAAGCTGGAAGCTGTCCGTGGCCGTGTGCAGATCTCCACCAACGACCCGGCGTTGAAGAGTTTCCTCAGCGACCGCCCGTCGTTGCAGGAGAACAACGCCACGGCTAGCGGCGGAGCGAACCCCCGCCGTCGTGGTGGTCTGTCGTCGGACTACCGCTGAGCGAATCGAGGCGTGCCTCCCGCCGATGCCTACTTGACCCGAGGAGGAAAACAGATGGCCGTCGAACTGTCTGACGATCAGTACATCCTTTCCCTGAAGAGGGAAGTAACCCCTCTTGGGTCTACTTTGTATGGCGCGGTTGCTGACGACGACTGGGTCGGGTACCTGACTGACGCGTTCTGGGAGGCGCGCCTCGATGGCTTCATGGAGAACTACTCTGCTGACGAAGATGGCACGATTGAGAGTACGGATGGCGGCTCTGATTTGGACCGCAAGTACGTCGCACTCATCGTCCTCTACGCAGGAATCAGGGTCCTCCGAAACCAGATCCTGAACATGAACACCGGCTTCCGTGCGAAGGCTGGGCCGGTGGAGTTCGAGCAGGAGAACTCGGCAACGATGCTGGCTGAGATGTTGAAGCAGCTTCGTCTGATGAAGGACCGGCTCCTGGAGGAGTTGGAAGATGCTGAGGCTGGCACCAGCACTCTCGCTCTGGACGCGTTGAGTACGCGCATCCTGTACCCGGCGTCGTACTGGGGTTCGCCCGAACTCACTGCGGGGTGGTAACGCATGGCCGAGCCGAACCCGAGCCTTGGCTACAGCGTCGCCTTCGATGGTGACGGCTTCCGGAACGCGATCCGCTTCGCCATGCAGATGGGTCTGAACCCGGATCCTGACAGGCGTCCGATCTTCATCATGAAGAGCACTGGGCGTACCTACTGGAAGAACAACGTGCAGCTGATGACAGCTCCACGTGTGGATAGAGACGGGCGACCCTTCGACCCGGATGTCGAGGTTCGCAAGGAAGAAGATCAGCAGATCTCGGTGGACTGTGCCATCGAGATCGAACGAGCAGAGGCCGAGGAGTTGCCGGTAGGCACGTTCAGGCCAACTCGACTCGTGGCGACCCTCCTTGACCAGCAGTACGTGTTGGTCAAGGACTGCCGCGAGCTGATCTACAACGGTGACCGTTACCTCTACGCCTATGAGCCGGAGAGCAACGGTCTGTTCGACGTGGGGGTCTACACAATGGTCTTCTACGTCAAGGAAGAGACCTGAGATGGTGATGTTGAGCCAGAACAAGTGGGGCTGTATCACGAACGCCGACTCCAACATGCTGCGTTGGTGGACCATCGGCCCGGTGCAGCTTCAGCTTCGTACGGGCCCGGCTGGGTTCGTCTTGGCGCATCAGGCGTTGTGGTTCCACGAGGAGATCGAGCGCCTGTGGCCGCAGATGATGCCGGATCACGACGACCACGGCTGGGGGCAGCGGTACATCGGCAGCACGAACGTTCCCAGCAACCACTGGTCAGCGACCGCCATGGATTTGAACGCCCGTCTGCATCCTCAGGGCCAGGAGCCAGAGGATGCCTTCACGTCCAAGCAGGTCAAGTGGATCCGCACGCGCATGGAGACCAAGTACGACGGGATCATGAAGTGGGGTGGGGACTTCACCACGACTCCTGACCCGATGCACTACGAGTTGCGGGACAAGACTGACTACCCGGCGAGCAAGGTCCGCGAGGTTGCTCTTGAGTGTGTGCAGACGCCTGTCGGAAAGCGGCTGATCAAGCAGCAGTCCAAGCCTGTGTTGTGGGAGAAGTGGTGAAGAAGTGACCTACGTTCGTCACCGCGACCGCATGGTCCAGGAGTCCGTCTTCGATGACCTCCGGAACACGCTGATCGCCTGCCGGTGGATGTCTGGGACAACCAGCCGTGAAGTGATCGACCCCTACGACGTGGGTGGTGGATGGCAGATCGTCACCACCACCAGCTCCGAGGTGCTGCGCCTACTCGGTACTCGCGAGGATGGCACCACCCTGGCTGAGGTGGTTTTGATCGACTACTTCCCCGAGACCAGCGGCAACACCGACGAAGCTGGCGGTAGCCGTAAGACAGAACTGAACACGCTCGCTGTTGATACGGGCGTACCGGGTGACGCGGTCCCCATCGAACTGGGTTCCAACCTGGTGGAGCAGCCCTACACGTTCTCCTTCGCCCTGTACGCCGCCTCCGATGCTGTGGCGTTGGCCCTGATGAACGACCTCAGGGACCGGTATTCGGGGAAGCTGGTCAGCGACGACAACCTGAACTTGCTGAACTTCAACGACCCCTCCTTCGATGCGGACACTCCACCGGTCTACCGGATGGAGATCGATGCGTTCAGGTACGCCAGGAACGCCGAGATGGCTACGCCGTGGGATGTGAACCTCTACTTCGCTGAGCTTGAGCTCATGGATGTGGTTGACCCCTGATGTGGGAGTGGTTGGAGGAGTTCAGATCGGAGGGGCCGCTGTGGCCCTTTCTGCTGTTCCCGCTGGCCGTGGTCCTCTTCAGGATCGCTCGGTGGCTTGAACTGCCCGACTCTGTCCCCGACACCCTCCTAGGAACTGGAACTGTGGAGGATGTTCATGAGCGTGCCAGTAAGGGATTTCCTGAAGCGTCGGCGTGACCGAGTTGTGGGATCCATTTTGGGGTACGCGGAACGTGAGATTTTCAAAGATCTTTCCGCTGAGCAGCGTGAGGGGCTGCGTCAGGCGGTCATCGAGGCAGTGAACGGTTACCACGACTCTGTACTGGACCTGGTGAAGGCTGAAGACAGCACGCGTAACGATCGGGTTGTTGAGCTTCTGGAGGATCTTCACTCCAAGATGCGCAGCGGCCAGCGTGTCGCGAATTTCTGACGGATGTTCATTCCGTTGTTCGTCTATCCGATGACCAGCCATGAAGGGTGGTGAAGAGCGTTGAAGATGACAGTTGTGATCCGGCCAGGGAAGAACGATTCCCTCGGACGCGACATGCACCGACGCGTTGCCGCCTTCACTGCTCAGGTCGAGACGGCGCGGAACACGTCCGCGCAGATCGCCACCCAGTCCTCTCTGAGCTACATCAAGCGCAAGCGCCCAGTTGCTCCCCCGCGCCTGGGCCGCAACCAGGAACACATCAAGGACGTCATCAAGTGGCGACCAGTTCCGTCGCTCCCCTCTGGTGTGGGTCTGAACGTGACCGAACTGAACAACCGTGCCAAGCACTGGATCATCCAGGAGATCGGCACCGGTAGCCGGGCCACCGTAAAGGTGGCTGGCCGTCCAAACCCCAAGGGCCGTCCGACCGTGGGGTCTGCGTACGTGAAGACCGTGAAGTCCCAGGTGGGACGTCGGGTCAGCAACGCGCTGGTGTTCGCCACCGGCCCTGGTGGCAAGTGGGTGAAGCCCAAGAAGGGTGCCACCAACCAGCAGCTGTACCTGCGGTCCAACATCAAGAAGGTTCCGTACACCAACAACCGAAGTCAGCCCGGCATCATCATCGGCAAAGAGATCGATGGCCAGCACTTCGTCAGGCTTGGTGGACACACAGGCTTCCGTGAGTACCGAAGGTCGGTCTACGCGGCAGCGCGGCAGCAGTTCCGGAGGAACAGGTGAGGGACTTGTTCCAAGGAGCGTGCGTCGTGAGTACATGCCCATGCCTAGAAGAATGGAGGTGAGATAGGCACATGGCGATCAAGGCAGGACAGATCCTGCACGTGATGAACCAGTTCGTCGTCGACCGCATTCAGACGGCAGGCCCCGGCGACCTGAACATCCCGCAGGAGAAGGTCTACGAGCTGGGTAACTACCAGTCGGTGGGCATCGTTCGCGACGTTCCGGACCTGTCTTTCAACCTTGAGTGTCTCGACGTAGACACTGAGGTTGAGGCGCTGCTCGTTGGCCGGACGGATCCCTACGGGGACACGACCAGCACGAAGTACGAGCTGGCCCTGAACAAGGCCGTCGACATCGTCAGCCCGTGGAAGACGCCCTATGGGGAGTTCGCTGCGGTCAACGGTGTGGCTGTCCCGGGCCTGGCCCTGGAGAGCGCGTCCTACCGTTACGGGCTTCAGGAGAATGCGGGAGAGACCTTCACCCTCAACGGTGACGCGATCTACTACACCCCTGGACACCCGTGGCAGGACGTTTTTGTCGGCGACGGTTCGACTGTCGCTTACGCGTTCGACAACGGTCCGGCGCTTCTGTACTCCGAGGGTGGCACGAGCTTCTACGCTCTGTCGGTCTCGGTGAATGGTGTGCGTTTGACTCAGATCCCGCGTGCGGACTTGGCGGCTGCGACTACGGCTGGTGACACTGAGGTGTACGCACCGCAGACCACGGCTACCGCTGGTATCGAGTTTGCGATTGCTCCGGCTCTCAACGCGGTCATCAGCGTTGTCTACGCTTCGGCGGTCGACGGTGACTACCCGCAGACTGGGGTTACTCCGTACGGCACGGGTACTGGCCACCTCACTCACCAGAGTGTGGCGGTCAAGCCTGCGGCTATCCGGGGTAAGGACATCGACGTCTACTTTGCGACGTTGAGTGCTGTTGGTGGCGGTGTCACCAACAAGGCGCTGACGTCCAACGTGGCGACGATCACCACTTCGACTTCGCACGGTCTCACGACTGGCGACCTGGTTGTGGTGGCCATCGGTGACGCGGTGTTTGACGGCACCTACACGGTGGCTTCGACGCCGACCGGTACCACGTTCACTTACGCCAGGACCAACGCGAATGTCACTTCGACGGCTGCGACTGGTACTGCGAGTGAGTCGATCGAATCTCGTTGGCCCGACGTTCAGTCGGCCACCGTCGAGTGGCGGGTCACCCTGGAGGAGGACTACGAGTTCGGTAACGCTCGCGCGGTCTCGCGTGAGGCGACCGATGTTCCGGCTGTGACCGGGTCCATCGAGATCCGTCCTCGGTCCGTGGAGGCGTTCTTCGCGCGTCTGCGGCAGATCACGGGTGTTGCTGCTGGCCAGGTCATCGGCCCGCAGTCCTCGGTTGTTGGTGCCCTTCGTATCGAGCTCCGCAACCCGGAGTCCGGTGGTTCCACCGCTGTCGCGGCTGGTACCGTGCTGAAGACGCACTACATCCCGGATGCTCGCTTCACGATCCCTGGCTACTCTGGCCAGGTTCAGCAGAAGCTGAATGTTACGGTCAATTTTGAGTCTGACGGTGGCGTTCTGGAGGTCTTCAAGGGCCCCCGAGCCTGACCTAGTCAACCGAACCCCGTTCCTCGCTGAGGGACGGGGTTCGGTTCATTCCGGATGGTGTTACCTAATGTTGATGACGTGGATCTAATCTCAGGGTTGCGGTGTCGATCTCAGACCATGAAGCACCCCATCTATGCCGTGATCGGCGTCGTGTTGTCCACGCTGCTCTGCGTCGTAGGCTTCTCCCAAGCCACGTCAGCAAAGCCAGGTGACACGAAGGCGGCGAGGAGACCGTCGCCTACGAGAACCGTGACGGTGACAGCTACCGTCCCCGGTCCGACCGTGACAGCAACAGTGACCGCGACAGCTACGGTTACTGCGACTGTCACCGCGACTGTGACTGCGTCGCCGTCCCCCACGGCCACCCAGACGACCCCCACGTCCACTCCTACTTCGACCCCCACGAGTCCGGGGACGGCGTTCCCCAACTTGGACACGACAGGTGTTCCAGCTGGATGGGTTCCCACCTCGACTCGGACGACCAACCTGGTCATCAGCACCCCAGGGACAGTTGTGACGGATGTCCGTTTGGACAACAGCGCCAACATCATCGTGAACGCCGCGAATGTCACCTTGCGGCGGGTCCATCTGCGTGGCGGCTACATCGAGAACTTCGCGGGGTCCACCTGTCACAACGGGCTACTGATCGAAGACTCCACCCTTGAGCCACCGGTCGGCCAGAGTGCCTACCCGGTCGAACGCTGGCGGATCGGAACAGGTGGCTACACCGCTCGTGGTGTCGAGCTGATCAACGCCCCAGACGGCTACCGGGTGGGTGGCGACTCTGGTGGATGTGGTCCAGTGACCATCGAGAACTCCTTCATCTCGGTCAAGCCTCCCCAGACCTGTGGGGACTGGCACGGTGACGGCATCCAGGGCTACGACGGACCCCACGTGAACGTCCTGAACACGACCATCGACATGGACGCAACCGGGTGTGGTGGCACCGCGCCGTTCTTCGTTCCTTCAGGGCAGGGCAACACCTCGGCCACCGTCGACCGGCTTCTGATCGCAGGACCCAACGGGAACTATTCGTTCCGCATGGGCGTGCCAGGAACTGTGAACCACCTGCGGATCGAGAACAACGGTTGGTCCTACGGTCCGTTGGATGTGAAGTGCTCGGTCATCCCTTCGTGGGAGGCGAAGATCGTTGGTCCGGTAGATCGTACGGCGGGCGGCTATGCCGAACCTGCCACGGTGCGAGACCAGCCGTGCAACACGGAGGGCGGTTCCTGATCCAACCTCGAACGGCCCATCCCTTGACCCGGGGATGGGCCGTTCGTTATGTTGTTCGACTGTTGTCTAGCACTCGAAAGGAGGTTCGATGTGGGAGTCCGAAACTAGGGGCGACCAGGGACAGCCCCTGGTTTAGCCCCTTGGAGGACAAGTGGCTGGCAACAACAAGGCGGCTAGCCGTCGCGCTAAGGATCAGGCGATGGCTGAACGTCTCCGCAAGCTCGGCGTGCGTCGCACTTCTGGTGCGTGCCCCATGGGTTGCGGTGCCCAGGTTGGACTTGGTGGTCAGGGACTCTTGAACCACCTGCGTATGTGTGGAGGACCGAAGAAGCGCCGCGTCTGAACGCGAGGAAAGGCCCCGGATCGAAACCCGGGGCCTTTCTCATGCCTCGCTTCGCCTCTGCATCGCCAAGCCTTGCCTACGCCGTGGCACGCCTTGCCAAACCTTGCCGGGCCGGGCCACGCAATGTCTCATCGCACGTTGCTGTACAGGGAGGTCCCTGCGACAAACTGCCCCTTCCAGTTCCAGTTGTTCATGACCCAGGACTGGAACTCGTGGTCATCCAGTTCGACGTGGTCCTCGACCTCCATCTCCAACCTGGCGATCACCAGGTCGTAGGAGTCGAGGTAGTGCTTCGGCTTCGGGAGTTCGCTGAGCGGCGTCAAGGTGATGACACCCTCCTTGGTGGCCAGGTCTGAGGCCTTCTTCAGAGCCTTGGTGGCCTCCTTCTTCCAGACCTTCTTGGCCTTCTCGAACTCCTTCTTGTGCTCTTCGCGGTTCGTCTTCAGCTTCGTCAACAGGTCGTCTTTGCTGACCTTGGTTAGATCCACTCTGCCTCCTCAGGCATCTAAAGGGTGGGCGACCTAACAGCTAGCACTCTCTCTGGTCCTGTCGGAGACCGTCGAGAGCCTGGGTCTTGGAGCGGGGGAGCTCCGCAGGGTCCCTGGTTTGCCGCCCGTCTACTACGGGCCCTTTTTCGAACCTTCATTCTAGCACTCTGTGGGCCAGATTCATTCCCCCGCCAAGGCTGTCGATGACCCGTCGAAGCTACCGACCGGAAGTGCGTGGTCGGCTGGCCAGGAACAGAGACAGGACGGGCTATGACCTCAAGGAACATCCGCGCACGCAGGATGCTCAGCGATCTCTTCGCTGAAGGCGTCGAAATCCGTTTCGGACGAGACGAAGAAGGCAACAGCTGGGGTAAGATCGGCCCCTTCCTCGATAGCCGAGGTGACCGGGCAGCACTGCCCGACGACCAGGTGGCTATGTACATCCGTCCTGCTGACCCTCTCCAGAGGGACATGTCGATGCGGGAAGCCAACGCTCGCCGTGCCCGTGCTCTCGTCAGGGCCAAGCGCGACAAGGACTCCGAAGAGCACCTCACTATTGTCGCGTTTCTTACCGACATGTCTGACGAGACACTTATCGATTATATTTTGATGGGTGATACGCAGTATCGGCAGGCCGAAGCTGAACGCGAGATCCTCGCCATGGATGAGTGGAAGGAAATGGACGCGTATCAGGATGCGATGCGGCAGTTCGACAACGTCCCCGTCGAGGACCTGGCCGACAACGAGGAGTGGGAAGCGCTCCTGGAGTTGGACCGGAAGTACGGCAAGCAGCTGACTGACCGCGAGAAGGAACTGCGGGACGCTCAGCGTGAGGTGCTGCGGATGCAGACCAACGCAGGGCAGCGGCAGGAACTGGAAAACAAGGCCTTGGAGCGTCGGGCTGAGCTGGTAGGTACGCAGGCGTTCATGGACGAGTACGAGCTGTGCATGCAGTTCTACTCAGTGAGGGACGTGGACGACAACTCGAAGACGTTCTTCGATAAGCCAGAGGAGCTAGCACAGCAACCTCAGGTGGTACGGGACACGATCAATGAAGCTCTCCTGCCGTTCATCACAGACGTGGAGTCGGCAAAAAACTCGCGAAGGGCGGTGTCTGGCTCGGAGCCGTCAGAGCCGCCCAGCAAGCCGGAGACTTCAGAGCCCTCTACCCCCGAGGCGCAGACCGCCTGACAGACATCCCGTGGTTCTTGCAGGTGGCCGTGGAACAAGCACTGACGATCATCAGCTGGATGCAGAATCTTCCTGAAGATGAGATCCCTCCGGAGCACTTGTGGGAGGACACAGAGGGACTGGAACTGTGGTGGAAAGCCGTCGATGTTAAGCGTAAGGACGGAGCATCCATCAGTAGGGGACCGACTGATCACGCCCAAGACGATCAAGGCCCGCAACAGACCGAGAACGACTACGCGCGGTTCTTGAAGCGAGGGTAGGCAGTGGCCAGTAAGGACGACTTCTTCGTCACTTTCGGCTCGAACGCCAAGGAGTGGGCGGCGGGTCTTGAGGCTCAGCTGAAGCCTGCCCGCAAGTCTGTGCAGAACCTTCAGAACCTGCTTGACGCTGCCACGAAGAGCGCTGGTGGCATCACTGAGGAGATGTCCCGGGCTCTGGGTCACTCTCTCCCGAAGGACACCAGGCCGCCTCCGGCGACACGGACTCACGTCACCGCTGCTCAGGGGCTTGGGGAGCTGACGAACGAGGTCGCTGCTGTTGTTGCCGCGTTGAAGACGATCCCTGCGTCGGTTGCCAACGTGAAGCGGAGCCTCACCCAGCACGCGAATGACCTGGACTCCAACAACCGTGTCCAGCAGCGGCAGGGTGCTGGTGGGTTGTTCCAGCAGGGCAAGGTTTCGTCTGCTGAGAATGCGGTCAACAACTCCTTGAACCGTCTTCTCAAGGGCGGCATCGACGTCAACATTCCTGACCCTGCACGGCTTGTCCCGCAAATGAACATCCGTTCAGTTGGGATGGACGCGATCCAGAAGTCTCAGATCGACCGGATCGTGAAGGCCATCGAACGGCAGACCAAGGACCTGACGAAGGCCTTGAAGAACGTGAAGGTCACCGACGGGCCCACGGGCGGAGGTGGCGGTGGCGGTACTGCCATCGCTGAGACTGCTCCGCTGAAGAACAAGACTGGGAAGAAGCCTTCCACGAAGAAGCTCCCCGAGGTGGTCGAGGCCGAGAAGGCTTTGGACGCCCGTCGAAAGGAGCTGGTCGACCTTGAGAAGAAGATCGTCGGGCTCACCACGGCGATCTCGGGTGGAGCGAAGGTTGACTCGTCTGAGTTGGACAAGCTGAAGGCTCAGCGCACCGCGAAGGCGAAGGAAGTTGCTGCGCTGGAGCGGCTGGACACCACCATCACCAGGGGTGACCAGAAGAAGGCACGTAGGGCCCAGGCCGCTGCTGAACGTGCAGCGCAAGAGCAGAAGCTGAACGAGGCCCGTGAGCGGGGTCTGTCGGCGTTCAACACGTTGATGGACCCGAACTTCGGTATCGGTCAGGTCGGCAAGGGGAAGGGTCTCCTCAAGGGGAAAGACCTTCGGTACATGGCCGATGTCATGTCCACGGTTGGGACACCCGTCAGTTACGGCAAGAAGACCACCAACGACCAGCTGGTGGAGCGTCTCCTGGCTGGCCGCGCGTCTCACATCCAGGCTTACGGGTCAGTTCCGCCTGACCAGCTGACTGGCCGCATCAAGGGGAAGCCTGACCAGATCTCCAAGGCGGTGGTGAAGCTCTTCAACGACATCGAGTCCGCCATCGAGTTGGCTGATGAGCAGATCAACGCGAAGGCGATCACCGCGCTGAACACGGCGACTGGTGGTGGACGTGCCAGCGGTATCGGCAAGTCCCGCACCGAGTACGGTGCCGCGTTCTTCGATGACGCGTTGCCGTTGTCCCGTGGTGCCGGTGGTCTCACCTCTGAGGTGGACGCTGCACGGAACATCCTGAAGCAGCTGCCTGACATCACCGGGTTCGCCACGGAGAACCTGCGGCGCAAGAAGTTCGACCCGTACAGCCCGGAGATGATGTCTGGGGTCGAGGGTGGCGGCACTAGGGCCACTGCGTTCCGGCTGCTGATCCGGGCGTTGCGTGATGAGACGACGAGGATCGACGAGCTCGTCGACACCTACGCGGACTTGAAGCGGTCCATCGATGCGAACGACCCGAAGTCGATCCAGTCGTACCTGAACCGTTTCGACGCCCGTCGAGAAGAGGGACGTCTCAAGGCAACTGACACCCCGGAGGCTGAGCAGGACGCGATCCGGCGTCTGGCAGCGAACCAGCGTGCCATCAACGACATCGAGCGTCAGTATGGCGACTTGTTCAGCGACCCGAAGTTCCTTGAGGGTCGGGAGCGCCGTCGTGATTCCCGCATGGAGTATGAGGAGCGGCAGAACCAGGGTCGCTACCAGCTCACCGACTATGACGCTATCCAGCAGGCGTACGGCCAGGCTGTCGTCGGTCTCAGGAACGCCATCGGTTCCCGCGAGACCATCTCCAACCTTCCTGGTCTGCGATACCACGAGCGTGGCGAGTTCCAGGGCCGTCTGAGCCCGAGGGACCCCCGTGACCGGGCCATCTCCAACGAAGACCTGAAGACGCTGAACAGCACGTTCTCCCAGTTCCAACGGTCGGCCAGAACTGTCCTGACTGGCGTGAAGAAGGGCGAGACCCTCGACACCAAGGGTCTTGCCCAGGCCATGGACTTCATGGAGACGTCCGCGAACAACTTCGCGAACAAGCTGTTCAGCCTGTTCGGTACTGGTCCCACCGTTGAGGGGCTGATCGGTCAGAAGCCGACCAACGAGACTGTCATCGCTGACGAGACTGAGCGTCTCGCCACCTTGGACAAGTTGGAGCAAGAGCGCGCTCGGAAGATGAAGGCTGCTCCTGCGGAGAAGTTGGCTCGGGCGGAGTACACGGAGGCGCAGACCAAGGAGCAACTCGCTGCCGCGAAGAAGCGGGAGCGTGAGGTTTCGAAGCGTCTGACTGAGACGAGTGCTCTGGCTGCTGCGAGCTACGCGCAGCTGACCCAGGCGCAGAAGACTGAGTACGACAAGCATGTGGCGTTGGCTGTTGCGTTGGAGCAGCAGGCTGATGCGGTTCGTCAGCAGATCTCTGCGCAGAGCAACATCACCAAGCAGGTCAACCCGCAGGGGAAGCTTGAGTACTCCCCGAACGAGCTTCCTCCGAGCGCCACCAAGGAGCAGCAGCTTGAGAGAGAGGTCACCAGCGACCTGATCCAGCAGTACGCGCGGCTGAAGGGTGAGGCTGGCGCTGCTCGCGCGGCTGCTGGTCGCGCAGGTGCGACGGTAACTACGACATCCGTCGAAACCCGGAAGATGACTGCTGCCGAGCGGAAGTACGCCGCGAAGCTGGAAGAGTCCATCTCCGCCTTGGAGGCTCGCGACCGAGCCTTGCAGGACGAGGCAAACGCTGTCCGGTACACCAAGCTGCCTTCTGGTGTGATGCCCGGAACTGAAGGGCAACCCATCAGTCGGCTCCGTGGGCGTAACGCCGCAGCGGACGTTCTGGGTTACGAGCTTGGTACTACAGGCGCTCAAGATGCTGCCAAGAGCCAACGACAGTTCCGTGCCGAGGCAGCGAAGGTCGAACAGGAACTGCACAAGCTTCAGCGTGAACTCGCTACGTTCAACGCCCAGTTCGACGCCAAGCCTGACAACGTCAAGATCGACCGAAAGGCTGGCCTGTACCCCGGGCTGGTGGGTGACCTGGAAGGTGAGGCCAAGGACGCCGCTGAGGCGGTTGACCTTCTCACCAAGGAACTGCCGGGTCTGGAGAAGGCGACCGTCAACGCCCGGAACGCTGTCGCCCGCGCCGAGAAGGCCAAGTACGCCACCCCAGAGGCACGGTTCGACTACAGGACCCAGTTGTACGCGGAGCGCGACAAGCTTCGGAAGGACCAGCCGTACACGAAGGCTGACATCTCTAAGTACCAGTCTGAGTTCGACGCTCTCGGGTTCAGCAACCAGCAGCGTGGGGCCCTGAGGGGTCAGATCACGAAGGCTGAGAAGAAGGGCGACACTGAGAGGGCCACTGCTCTGCGTGAGCAGTTGCGGATCAGGGAGTCTGAGGTCGCTGCTGCCAGGGCGATCCTGGATCAGGCCATCAAGACCCGTGCCCGTCTTGGGCAGATCGACGCCGAGATCAAGAAGACCCTCTCCATGGATGAGGGCACGTACAAGGGCGACGAGAAGGTCGAGACTCGCACCTCCAACCGTCAGGTGGAGGATACAAACAAGCGTCTGATTGCTGCGAAGAAGAGGGAGATCGCTGCTGCGGAGGAGAACCGCAAGGCGCTCCTCCAGATCCGTGCAGACGAGAAGGCTCTCCCGAAGGGCGAGAAGCTTGCCCCTGAGGTGTCGGCTGACCGGAAGGCACGCCAGCAGCAGCCTTGGACCAAGGAGCAGCTCCGGACGATGCGTCGAGAGTTGCGTGACTTGGAGCGCGGCGGTGACGGCAGCGGGTTCGGGGGCGGTCCTGGTGGCACCGGTACGGCTGGTCGTGGCCCTGGTGGCAGCGACGGGTCGTTCAACATCCTGCGTCAGATCTTGAACCGGTTGAACGGGATCCACGCCACTCTCCGCAGTGGGTTGGGTAGCGGCACTACCAGGTCGAACGAGCCGACTAGCGCGTTCACTGGTGCTGGTGTCCGCAAGACCGCTTCCCCTGAGGAGTTGGCGGCGGCGAAGAGCGACGACGAGGCGACGCGGTTGCGTGCTATCGCTGAGCAGCGTGCCCGTGCGCAGCGGTTTGGTGGTGCCTCTTCTGCTGAGGTCAAGGCAGCCAACGATGAGCACGCGAAGCGGATCAAGATCACCCGCGACCAGTACCGCGAGAGTCTCCGTCTGGCGCAGGCGATGGCGACTGTGTCCAAGGAGACCCGCAAGGAAGCTGAGGAACTGCACCGTCTGAACTTGGCTGGTGCAGACAACGCGACCATCGCGGCCCAGCAGGTGAGGGTCTACAACTCGGTCCAGCGGGATCTTCAGCCTCAGGATCTGCCGTTGACTGCCCGACGTGGCGTGGCGGGCACCATCATCAAGGGTGCCCAGCCTCGGGTCACTGACAACGAGATCGTTGACATCGAGAAGGCCGCCCAGTCCATGACTGGGTTCCGTGACGTGGGTGCCTCTGCTGCGGAGAACTTCCAGGACGGGTTCGCCCAGATCTTCCCCGGCAAGTCGTTCTGGTCTCGTGTCATCAACACGACGGGTACGTTCATCGTCCGTAACTTCGCTGCCGGTCTGGTCTTCGGTCTGACCAACGCGCTTCAGCAGGTGTTGGACCAGGCCATTCAGACTGAGGCGACATTCATCCGGGTGTCAGCGGCGTTGGAGTCCACCAACACTGAAGTTGGGGGCTTGCGTGGCGAGCTTCAGGCCATCTCCACTGACTACGGTGTCGCCCTCAACGACGTGTACACCACCGCTGCTGGGTTGGCTGGTCTCTTCACCGACACTACCGAGCTGGCGGGAGCCACCCGTGTTGTCGCCCAGTTGCAGACCATTTCCGGTGGAGCCCTCAACGCTACGGAAGCTATGGGTGTCTTGGCGTCGACACTCTCCGCGTTCCAAGCGCTCCCGGGTGATGACGTTGGAGCCAACCTTCTCCCTCAGGGCATTGAGGGCATGGAACGCGTCGCTGACGTTCTGACGGTCATCCAGAACCGGTTGGGTACCAACATTGAGGTCACCGCCGAGGGCGTCTCGCGTATGTCTGGTTTGGCCCGGCAGATGAACCTCTCCCTTGAGGAGACCGCAGTCTTCACTGCTCAAATTTCGAAGCAGACCAACCAGACCGGTGCGGCAGCTGGTGAGCAGTTCTCTCGTATCCTCGGCGCGCTGTCCACGGGTCGTGGTCGCGGTGCAGTTGTCGAGGCGATCGGGCCCCAGGCTGAGGAGGCTCTGGCCGCTTCCGACTATGGACAGGTGTTTAGACTCATCATCTCCGGATGGGATGACCTGTCCGACGCTCAGAAGCGCAACCTGACGGTGTCTCTTGCCGGGCAGCGACAGGCGGCCGCCTTCAACGCTTTGGTCAACAACGAAACTGCGGTCCTCAACACGTTGACCCACGCAGAGAACGCTAGTGGTGAAGCCACCGACCGTATGGCCAAGTTGATGGCCACCCTGAACAAGCAGATCGACGTCCTGGGCACTAACCTCCAAAACCTGGCATCGAACCTGATCCGGTCTGGTCTGCTGAACTTCCTGGGCATTGTTCTGAAGCTCGCCAACGCGGTCTTCGGCACCATCAACAACGGTCTGACTGCGATGAACGACTTCGCAGACAACAACGCCTTCGTCGGGTTCCTGCGCGACACCATCACCACGATGCTCGGATTCGCGGTGGCAGCGAAGCTTCTGATGACCGCCCTGAACGGCATCCGGACCACCATGGCCCAGTACCGGAAGAACCCTGCCGGGTTCACCGAGGCCATGGGTGGTCCCATGGGTGCAACCCACCGTGACCCCTTCGGTGACGCCGCCGAAAAGGAACGCCAGCGACGTACTGGGTTCGGGGCGTACGGAGCCTCTGGGGGGCCAGGGTCCCTCACCAGGCAGGGCCAGGACATCAACCGTGCCCCCATCACGCGGGGCGTCGCGTTCGCCCTCGACAAGACCGTGGGTGCTGCCGGTACGGGGCTTGCCAGGCAGATCACCAACGTGGGCGACAAGGTTGCTGCCAGTGGTAACCGGATGTTCGCAGCCATCGGACGTGCCATCCAACGTGATGGCGCGGCTCTCGGTAACGCCGCCACAGCCTTGCGCGAAGGAACCGCTGGAGGCAGATTCGCTGGCCTCCAGAACGCTCCCAGCGGCACCTACGGCAGAACCAGCATTCGAGGTGGGCTGGACACGTACGCCGCGAGCGGGAACAGGGGTGCAGCGGTCGCCGGGAAGTTGTCGACCAGCCTGAACAAGATGGCTGCCTCTGGTGTCGGTGCCGACGCGGCGATGATCGCACTTTCGACGGGCATCCTGGCTGTGATGTCCTCCGCCCAGAGGCACGCCCAGATCTCTCGTGAACTGGACGCTGGCTACAAGGCCTCCTTTGCTGACCCAGCCAAGGCACAGGCTGGACTCACCAACGAGGATCCGTACTTCGGAAAGAATTACGAAGCTTTCGACGAGAACTTCACCCAGTTCCTGGATCACGCCAGCAACTGGGACAAGGGCATGGCTCTTGTTGGTGCCCGCTTCACCAACGGCATCCGAGGGTTCTTGGACCCATCCGTGGCTCTCTCGCGGGAGTTCGGTACCACCAGAGACTTCAGCGACACCTACGGGCGCGATGAGGCGCAGGCCATCAACGACAGGGCAACCGCAGGGCTGAAGAGCTTCTCTGGGAGGGAGGGCGTCACCAGTAAGGGGTTGCTGGCCTTGCAGGAGAGCTACAACCAGGAACTCATGGACGCTGCCACGCGGATCATGGAAGACAAGGAATCTTCAGACGCTCAGAAGCAGGCCGCTCTCGCCATGTTCGAGCAGGCTCGCTACAACATCGGGGAGACCACCAACAACCTGCTGAGCACGCTCGACGGTATGGGCGGCTTGATCGCGCTGACCACAGACCAGATCCAGAACATCACCGAACTTACCTCGACGCTGGCCTCGACCCAGGGCCTTACCCAGGTTGCTGGCGTGGATCTGCGTCCCACCATCGAGGCGATGATGGAGGAGACGGGTGCCCAAGAAGGGACCAGGCTCTACAGCTTGTTGGAACGTCTCGGTGAGGGAGGTAACGACTCCGTTGACGTGGCGATCCTGAACCGTCAGATCTTGCGTGAACAGGTCAAGGAGCTCCAGAACATCTGGCTGACCAAGTTGCGTTCTGGTTCCGCTGAGCCAGATGAACTGGACAACATCAAGAGCCAACTCCAAGGTGCCATGGCTCAACTGGCCTCCTCCAACGACCAAGTCATCGACGGACTGTTGGAGAGCGGACGTCTGATGGCTGGCGAGCAGGCCAACGCTGGCAACTTCGAAGGTGCCATGGACACCTACGCCGACGCCATGCGTGCTGCTGAGAGGAAGTTCGAGCGGAACGCCCGCAAGGTCCGCGAGGAGCAGGAGAAGCAGGGCGACTTCGCTGGCCGTGTTGGTGGGTTCCTGGGCGGCATCGGTGAGGGCCTCGGTGGGCTTGCGGACAGGCTTCGTGGGGAACGTCCCCTGCCTCAGAGGCGGCAGCGGCGGGTACAGCGGCCACCGGCAACGAGTGGTCCTGCTAGTGGTGCCGCCAGCTTCCTGGATAGTCTCCGCGACCGGCTTTCGGGTGCGGAAGATGCGCTTACCCCGGAGCCGGAGCCGCCCAACGCTCAGGAGGAGAAGAAGGGCAACGCTGAACGGCGCAAGCACAACGCCAGGATGCAAGCCATCTTCCAGGCGATGGCTGACCTGGCGATCTTCAACGCCACCAAGGACATCACCTTGCAGATCGCGCAGACTGCTGACGCTGGCCTCCGGGCCGCTCTGGAGAGCGACAAGGCCAGGATGGTCGCTGATCTGACTGGAACCTTGGCGTCTGGTGGTGCGATCCCTGGTATCGACAAGGATCTGGCTGAGATCTGGGGTCCGATCTCCATCGACTACAAGGAGGTCTTCGACTCGCAGGTCAACGCTGAGTCGGCTCGGGTGTCGGCGGTTCAGGCCCAAGAGGCTGCGGCTGACCAGGCCAAGGCTGATGCTGCGACGGCCCGCCAGGACGCGGCAGCCCTGCGTCAGGCTCAGCTTGGTGTGAGCCAGGCTTGGGCGGACGCTCGTGGCGACGCTGTGGCTTCGGCCAGGGTCCAGGTGGCGATGGCGAAGGCCGCGATGGCTGCTGCCAGGGCTGAACTTGCTGCCGCTACCACCGCCTCTGAAAGCGCCCAGGCGCGTATCGCGATCCTGAGTGCCCAGGCCCAGCTGATCGGGGCTATGGCGGCGGTCCAGCAGGCTCAGACGGACCTTGTGCAGTCGCAGTATGAGGTGAGCATCGCGCTCGCTGAGGCTGCCGGTAAGACGGTCCTCGCTGCCCAGCGGAGCCTCGCGGCGGCTCGTGCAGCGTTGAGTTCGGCCATGAAGCGGTCGGGTGGCAAGGCAACCGCTGAGGTGAACGCGGCGAAGGCCGAGGTCATCCGCGCTGAGGCTGCTGCCCGTGACGCGAAGCTTCAGGATCAGCTCGACACCATCGACTTCAACCTGGAGATGGACAAGATCACCGCATCGTCTGCCATCGCTGCGCTGCGGAACATCTTGAAGACGAACGAGCTGACCAAGGAACAGCGCCGCTCCCTCATGCTCCAGATCAAGGGCATGGAAGAGGAGATGGCGGACTCCCAGTGGAACTTCGGGAACGTCAAGCTCCCCACTCCGTACCAGATGCGCCGGTATGGGGAGGAGCAGTTGAAGGCTGCTGGGGTTGCTGGGTCCGGTGGCGGCAAGCGGCCTCCGCGTCAGCGGTTCGATGACGGTGGTGTGGCGGACTTCTCCAACGGGAACAAGAACAAGAAGTTCCCCAGTGAGGTGTCCATGTCGGAGACCACTCAGAACATCAACTTCTACGTCAACGGCGCGGACACAGCGAAGGTCAAGAAGATCATCGAGGATGTGACCGGCAAGAACAGCCGCACCGTGACCACGAGTCCCCGTAGGAGGGTCTGATGGCAGCCCAACTGTTCCAGCGGGTGTCAGAGCACCTTTTGAACGGACGTCTGAACTTCGGGACGCACACCATCAGCGGCATCTTGATCACCACTGATGTCTCGGATGCAACGCTGAACGGGACCGGTACGCAAAGCCTTCAGGAGAGTCAGTGGATCAGCGAGTGGTCGTCGGTCATCCCCACGATGGCAGGCAACGTGGTCGACATCGGAGCCGCCATCGTCCGGACGGGTTCCGTGTTCGCCGTTACCGGCGACTCGCTCAGTGCTGACTTCGACCACCCAGGAGTCGACACCATCTACGGGGTCATCTTCTTCAGGGACTCCGGCACCACCAGCACGTCACCAGTCCTTGTCATCGAAATGTTCGATGCACCCATCGACCTGACCGGCATGATCCTGTTCGGCTACAAGCTTCCAACTGAGGGCCTTTTCGACCTGGCCCTGACTACCACCTAAGGAGAACCACAGATGACTATCCGCCTCTCTATCGCGGCTCGCAACGCTGCTCTCAACGCTGTTGCGGCACGCGTTGACAACGGGGCCTCCAACGGAACGCTGAAGATCTACACGGGTTCCCAGCCTGCTAACGCTGACACGGCGGCCTCAGGGACTTTGCTGGTCACCATCGCTCTCGCCGACCCGTCCTTCGAGTCTCCGGCAACCGGGGTGATGGCTATGGACGCGGATCCAGATCTGACCGGCACCGCTGTTGCGACTGGTACAGCTGGTTGGGCGCGAGTGGCTGACTCGGACAGCAACTCGGTCTACGACGGCACCGTGGGCACGTCAGGTGTGGACTTCACCATCAACACCACGTCCATCGTGACCGGCCAAGTGATCACTCTGGCTACGTCTGCGTTGACCTTCCCCGTGTGAGATGAGCTATTCATCGGAGGTCTTGGCTGACTCCCCCGAGTTCTACTGGAGGTTGGGGGACGCTGGCCCGACCCTTCAGGACGCGACGGCGAACAACCGTGACGGCAGCATCCTCGCGTCACGGGATGTGTACTACCCCTGGGACGGAACCACACGAACCTTCTACTACAACACCGAGCCGGAAGCTGACGGCCTGATCCCAGGGGACGCCGACAAATCCCTCTACATGAGGAGCGGTTACCTCCAAAGTGCCTTTTCCACGGGCTGGACGTTGACCGACAACTACACCTTCGAGTTTGTCTTCTCCGTGCCGCCGATCAACTACGTGGACTGGGGCGGCGGGGTCATCTCTGAGTACGAGGTCGACCAGTTCAACCTCGCGATCAACCGTAATGGTCACTGGGCTGTGTACGTGTACGGCGGTGCTAGCACCATCACCAATGTCCGACACCAGGTGACGTGCACTGCGCTTCCTCCCCCCGCGAGCGGCTACAGCAGCGCCATGTTCGTGCTGCAGAGCGACGCGCCTGGCGCGGTGCCGAACCGGCCCTATGCGCCCCAGAGGCGGCATGTTGTTGTTCGGGTCAACGGGACCCCTGGCGTCAACTTGGCGAACCAGATCTTCATGGACGGAGTGGAACTCGCCGCAGCGTCGCCCACCCTCAAGACGAAGTGGACTGGCTACTCCGGAGCCACGAGTGTCTCCCCGTCTGTAGACAGCACGGGCCACTTCACCATCGAAGGCAGCATGGTCTACCTCGATGAGGTCGCCTACTACCCCACTGCCCTCAGCGACGCCCGTATCCGCGCACACGCCGTCGAGATCGCCGCGAAGATCAACGGGCCCACGCTTCTCCAGGGCACCGGTAGCGGAACCCAGGGTCAGACGAGGGCATGGACAGGTGTGGCCTCGCTGATCAACCCCGTCACCGTGAATACGGGAACCGCCCCGAACATCGCAAGGTGGACGAACGTAGCGGACCTGCGTATCCCGGTGGAGATCTTCACTGGCACCACGGCGAACACGGCACGGTTCACTCAGGTATCCACTCTCAGCGCAGAGCCTGTCGCGCTCTACGAGTCGACCTCCGACACTCCGCGCATCGGCCTCTCTTCGCACAGTGGGTTCGCCATTGTTCCTGCTGGCATGACCATGACGGTGCTCGATCCAGATCAGCGACGCTCCCCCACCACGTTGACCGTCGCCCTCTCTGGTGCCATCCCAGATGACATGGTGTCCTTCACTGTCAACGGCGGAACGCCTCGGCTTGTCCAAGCTGACTGGTCAGGGAACATTCCGCTCGTCAACATCGACGTCCCGAGTTCGGTGGGAGTGGGGAGCCACACGGTAGAGGCTTCCTCCGGCACTGGCGTGTACCTACGTGTCGCTGAGTCGCCGTTCACCATCGAACTGGTTCCTGAGCCGCAGTTCTTCCCGGCCCCCGACGAGGTTGTCGTAGATGTTCCTGCCGCAGCCCAGCCCACTGGTCGCAAGTGGGTGTTCCAGGACCTCATGCCTGGCGGCCTCGGTAGTTGGGTGCTGCCTCGCAACCCCAGCCAGTCGGGCCTCCCGGTGGTACGTCGAGTCCTAGAGCCGGTGCACACCACCGCCCGCACTGGGGTCCACCACATCTTCGAGTCCCGTACCGATGTGACCGAGTGGCAGTTCGGTGGGCTGGTCTGCACCCAGGAGGAACAGCAGCAACTGGAAGCGTTCGCCGCTTTGAACAGGCGTTTCTACATCATCGACCACCTGAACCGTGCTTGGGTGGCGACGATCTCCAACCTGGAAACCGTCCCGCGTCTCAGGACTCTGATCGGTTTGGCTGGAGAAGCTGCGGAACTGTCCGACTGGGTAGCCGACAACACGGTCACTGCCACCGTGTACGGCTCAACCTGGTACACCCCGACGTGAGGAGGAACCGATGAGTGTTGTTCGTTGGACCCTCACCGAGAAGGGCACCGCGACCACGTGGACGATGCCGTTGAACCCCAACGAGATGACGGCGCTTCCCGTGGTGAAGAACCTGCTCACCGTGAGCACACCGCAACAGCCTTTTCCGGCGACGTTCATGGGACAGCCCAACGCCCAGGAGATCTCTTGGGGTGGGGTGATTCTGACCCAGTCGCACTACGACAACCTGGTGCTCTGGTCGCGTAAGCCTGGTGTGATCGTGGTCGAAGACCATCTTGGACGGTCGTTTGAAGTTCTGATCATCAGCTTTGAACCCGATCCTCCTCCAGGACGCGCGGCTGACGATCTCAAGCAGAAGTACACGATCACGGCCCTCTTTCTTCGGAGACTGACATGAGAGTTGTACCGGTCGCGATGACCGACGCATGGAAGGCCGAAGACAAGACCGGCGACCAGCGTCCGATCGTTCGCGCCACCATCAGCCAGGTCAAGCTGAAGAGGTTCCCCTACGACACACGCTGGGCTCCGGGTGGTGACATCGACTGGGAGGAAGCGAAGAACCGCACCGGGTACTTCACGACCCTCCTGTTTGGTGTTGACCAGGAGGTCCGAGAGATTCGAAACATCCGTTCATATGGGTGGAGTCGGTCCACGGAGAACGATGTCGCTGAGTGCACCCTCACGATCTTGAACACTGAGGTGAGCCCGTTGGGCATCCAGGAGCGTGAGGAACACGAAGGTGACTTCGACATGCCTGGCTTCTTCTCCCCCAACCGAGGCGGTGCTGAGGCCGTGTCTCGTTGGGGGTACGTCGCATCGGGTTGGGAGGAGCTCTACATCCCTGACCGGATCGTGAAGACCTACGAGGGTTACGGCATCGACACCAACGTGGCCCCTGGCTTGGACGAGAACCTCATGCAGTCCGGCACATGGCTGATCGACCGGGTGAACATGACCGCTACCGGGGACATCGTGTTGAGCATGCGTGACCTCGGTCGGCTGCTCATCGACCAGGTTGTGTTCCCGCCCGTGATCCCTTACGAGGAGTACCCGCTCTACTGGTCGAAGATCCGTAGCGAGATGGTTCCCGCCAGGGCTCCCACAGGTGGCTCCTGGTCGGGGAAGTTGGTCGACAAGGGGACCGCTAGCTCGTCCAACGACTACTACGACATCGAACTGGACCCCACTACCGGCAGGAACTATGTCGATGAGAACGGTGGCGTCCATGGGCACTTCGCCAAGGATGCAGTCACCGCCCTCACCAGCGGGAACGCCGTCGACCCCGACGATCCTGAGCCGTACTGGCTGTCCACAGGCCAGGAGACCCGATGGAGCAAGGTTTGGTGGGAGTTCGAGTTCAACAACCCACGGGATCTCGCTGCTCTCAGGTTGTCGGTGGTGGGTGGTCCCTACCGGATGTATGTGTCACTTCAGAATGAAGATGGAGAGTGGGTTGGTCCCAAGCGGATCCCCTACAACGTCACCACGAAGGATGTGGACGTCGAGGCTGGCAAGAAGCAGATCCTGAACAAGGTGGCCGACCGTGCGAAGAAGTTCGATGTCGTCTTCAAGAAGGTGTACGCCGACATCAAGAAGGTGCGGCTCACCTTCACCCGTCTGTGGGACAGCCGTACCTCCATCGACTACCCGTGGCGTGCTGGACTGAAGAACATCGAGGTCTACTGGGGCGACAAGCCCGACATGGGGTTCGGGATGGGCGAGGTCGCGAGGGTCCTGGGTAACTACAAGGACTACACCGACATCGTGAAATGGACGTGTGCCTGGGGTGGGTTCTTCTGGCCTGGGCATGGCACCGAAGATGTCGATGGTGACGCCCGTGAGGACTACATCAGGCTCGGATGGACCTCACCTGGCAGCGGAGTCAACCTCAAGCGGTGGGTCAAGTGGGCCAGCCCTGACTCCAGGATGGCCAAGGGACGAGTCTGGGGTGACTTCATGCAGACCGGCACCGCTGGACTCGTGGATCTGACGGTGGACCTGTTCGACAAGCAACCGCTGCTGGACATCATCAGCTACGTCCGTGACATCACCGGATTTCTGTTCTTCATCGATGAGCAGGGCGCAGCTATCTGGCGGATGCCGAACATCTTCAAGCACGGCAACTACCTGTCCCCTTCGTCGCTGGGTGCACCCACTCGTGCCCGGTCTTCGTCGTTCGTGACCATCGATGAGAACGAGACGTTGCTCGACTGGAGTGTGGAGATCTCCTCGGAGTCCAACCGTGAGGTCATCTTCGTCGCGAACTTGGTGGGTGACTACGGGGTCGCGGTGACCGGCTACGCGCCTGCGAACGCTGGGCTTCGGCGTACCGCTGGGTGGACGGACACCCACTTCGCCTCCAAGCAGGAGTGTCGGATCCTGGCTGACATGATCGCCACCCGTCAGATGCACGCCTACCGTAGAGGGAAGCTTCGTATCCCGGGCTACCCGGCGATCCAGATCGATGACCAGGTCCGGATCTTTGAACGGGTGACGGGTGAGACGTACTTCCACTACGTCCTGGGTGTCGACTGTGAGCTGAACATGGAGACCGGCGAGTGGTACTACGATTTGGAGACCCACTGGCTCGGTGAAGATCCGTCTTCGCTGGTGGTGGAGACTACCGCCTTGGCCACCACCACCCAGAACTACTTGAACGAACTGGGGATGGACGACGCCAACAACGGCGTGGAGTCCAGTGTGGAGGATCAGACGTGAATCGGACTGAGGAAGCCCGCCGCGCTGCATTGAACCGCAACGCCGAGAACAAGGCTCGCATGGCGTTCGCTAGTGGAACCTTCTTCTGTGACGGCGAGGGCTTGGCCGAGTTCGAAGATGCCATCGAGTTCGGGCTTGCCTTTCTTGAACGTCCGTTTGTTTTCACTGGCGTCAACTTCGACTTGGATCTCTTCGACCTGGATGACGGCTTCACTCCGCCCCACATCACCGCGTATGTCGTCGATTGGGAGGTCAACGAGCAGGGCTTCTACACAGCCGCCTGGTGTGCAGCACTTGTGGAGTGGGGTTTTGCCCCCACGCCTGAGGGTGAGTTTGAGATCGACTTCACGTTCCGGGGGATCGCCATGAAGGACGTGGATCCTGAGGTGCGCGCCTGATGGTTACCAAGATCCTCCGACCCACTGGGACCCTCACACTGAACACACCGGGTCCCATCAACGTCGTGGGCACCACTCCGGTAGGTGACGACGATTTTGACACCTACATGGATTTCGAGCCCCACGTTGCAGCTACGACTGTCGGTCTGGAGCCGTTGGTCGGCTACGAGCTTGGGGACCCGATCAGGCTCTACGTGCAACTCTCCGTAGAGGAGTCCGAGCCGGGGTTTGCAGGCACTGGTGAGTTCTTCATTGCCACCGACGCTGGGCAGTCCAACAACGAGATCGCCGGGTTCTCGGACGGATCCGGTTCGGGCTACGCCTTCGGCATCGGCCTGGAGGTCCAGGGCTCGCTGATCGTCAAGAACCTCAACCTCACGCCGTTCGGCACGACCATGGCCGAGCTGGTGGAGGCGTTGGAAGACGGCGCGTTCCTCGACTTCAACTCGTTCTCTTGGCTGGAAGGGTCGATCCCCCCGGTGTTCCGCGTCTATGACGTGTGGATCCAGGTTGGTGAGGATGAGGAGTACGTCCCGCTTGTTGAGGGTTTCGAGAATGCTGCCACTGGTGCGGTACTCAACACCACCAACACTGACATCCACCACTTCAGTCATATCCCCGCCCAGATTTTCGCGGCGTCCGCGCCCCGTCACTCGGGGGCGCGGGCGATGAGCGCTATGAGTGGAACCTTCGAGGACTTCCTGTACGGCTACGAAGACGGTGGAACTCATCCGATCTATGGGAAGCGGGATGTCTTTCAGTGGTGGTGGTTCCGGTGGGACGACGAAGATGTCGAGGTCGTTCCTCATGACGAAAACTGGGGCATGTGGTTCACCACGATTGGGACCACTCCAGGTGACGCTGAGTATGAGATTTTCCGTGTCGTGACGGCACCCAGTAACGAGGATCCGGAAGACCCCACGACGGAGGATCATGTCCGTAGGTTCTCCTTCGAGTCACCTGAGTCAGACGCTCCGGTGTACCAGAAGTTCTTTACCATCCCTCGGTTGACTTGGGTGAAGTTCGAGATGCAGTTCACGAAGTCGGATGGTGATTGTCGACTGCGAGTCGTTAATGACGCAGATGCGGTTTATCTCGATCACACTTGGGATTGGCCCAGTCCTGTGTCCACCGATCTGGCGTTCGCTTTCCATCAGTGGCACATCGACAATTTCGACTTCGGTGCGCCTTACGGCTTGTACTACACGTGGTACGACGACTTCAACATTCTCACTGAGGTCTCTGTCGAGGGAAACCTTGGCCGAACCCACAGCGACTTCCTGAGTAGGCGATGATGAACATGAGTGAAGGAGCAACCTGATGGCTCGCATCCGTGCGGACTTCGTCTTCGGGACGACAACCGCTGGTATCGATGATGATGACACCACGCTGGCGTCTGCGGAGCTGGCTCGCTTGCCCGCAGTGGCGTCTCCGCACTATGCCGTGTTGACTCTGCACGACGCCGGTACTGGTGACTACGAGATCGTGTATGTCACCGCTCACACCGCGTCTGCCACTTCCGCCACGATCACTCGCGGTGAAGAAGGGTCAACGGCACAGTCCTGGGCATCGGATGCAAAGTGGGTACATGGTCCTACCGCCCTCGATGCGACCAGTGGTGTCCTTGGGATTCCCACGTTGGTAGGTGTGTCTACTCCTCACTACGCCACCAACAACACGTCTACTGTCAACCTGCCCACTGGGCTTGAAGATGGTGACATTCTCGTTGGATTCACTGCGTCGAAGGACGCCTCATTGTGGGGTTCCGGGGCACCAGGGGGTTGGAAGCTCCTCGCCAGGACAACCAACACGTGGGGTGACTCGGCGGTTCTTGTTCGTAGTGCCTTGGCTACCGACAGCGGTGACCCGGCTGTCTTCACGTTCGACAACAACTGCACTCACAGTGCTCATGTTGCGGCGATTCGTGGTGCGACACTGGCTGACTTCGGGGCCTACACCACTATCAACACTGATGTCGGTAGCGTGCAACCGGACGGGCTGAGGGGTGGGAAGGCGATCTTGGGGTTCCATGCCTCCTATGCGGGTGGTGCGACTCTGACGGGTCCGAACACTGCGCTCAGCAGTATCGATGAGGCAGGCCACGAATCTGCGATGTACCTAGAGGTGCGTGATTTTGGGGTGGGATCCATTCTCATGTCCAACTCACCGGCAACCAAGATGGCCTACGCGGCACTAGTGATGCAGTGACGGGGTGAAGCGAACGTGACCTACGCCGGAACCACCTATGGAGGCTCTCCTTACTCAGGTTTCATGGAGGAGGCGGAGGATACAATCGCGGCCGCAACCGGCACCGCCGAACTGACCCTCAGCGGCCTCGGTGGCGGATCTGCGCTCTACCTCAGCGACGACTACAACCGCACAAACAACGCCACCACTCCTGGTTCGCCTCTCGTGGGCGGCCCCTATACGGTCGTGACGGGCGTCTTCGGAATCAACACCAACGCCCTCTACACAACCACCACGGCAACCACCAACCACTTGACCTTCCCAGGTGCAGTGAACGTGGACATGACGTTCACCCTCAACGTCTTCAGCGCCTCAGGTGCTGGAGTGATCTACCGATACGTCGACGCCAGCAACTACTGGACATATCTTCTGACTGCTAACGAAGTGGTCTTCCAACGGAACTCGGCGGGGACCTTCGTAAACGTTAACCGAAGCGGTGTGATCCAGACGTTCCTCACAACCGACACCTTCAGGGTGGAGGCCCGGAACAACATGATGTACGGCTACTTCAACGGCAGACTGGTACTCACACAGAAGGATCACTACTACGGCAACGGAGCAACCACGATGGGTGTCGTCCTTCGGAACACCGCAGTCCGCTTCAACGGCCTCACCGTGATTGGTGCCGACAGCACGTTGCCCGTTGCGGATGGTTTTCTCTACCGGGGGCGGGCCACCAAGGCCGACGATGTGGCAGGAGTTGCCTGATGGCGACCGCGTACACCGAGTTCGACTGCCTCGGTACTGACCTGATGACCAACCTGACATCGGCGATCCTCGCTTCGGGAGACTGGTCTCGACCGAACAGCGGCAGCCTTCCCACCTTGTTCACTGCCACCACCACCCGTGGCGCTCAGATGGCACTCGACCTGAACACCACCGCGTTCACCGTGTCGCTGATCAACGCCACCTTCTACCGTTCGCATGACGGGACCACAGCTGTTGACGGCGTGACCCGTTTCCTTCGCCACAAGACGGGCGCGACCGGATCCCTGGCAGCCAACACGTACCACGGCATCGTCAGCGCAGGAAAGGAACACCTGTTCATTTCCGTTGAGGGTCCTCGGATCGGTGAAGCCAACCCGGACAGCGCAACCGTTGGCAGCAACCGCATGTACTTCTTCATGAGCGATCTGGTCCCGTACTTCCCCGCAGACACCACTCCGACCATCGTCTCTTTCGGAGCTACCGCGAACGCTGCCGGAGCGACCTGGTTGACGCACGGCATGGCTTGGGCTCACCGAAACGGTGCTAACACCACGTCTTGGCAGCCTGGGAAGGTCATCTCTTTGGACTGGCCCAACGGAAACTCGGCCTCACTGCACCTGAACTCGCGCCTTGAGGCCAGCCTCGATGGAGACGATCAGCAGCACTGGCCCTACCTGTACGTCGACAACACCGAGGGCCTTCGAGGGCGGCTGTCGTCGTTCTTCTACCTGGGCTACAACTACGCCACCACCCTTGACGTACCGGTCCCTCAGGAAGGCCAGATCGTCACCATCGACGGCCTGCAGTACAAGGCGCTGGCGGTTCACAAGGGCGACGCGAACGTCAACACCTACGGTGCCTTCGGTGGTGCAGTAACCTCCACTTCTGTCACCTACTGGGTTTCTCCCATCATCGCTGTCCCATACGCGTAGGCCGCTATGGCTAAGCGTCTGTATCTGCCGAGGACCTACCTCTCTGCGATCTCCCCCTCCTCGTGGGACGCGACCTGGCACCTCACTGCCGGTGTCACCGTCAACCGGGCTGTCATGCACCCGGTCGGGGACACCACTGCCTACCTCCTCCGACCCAAGAGCGTCGCTGATAACCCCACCAGGATCTTGGTTGCGGCGTGGGTCACCGACCCGCTCGCCGCAGGCACCATCGACGGGACGCTGACCTGGGCTGTTGCCCACCGGGCCTCCAACAACCTCTCCAACGACTTTCCCAGGATCATCGTCCGACTCATGTCGAACGACCTCACGGTGGAGAGAGCCGTGCTCGCCACCGATCAGTCGGCTAGCGAGTCGGGAATCGCTGGTGAAGGTGTCCACATCGACCTGAACCCGACGCTGGCGTCGACGTCCATCACAGCGGGCGACCGCATCGTGATCGAAGCCGGTGGATCCCAAGCTCAAACATCCGCTGACTCGTCTCACTACAGCCACGTCTGGGCTGGAAGCCCTGCCTACACGTACAAGAAGGGCGACCCAGCGAACGCGGCTGGCGACTTCCAGTTCACCACCGAGTACGTCTCTGCGACGAACCGACCCTGGGTGGAGTTCTCCGCTGACCTGACGTTCATCACGTACCCACCCGAGCGTCTTGGGCGTACGGGCACCGACACCACGCTTACTTTCACTTGGGATCCGTCCTACCAGGGCGACGAACCTGAGGGGTACGAGGTCCGCATCGATGGTGGAACGGCCATCGATGTGGGGACGGATCTCTTCTACGAGTTCACCGGCCTAACCGAGTCGACCCACTACCTCTTGGAAGTTCGGGCCTACAACGACGCCGGGACCACAGCCTGGTCAGTTATCCACGGTGACACCTGGGCTAGTGATTTTGAACCCCCGTTTGATTACCGGGGCACCCAAGTTCCGTATACGGGTGTTGTTTGGAAGAGCACCGTCGCGCTCCTCGGCAACGGGTCGCTTACTCTCACGGCTTCTGGTGTGCAGACGGCCAGCCCTGGCGGATCTGGATCCCTGTCTCTTTCGGGTACTGGTGTTGGACGCGGTGCCCCAACCGGCCAAGCAAATCTGACCCTTACTGGAACTGGAGCGGTTCGCTCCCCTGCGGCAGCCACTGGTTCGCTGGAACTTTCAGGTAGCGCAGCGGTCGCAGTCCCGAGCGCCGCTACCGCCTCGCTGAGCCTGTCCGGAACAGCGGCTGTCACCACAGGGGTAACCGGAACTGGCAGCCTGAGCCTCACCGCCACAGGTGCTGCGAGCGATGGTGTTGAAGAGGCAACCGGTACTGGGTCGCTGGAGCTCACAGGGGCAGCAGCTGTTTCTGCTGGTCCTTCAGGTACCGCGTTCCTGGTTCTGACGGGCGTCAATATCCCCAGTCCTGTCGACGGAACCGGCAGTCTCGCCCTGTCTGCCACTGGCGTGGCGTTGGCTTCTGTCACGGTCACGGGAACTGGTTCTCTCCAGTTGGCTGGCACTGGAACAGCTCTGGTGTCTCAACCTGTGACAGGTACCGGCACCTTGGTGCTCTCCGCTGTGGGAACCGTGGCAGAGGGCCCCCACATCAGTAAGGTCCACCGCAGGGCCAGCGCTTTCGTAGGAGGTTGAGATGGCACTGCTGCCGTGGAACGAACCGATTCACCTTGGGGCGGACGATGACATGAAGCAGTACGAGGTCGAAGGGGATATGTGCCTCCTGCCCAGCGGCATCATCATCGTAATGGTGCAGGAGAGTGGTTGGTATCGCACTCCGATGTGGGCCATCAGACCAACCTCGCCACCAACGGTTGGGCCGATGTGTTTCTCAGGAAACCAGTACGGCGAAGAAGACGGCGGCTTCGAGATCCACTTCGACGACATCAACTTCGCAGTTCCGTGTGGAGAGAACACCTTCGCCATCATGGGGGAGGCGGCCAGTGGCCCGGACTTCGACAATGGGGCGGTAGCCATCATTTTGGACGTGGATCCAGATACTTTGGTGATCACCCAGCGAGTGGTCGTCAAGGCACCATGGACCGAGTACTACTCGGATGAGTGCAACGCCGCGACGTGGCAGGGCGACAAAGTGGTGATCATGCCAGCCCAGATCGGCATCACCTCCGGTGGTGCTCGACTGGGTATCGTGACTGCCAGTGGCGGCTTCTCCACGCTCGACGTGATCTACGAAGAGTCCCCATCTGCACGTCCTGGCACCTTCACTGTGGTGGGTGACCGTGGCCTGTTCGCCAAGAGTGACGGTACCGAGTTGTATGGCTTTGATCTTCCCGGTGGCGGTGGGGTCAACTCAGTGCCGTGGCCCGGTTGGGGGTCATGGAGCGACCAGTCGTGCCCCTTGGACGATGGCACCGCTGCCTTCTTGATCAGCAAGATTCCCGGCACTGGTGGCTCTTCGGCACACAGTCAGCCTTGGGTCCTGATCGTGGATCCAGTAAGTCTGGAGATCTTGCATGAGTACTCGTTGCCCTTCTTTGCACGCGAGATCGGATTCACGGGTGGCTGGTACTCAAACGTTCGTTCCATCAGTCAGCTGCCGGACGGAAACCTCCTCGTTGGGTTGGTCGTCGGGTCGAACTACTTCGTCCATGTGTTCGAGATCGATGGCACCTCGGTCGTACACCAGGAGGTGGTTCCGGACTTCTCAGGCTCTTTCGGTGCGAACACCTTCGTGTACCAGGCCGTTCCTACCGGTCTACCCAATGGGATCGCGGTGATGAAGATCCATCAGCGTGGGGATGGCCTGTACGGAGCCTGGTACACCCAGACCTACAGGGGCGTCGCCAACGGGCGGCTTGACCGCACGGAGCGACGGTTTGTGCACAGGGCGGACCGGGACTAGGCGTTCATCTGGTCTTTCTTGACACCGATGGACCCTAGACTGACCCCTTTGAACAGGAGTTTGAAATGGCTGAAAGCAGCAACCCCTTCACTCTGGTGCCCGCGATGGCCCGCAAGTACGTCTACGGGCTGTACGGCGCGGCTGCTCTCGCCGTCGCCTGTGTGGACGTGGGCTACGGAGCCGCTTCCGCTGCGGACCCGACCTGGCTGGCCGTATCGCAGGCCGTGATCGCGTACCTCGCGGTCCCTGTCGGTGTGCTGGCCGCGTCCAACACCCCGGCGTCGGCTGCTGAGGTTGCGGAGGCGATCCAAGACGTCCCTCCCAACCCGCCCAACCCCAACGTGCCCTGAGTGTCGAAATGCCCTTCTCCGGTCTGCTGCGATATGCAGACCCGCTGCAAGCTGGGCGGCACCCCTTCCAGACGTACATGTGCTTTCTGTGCGTCGTGGCTGGGTTCCCGCTCCTCTTCGGCGAGCCCAACGCTGGGTCGGTGGAGGCTTCTCTTCCAGGGTGGATGGCAGCCGCATGGGGTTGTTGTCTGACGTTAGGGGCGATTCTGACACTCGTCGGTTCTTACTGGCGGCGTGACTGGTTGGACGCTCTGACCATCGAACGCATCGGCCTTACTGGCGTGGGCGGGGGTGCGTTCCTGTACGGCTTGATCATCCTGGCTCAGTTCTCGTGGGGCGGCGTCCTCGCTGGGTTCATCGTGCTCGGGTTTGGTCTCGCCTGCCTTAGCAGGTCCCGTGACATCGGAAAGGTGATCAAGCGCGGTATTCGCCTTAAGGAAGAAGGCCGTCTGTGAACCTGAATCAGGGTCTTGAGCTGATGGTTGCCGTTGGTCTTGGCGCTGTGTTGGTTGAGGTGCTGCGTGCAATCTTCCAACGCAACAAGGTCAAGGGCGACACTGCTGCGATCCTGTCTGCTGCCGCTCGCGAGTTGGTTGAACCGCTCCACAACGAACTGGCTCGCGAGCGGCAGGAGCACGCTGCGGACATGCTCATGGAGCGTGAGAAGGTCAAGCAGCTGCGGGTTGAGTTGGACGCTGCTCTTGACGACATGAGGACCCTGCGGCGCATGGTGGAGGCCCTGCAAGACGAGAACGCCAAGTACCGTTCCAGGTTCGGTCCTCTCCCCACGGTCTAGCCCACGCCTGTGGACGGACCTGTGGAGAACACAAATTTTCTGTGGAGAACTGACCGTTTTCCGGAGAACACTTGCGCCTGACGCCCGCCAGAGGTAGAACAAGCACACCGGTCACTGGGGTCTCTCGTGTATCAAAGGCCGGTACTCACCAAGGGATGATCTTCGGGCGCGCCAACGCCCAGTTAGGCCTTACAACCTATGCCGCTATCACTTAACGCACGTCTGTCGGTGCCTCCTGGCAGAGTCCAGCCATGCTGACCAAGTGGGGCAGACGGATCGTGTGTCACGGCTCGATCATCTGCTGCCAGTACGTCGACAGCCCGCAGTGCAACAGCGGTTACCGTGACCCGCACTGGTTGGGCCGTTGGTACTGGAACAAGTACGTCGCGGACCGTGACTCCTGATGCAGGTACGCCAGAGCGACCTCAAAACGTGGATGAAGTGTCCACTGCAGTACCGCTACCGGCACATCGATGGACTCCAGGAGGAGCAGGCTGGGTCTTCGATCTTCGGGTCGATCATCCACGACTGCGTTCTGTACATGGAGGAGAACGCCGACCTCCCAGGAGCTATCGAGAGGTTCAAGAAGTTCTGGCTCGACCCTTCGGAACTTGATCCGACGTACCGCGTTGACTACTACGTGCGTGGGACCAACTGGAAGAAGTTCATGGAGGATGGGCCCCGCGTACTCACTGACTGGTGGTCGGTCATCTCCTGGGAGACGGACCTGGTACTTGCCAGGGAGCACACGTTTGATGTGCCCATCGGAAATGGACACACGTTGCATGGCACTGTCGACAAGTTGGTGGTCCGCTACAGGGCCAAGACCGACGAGAACGTGCTGCTGATCTCCGACTACAAAACCAACAAGAAGACACCTACTTACGACTACCTCGAAGAAGACCTTCAGTTCTCGGCGTACGCCTACGCATCTACACGGCCCGAGTTCTGGACCGGGCTCCACCCAGGGGCGTTCGAGAAGTACCAAGACCTACCGCGCTACGGGGAGTGGGTCCAGTTGACCGTTCCCAGGCGGATGGACGCTGGGATCCGTTCCGAGCGGCACTACAACCGGTTGACCATGGCGGTGAACGCTCTCGCTGACTCTGTCGCGATGCGGATCTTCGTCCCGAACATCTCCGGTGAGAGCTGCCGGTACTGCGAGTTCCGCAAGCAGTGCGGGCTCCCCGAGTTGATGGACTAGAAGAAGGAGACGAAAGTGACAGGCAATCTGTTCAAGCGGACGGGAGCGGAAGACTTCCCGACCAAGCTGAAGGTGATGGTCTCCGGACCACCGAAGTCCGGGAAGACGACCCTGCTGGGCACCATCCCGAACCTCATCGTTTTGGACACCGAGCCAAACGCCAACAACCTGGCGTCCATCGCTCACCTCGACGTGCCCTACGTGACGATCACCAACACCGACGACCTCCGTCAGGTCGCGTTCATGCTCAAGGACCCCACGCTGCGCAAGCAGGTCGCTGCACAGTACGGGTGGACTGACGTGGGTGGTGTCGCCATCGACACTCTGGACTCACTCCAGAAGATCATGAAGGTCGAACGCATGAAGGAGCAGCGTTCCACCACGTTCGCCCGCGACGACTGGGGTTGGCTGAAGACCGAGATGGAAGCCATCGTGGAGATGTTCACGTCGCTCCCGATGCACACCATCTTCACGATGCACACCAAGACCAAGGAGATGGGCAAGGGCGACGACTCCTACACCATCGTCCTCCCAGGGCTGGAAGGCTCCATCGCAGAGTCCATCGCGGGCATGGTGGGGTACTCGATGCTGGCGTACCGCGACGAGCAGATCGCCGCTGACGGCAGCAAGTACACGGCGTACTGGTTGCAAACCGAAGGCGACGCAACGCACGACTTCCTCGGTACCCGTACCGCTGGTCGTCTGCCGACCATCATCGAGCCCAACATGAAGACCCTGTACGACGCAGTTATGGCCGGGCGTCCGAAGAAGGCAGCCATCCCGGTTGATGACGTGCCGCTGCCCGACGCGACCGAGGAAGTGGCCCAGAGTCCGGGCCAACCTGACGAGCCCATGGAGGCCCTGGAGGCGTCCGTTGCGGTCATGACTGAGGCTCCTGTTGCCAAGCCTGCTGACGAAGAGCCGGTCAACCTGGCGGCCATGACTCACGTGAAGAAGGTCTACGACGCGATCGGCCAGGCCTTCCCCGAGGAGAAGGTCCAGGCGATGAAGATCGGCGCTGCCAGGGAGCTTGTGAAGGTCTGGCGGGCTATCCAGCAGGACTCCGCCGAGGGCAAGACGCAGGACCCGAACAGCGAGATGCTCGCGTACCTGAACGGGCTCGATCTCCTTGCTGAGCAGGGTGTTGAGAAGGAAACGGCCCCGACGGCCGCCACTCCCTCTCTTGACGGGACCATCGACGCTGTTCGTGCCTACGTTGGTGACGATCTCACGCTCGCGCAGGAGGCATACGAGAAGGAACTGGCACGCGAGAAGCCTCGAAGTTCTTTGATCACGTGGTTGGAAAACATGGGCGTGAAGGTTCAGACGTCCGTCGAAACCACTGGTCCAGAACAGCCTGTCGAGACAGTTACTCAGCCCAGTGGGACTGCCGATGCAGAACCCACTGAGGAGCAGGCTGTCGAGACACTGAAGGAGACCCTCGGAGCGGAACGGATCATCGAGAAGGATGTGACGCCATGCGAGGCATGTGGGGACCCAATCGATGATGAAGATCTTGCTCAGCTGGGCCTGAAGAGGTTCGACAAGGTCTACTGCGTCAAGGACTACCTGGCGCAGATCAGGAAGTAGACAGCGCTCACTCACTGGAACAGGAGACGATTCATGGCAAAGATCACCTTGGAAGAGCAGCCGGATTTTCTGGTCTTCCCGCCCGACACCATCCTTGAACTCAAGATCGAGGAGTGCAGTGTGCAGACCTTCACCGGTCCGCGCGGGCCGTTTGACAAGCTGGCATTCAAGTTCAAGATCCTCGGGATCCAGGCTGTAGGGGACGGATCCCCGGTCGAGAAGTACGAGGAGATGATCACCGAAACCATCTTCGGTTCGGTGCCCTTCAAGTTCACCGACAACCCCGAGAACCGCCTACGTCAGTGGGCGGAGGCCATCTTCCGTCAGGAGCTGGCGGTCGGGTTCGAACTGGACACGGATCTGTTTGAGGGCCGCACTGTTCGTGGCCTGACGAGCACCTACATCCCCAAGGCCAGGGCAGGCGAGACTAGCCGTGGTCCTCGGCATCAGGTGGAGAGCCTGCTGCCCATCGGGAAGGTGCAACTGTCCGCACAGGTGCCTGAGGCACCGCCTGTCGCGGTCGGGGCGAACCCGTGGGGCGACAACCAGGCTGAAGAGCCGCCCTTCTGAGCAGTACGGAGGCCCCAGCGCGCCAACGCCGGGGCCTCCTGCCACTCATCCATGCCGCTACCACTTAGACGGAGGAATCAGTGTCAAACCAAGTGAATCCGAACATTGCCTTCGGCGCAACCTCACTCAACAAGTTTGGTGAGGTCTGATGGCCAAGCTTCGGCTGGTCACAGCACCCAAGCCAAACTCCAAGGTCGCCACTCACCGTGCTTCCGCGACAGAAGGCGAAGCCGCCTACAAACTCCTTGAGAACCAAGGCTTCACCATCCGTGGACCCAAGAACAAGCAGTACGAACTCCGTTGCCCCTTCCACGAGGGACCCGGATCTCTGGAACCTCGCAAGAGTCCTAACTTCTACATGAACGCTGAGACATCCGTCTACTTCTGCCAGTCCGCATCATGTGGTGAAAAGGGCAACCTCCAGACCCTAGAGCGGTTCTTCGGCATCGACTTCGATGACGACGCATGGAAGGTCCAGTTTCGTGACCGCGAGTCACGACTGAAGGAGTACGAACTCAACCTCACCAAGGCTCTCCGTCAACCCTTCTACGACCACGGCCTCACCGACACCACCATCGAACGGTTCCGTCTCGGCTACTGGCCAGAGCACACCAACGACGCTGGCCGTACCGTCCCAGGGCGCTACGTCATCCCCTACCTTGAGAACAGGCGTCCAAAGTTCTTCAGGTTCTACAGCCCTGACGGAGACCCTCGCTTCAAGTACACCTGGGAAGACGGTGCAGAGGGGACCCTCTTCAACCCTGGTGACGCCATGGGTGACCCGCAGTTCGGCATCTCTGTCCTCTGCGAGGGTGAGCAGAAGGCCATGCTCCTCACCCAGATGGGCTACGCAGCAGTGGCTGTGCCCGGCGCGAGCCAGTGGAAGGACGAGTACCAGGCAGCGTTCACCCACGCCAAGCGGATCGTGGTCTGCTACGACAACGACAACCCTGAACACCCGTCCAATAACTACGACAAGCCTGACCGCAAGTGCGTCAAGTGCTCTGGTCGTGGACTCCCAGCCTGCATCGGACACAACCCCGGCCAGGAAGCAGCCCTGAAGCGTGTCGAGCAGCTCGGCTGGAGGGCCAAGAACGTCGTCCTCCCGCTCCCCGACGAAGACACCAAGAAGACAGACGTCAACGAGTACTTCGTCAGGGACAACCACTCAGGAACTGACTTCGCTGAGCTGGCAACCGGGAAGCGTCAGACACCGTTCAAGGTGCTGTCGCTGGGTGAGATCATCGCGAACCCACCTGAAGATACCGAGTTCATCATCGAGGATGGGATCCTCTCCAGAGGTGGACGGCTCCTCATCGCAGGGAAGCCGAAGGTTGGCAAGAGCATCCTGGTCAACAACCTGGCCTTGTCGCTGTCCTCAGGGAAGAGGTTCCTCTCCGCTGGGTCGTTCAAGGGCTTCACTGTGGAGTCTCCGACCCGCACACTGCTGTTGGACAGGGAGCTGTCGAAGAACTCTCTCTTGAAGCGGCTCCAGGGCCTCATCGCTGACAAGCCCGGGTACGCCGCCGCCGAAGAGAACCTGCTGATCGACCACGACCACCTGATCCGTCTCGACCAGCCGAACGCCTACGAGACGCTGATCCAGTTGATCGAGCAGAACGGTGCAGAGGTCTGCATCCTCGACACCGCCTACAAGTTCTTCGGAGACGTGGAGGGATCCTCTTCGCTGAAGAAGGGGTTCGACGTGTTGGACAAGATCATCCACGAAACTGGATGCTCGTTCGTTCTCACACACCACATCAAGAAGTCCCAGGGCTCCAGTGGTGGCCGCCAGGCCGCCGACTACGCCGACCCTGACAACGTGGCTGGGTCGTTCCTCTGGACTGGTTGGCCGAACGCCACGATCCTGATCAACTTCCTGAACCGCAGCGTGGAAAACCCGTTCAACGCGGTCGCTACCTTCACGGCCTTCCGTGACGCTGCACCGCCCGAGCCGGTGATCCTGCACCGCGACCGGACTTCCATCTCCTACACCGCCATCGAGACGTTCTCTCACGAA
>Ga0190271_10000017_pt1 | contig 144413 bp, 240 predicted proteins | sample Popmic356T_FD_133747 | JGI IMG/M metagenome (GOLD analysis project Ga0190271, IMG submission 133747) | Populus adjacent soil microbial communities from riparian zone of Weber River, Utah, USA - 356 T | ecosystem: Environmental > Terrestrial > Soil > Riparian zone | place: USA: Utah...
CCCTTCATCCAGTGGATCGCGGGCGACTTCGTGGAGGCCGACAACGCCAACTCGAACACGCAGTTCTGGACGGCCGGCGATCTTGAGCTTGCGGAGTACTCGATCAAGTACGCCCCGCTGAACATGGTGCACAAGTTCCGGCAGCCGATCGGCTTCTACGCCGCGACCAAGACCGTGAAGCTGGAGAAGGACGCAGCGGCCAAGCTGGTCAAGCCCGAGGAGGCCAAGGGGTCCCTGAAGATCCAGGCGCTCTCGGGGCTGTGGACCCACATCTTCCCGTTCGAGTCTGTTCAGGTGGAGGCTGCTGACGAGGCGGGCCTACTCTTCTACTCGATGGAGTGTCGGGGCACGCACTTGACCTGCGGCACCGATGAGGCCAAGGGCCTGGTTGGGTGTGGGCAGACCTTCGAGTACATGCAGGTCGACACCCACTGCGAGCATCTGCTGGAGCGATCCTCGGTGCGTCACATCGTCGCGCCGACCTTCCGAGGCGGAGCGATCATCGTGCCACCGGTCCGCCCAGGATGGAAGCACGCCAACGCCTCGGTGCTCGAGGAGGCCGTCATGCAGGAGGCGGCGGCGTTCGCTGAGCAGAACGAGAAGGCGTACAACCAGCTCACCAGTGACGGCGTGGATCTGTCCGCGTCTGCCTGGGAGCAGCTGATGGCCCTGGCCATGCGCTAAACGGCACGAAGCCCGGGCTAGGTATGAGCTAGTCCGGGCCTCGCGACCATCGCCATACGGAGCGATGCGAAGCACGTGTCGTCCACTCAGCTTCGAGGCCGACTCTAGGTGAATGTTCGGATTGGGTCAACCCGATTTACAACTCATGTTCGGATTGGGCGATAACCGAACATGGACGACAAGAAGCTCATGGACACGGCCAACGAGCCGGTCAACCGTGACGAGGAAGACGCCGAGTTCATGGACACCGGCGTCCTGCACGAGAAGAAGAAGGGCGTCAAGGGCGCGCACGCTTCGAAGGTCGAGGACAACGAGGCTGATGCCGACAAGTAGGTTCGTCGACTACCGGGAAGTCGACCCGGAGTCCTTCATCGATGTGCCCAATGCGACCCCGGAGCATGGGCGGGGCGCGTGGACGCGGGAGGGGATCGACTTCGACTACCGGTACCGGCTCGCTCCACTCGCGCGGCAACGAGTCGGTCGACACCCCGATAGGTCGCTGTCCCACTGGGCGGTTGCCGCCGGCACGGCGGCCATTCAGCGCCGGCTGGTGGAGCTTGAGTGTCTGGACCCTGTGGTTGATCACGGCGTCTTCAACCGCAAGACCGCCGAGGCCGTGTCCCGCTTCCAGCTGATGGAGAACGATCCGGATGGCGGGGCTGAGCTGATCGTCGACGGGATCGTGGGCAGGTCGGATGCCCGGGCGCTGTTCACGCCGTTGGTCGATCAGGCCGAGGTGACCCATCGGATCCCGAACCGGCTCTTGCTGGGACAGACGGTGCACGAGTCCGCACTTGATCCAGGAGCGGTGGGCTACTTCATCTTCTACCCCGACTACCGGGGCGTGGATCGAGGGTTCAGCCAGATCAACTCCAGGGCCCACCCCGACATCACCTGGCAGCAGGCGTTCGATCCCGTGTTCGCCTTGCGGTACTCGGGCAAGCGCATGCGCGAGACCTACGACACCTACCGCAAGGCTCACCCCAAGCGGAGGAAGGCGGTGTTGTGGGACGCGGCGGTCTGTGCGCACAACAGTCCCGTCAACGGCAAGAAGTGGGCGCAGACCGGGACCGCTCCTACCGAGCAAGCGGCGTCGTACGTGGCGGCCGTCAAGAACGCACGCTACTGAGAGGGAGGGAACTGACATGAGCGAGCAAGCTGAAGAGGCCGAGGTCGATGTCGATGTCGACGAGGAGGTGCCGGAGCACCTCGAAGAGTTCGGCGTTGAGGACTTCGAGAACGAGCACGTCGAGGATCTCGAGCTTCCCGAACCTGAGGAGAGCGAGTGGGAGGAGGGCACCTCTCCGTACGACGACGAGGACCAGCCTGAGCAGGATGTGGCGGAGGTCCAGGTGGCTCGGATCTTCTCCTGGGTCCGCACCGGTGCGGCCGCTGTCCGGTGGTGCTTGAGCAAGACCAGCTGGTGGCCCTCGGGAATGTGCCAGCAGTTCACCAGGACCACCTTCAACGTCGGTTCGGGCGCTCCGTCAGCTGCGGCCGCCTGGCATCAGGCCAACAAGCGTCATCCCACCAACAGCACGACGGGCATCCCGGCGGCGGTGCCAGTCTTCTGGCTGGGTGGCTCGCGTGGCTTTGGACACGCGGCTGTTTCTCTGGGGAACGGCCTGTGTCGTTCGACTGACTGGCCGTCCGCCGGCCGCGTGGGCACCGCGCGCATCAGCGACATCAACCGCGCCTGGGGCCAGGACTTCCAGGGCTGGACCGAGGACATCAACGAGGTCACGGTCTGGGAGAAGCCCAAGCCGAAGCTGCCGATCATCGACGTCTCGAATGCGGCGCGAGCTACCAGGCGTGAGGGCAAGATCAAGAACGCCCTGGTGCTGAAGCGGGCAGTCAACGCCGAGCTCAAGAAGGCCAAGGACGTCGACACTGACCACCGCGTGCTGGGCCGGGGCTTCCGTGGCGCGTACAAGGAGGTCCAGAAGAAGTACTTGAAGGCGATCGGAGTCAAGGTGACCGAGAAGAACGCGGACGGGATCCCTGGCGCGGGCTCACTGCGCTGGCTAGGCCGCCGGCACGGCTTCAGGGTCCGCGACTGACTCACCCCGACAGGTGGTTGCACGCCCTGAATCGTGTGGGTAATCATGGGCATAGCCCCCGAGAGCGGCCCTGAGACTTCGGTCTCGGGGCCGCTTTTTCAATCCGGACGGCCGTTTGAACGATGTCCCGAGCGTGGATATTGCTGAGGCCCGACGGGTGCACGACCAGCTTCTGGCCAACCGGCCAGAGGGGGCGTCGCACAACGAGGACATCTGCACGTTCTGCGTGGACAAAGCCACGGAGGACCCCACAGCGTCCCGGAACCCTCCCGCCGACGGCGGTCCGGTCGCGTCCGACACAAACCCGACAGTCCCAGACGATCACGGAGGGAGGGACACCAGTTCTATGAGTGACATGACGCAGGAGACCCACGAGGCGCTTCTCGCCAAGGCCGTCGCCGATGCCACCTCCACCACGGAGAAGGCGCTCGAGGCGAAGACCAACGAGGCCAAGGAGCTCGCGGACAAGCTGGAGAAGGCCACGGCCGATCTGGACGCCGCGAAGTCCGACAACGAGCGCCTCAACGGAGAGCTGGACACCGCTCAGGCAGCCCGTACAGCGGCCGAGGAGAAGGTGACCACGCTCGAGAGCGACATCAAGGCGAAGGACGAGGCGGCCGCGAAGGCGGAGATCGCCTCCAAGCGCGCCGACCAGGTTCGCAACCTCAAGCTCTTCACGGACGAGCAGGTGGCCGAGAAGGCCAGCCGCTGGGCCGAGCTGAGCGACGAGGACTGGACCGAGCGTCTCGCCGAGTGGGCGGCCCTGAAGCCGGCCAGCAGCGAGACCCCCGACTCCGACGCCGCATCCGCGATGTCGGGTACCGGTGACCTGACCAAGGAGCCAGCCTCCACGGACACCGCCGGTGACACCAAGAAGCCCTCTGCGCGGCGTGCCGTGCTGGGCCTGTCCTGAGAGGAGGTGCAGTAGTCGATGGCTTACACGCGTAACTTCGGGATGCGTTCGTTCGAGAACGTAGTCCGGGATGGGCGCTTCCGCGTTCCCCAGACCGGTACTCCGTTCGAGATCGGGGCTCCCGTGATGCTCGATCCGGCCACTCCTGGCTTCATGAAGGCCGCCACAGAGGCGGTCGCTCCGAGCCAGAACACCGGCATCGTGATCTTCGAGCACATCCAGAACAAGTCGGATGCTCTCACCACCCAGTACGACGCTCCTCACAACCAGGTGCCTCTCGGGCAGTACGCCCAGATCATGCACGGTCCCGGAGCGAAGGTCTGGTTCAAGGTCACCACGGACAAGACCCTGTACGACGGCCGAGTCCAGCCGGGCGGCAGCCTGCTGGTCGCCGGCCTCAACCTCTCGACCCTGGCGATCGGTTCCGGCCTCGTGCCGGATGGTGCGGGCAAGTACCGCTCCACCGATGGCTCCGGCACCGCCGACGTCGGTGGTGTGGCCTGGATGGTCGTCGAGCAGGTCAACCCCGCTACCGGTCGGGTTGAGGCCCGACTGACCTTCTGAGAGGAGGAGAACTGCCATGAGCGACACCGCAATCAAGAAGATGGTGGACTCCTTCGGGCGTACCCAGGAGGAGCGGACCAAGCAGCTCGAGATCATGGAGGAGGCGAACCTCGAAGCCCGCGAGAACTGGGACGACCCCCAGTACCGTCGGGAGTTCGCAGCCGAGCTCACCGAGAGCATCCTGCTCGGGTTCGACTTCGAGACCCTGATCGACCGGTGGATCGACACCGAGCGGACCGACTTCAACGGTCGGATCTTCATCCGCGAGGCCGGCGGTCTGAAGGCGTTCTACATGGCCCGGGGTGGCTACATCGAGGCCAGCGAGCTGACGGCGGAGATCTCCGAGGTCCCGCGCGACATGCTCGGTGTCCACGTGTGGGAGTTCGAGGACAAGTTCCTCACGAACTTCGCCGAGAGCGCGCAGACCCTGCGTGACCTCTCGATCCGTCGGATGGACGCGGAGATCAACCGCCGCGTGCACACCGTCCTGGCGGAAGCTGTCCCGAGCTCGTCCCCGTACTACCTGGCCACGCCGGGGCTCTCCAAGCCCGGAGTGGACGCGGCGATCGCTGCCGTCCAGGACGCGTCCGACGCTGGCAACGTCGTCATCGTGGGTCGCCCCACCATGACGCGCCAGATCATGGACTTCGACGGGTACGGCAACGAGACGCTGGAGGAGATCCGGCGCAACGGCGTCCTCGGTCAGTACCGAGGCGTCCCGATCATCGAGCTCAAGAACTTCAAGGACGAGGATGGCGTCGCCTACCTCCCCTCCAACGAGATGTGGATCATGACCCGGGACACGGGCAAGTTCGCGTTCTTCGGCGGGCTCAAGTCCAAGGAGTTCATGGAGCTCGACAACTGGTACTGGCACTACCTCGCGCGGCGTGACACTGGGGTGCTCGTGCACCACCCGGAGCGCGCTCGTCGCCTGGTGGACACCAGCCTGCCGGCCTGATCGACCCATAGCACGGGGCCCCTGCCTTCGGGTGGGGGCCTCTGCTATGTTCCGGCTCGGGCTGGCCGCCTAGACGAGACCCTCGCCGTTGGCGGGGGTCTCGTTCCGTCAGACCCAGATCCAGTCGGTACGTACCCAGTTCAGGCGATCGGGCTGGAGCATCAGGAAGGCCGCGTAGCCCTGAGCTTTGCCGTTGGTCTCGGCCAGCAGGATGGCTGGATCGTGGTGCTCATCCCACTCCTTGCCGCTGATGTGCCACCGCTTGGTGTGCTCGGGCATAGGCTGTTCGGGGATCACTCCAGCGACGACTTCGACGATGACCTTGGCTGATTCCATATCCGAACATTAGCCTGAGCAGTGCGTGTCGAGGTGAATCCGAACGTGTGTCTGGACGATGATCACCGAGGAAACTGACACGGACCTGAGAGGACTACCCACCATGGCACGGACCGGAAGCATCACCGAGCAGGACCAGGACTTCATGGAGACCTGGGAGAACATCGCCACTCGTCAGAACGCAGTCGTCCGCCTGGACGCGCGCGGCGAGGAGAGGCAGGAGGTCATCACTGGCCGCCGCAGCTTCATGCTCACCACCGAGGAGCGCATCATCACCGAGGGCAAGATCCTCGACGACAAGAACAACCCGTTCAAGAACGGCGACTTCCGCCCCGTCGTGGTGCCGGACTCGGTGACGGTCCAGAGCAACCCGAACGCGCTCTCCGATGAGGAGATCACCCAGATGTTCACCGTGGGCGAGGCCGCCTGGCCCCAGCTGCTCGGCACCATCGACTCGGTGGCCACTCTGCGTCGGATGCTCGACCTGGCCGAGAACCACGAGAGCCTCACCATGAAGCGCTTCCGTGACATCGAGCACCGGCTCCTCGAGGCGCGAGGCGGCGAGCGTCCCAGGCTCACGAGCAATGATGAGACGCTGACCAAGTTCCTGGACGACAAGCCGACCAACTCCAGCAACAACCCGCAGAACGGCCAGAGCAACCCGCGCCGGACTCAGGGTGGTCGTTCCTCCGACTACCGGTGAAGCCGGCTGCGTCTGGACCTCCGTAGAGCCGATGCACATGGCAGACGTGAGGAGGTTGAGATGGCTGTGGAACTGCGCGACTACGTGGAGTCGCTCAAGCGTGAGATCGAGCCGCCCGGCGCTGACCTGTATCCCAGCGTGACCGAGACGGAGTGGGTCGGGTACCTCTCCGACGCGTTCTGGGAGGTCAGGCTCGATGGGTTCCTGCCCGCCTTCCAGACCCAGGATGAGGGTCCGGACATCGAGGTCGTGCCGGTCGACCCCTCTGGCGCTGACATCACCCAGCGCGACATGGCCCTGGTGATCCTGTATGCCGGCGTGAAGGTGCTGCGCAACAAGATCCTGAACATGACCACTGGCCTGCGTGCCAAGGCGGGCCCGGTCGAGTTCGAGCAGGAGATCAGCGCGAACATGCTCTCGGAGATGCTGCGACAGCTGAAGGCGACCAAGGACCGGATCATCGAGGACCTGGATGACCAGACCAGCGTGCTGTACCTGGATGCCTACTCCACGCGGCTCTACTCGCCTCTGAGCTACTACGGGGGCTACCAGCTGTCTGAGGGCGGTGGCTGATGGTTCAGCCGAACCCCTCGCTCGGGATCTCGGTGGACTTCCCGAGCGACACGGTGCGCAATGCCCTGCTCTTCGCCATGCAGATGGGCTCACCCAACGACACCACTCGCCAGGTGCGGTTCATCAAGAAAGCTCCTGGCCGGCAGTACTTCAAGGGCCTGGTCGAGCAGTTCCAGCCTCCGGTCGGGACGCTGCGCCTGGATCGAGACGGGCGTCCACTTGACCCAGAGGTGCGGATCGTCCAGACGCCTGACGAGGAGATCGACGTCGACGTAGCTATCGAGCTCACCGAAGCCAACGCCGACGAACTGCCGGTCGGCAACTTTCGGCCCGTCAAGGCGACCATCACGCTGATGGAGCCCGAGTACGCCCAGATCCAGGGCAGTCGCGAGGTCGAGTTCAACACCGATCGCTACGGTTTCGCCTACGAGCTCGATACCACGGCCCTGTTCGACCTGGACTTCCACACGCTCATCTTCTTCGCCCTGAACGAGAGCTGACGATGGAGTGCGTGAGCTGCGGGCGGGAGTTCGATCCCATTCGGCACCGCTGGCTCTGTCCCCACTGCAAGCACAAGAATTCCTGTTGTGAAGGAGGCCCGTTGTGACCGTCACTGGAGGCTATGTCCGGCACCGGGATCGCATGGTTCAGGAGTCGGTCTACCAGGATCTGCGCGACACCCTGATTGCCTGCCGGTGGCTGGAGGGCACTACCTCCAAGCCGGTGGCCGACCCGTACAACGCCGGCGTGTGGGGTGTGGTGACTACGGCGGCCATCGAGCTGTTGCCCTTGCTCGAGAATGACCCTGTGGTCTTGATCGACTACTTCCCCGAGGCTGAGGGCGGTTCGGTGGCCGGCGAGCCTTCGACTGGCAAGACCGAGATCAACACGTTGGCGCTGGACAATGGGACACGCGTCGGAACTGCGCCGGTCGAGCTGGGTAACCAGTCGGCCGAGCTGATCACCTACCGGTTCAACCTGGCTTTCTACGCAGCCAGTGATGGCCTGGCCCAGGCTGTGCTCGGGGACCTGGCCGATCGCTACCGAGGTCGTCTGGTGCGTCCTGAGGTGATCGAGCTCTGGAACTTCAACAGTGCGGCGGTCGACCCGGTGGTCCGGATGGAGGTCGAGAGCTACTCCTTCACGCAGAACACCGATCAGCAGATCGCCCCGCATGAGGTGAACCTGTACTTCGCGGAGCTTGAGGTCGAGGACCAGGTGGACTGATGGCCCAGGCTTTGAGCCATCTGAACGGGCGTCTGTTTTGGTGGTGGGCCGTTCCGAGCTACTTCGGCGGAGCTGTCATCTGTTGGGCAGTTGCGCGTCTTCTGCGCAGCTGGTGGGAGATCGAGCACATGATCCGATCACATGAGCGTCATTTGAGGCCCGCCTGATCTCCATCTGACGGGCTAGGACGCCGACAGACCCACTGGAAACTGGAAGTGGGTGTTGTACATGGACGTGAGCTTCGACATGAAGAAGTTCCTCCGGATGAGGCGAGACCGGGCGGTCGGGTCGATCTTGGGATACGCCGAAGCGGAGATTGGGCCGAAGCTCACGAAGGCGGAGTGGGAAGCGCTGCGGCGGGTCGTGTTGGACGCCACGAACAGCTACCACGACACCGTGCTCGACCTCGTGAAGTCTGATGACTCGACGAGGAACGACCATCTGATCTCTCTCCTGGAGAGCGTGGACCGGGGACTGGCTCGTCAAGCGCAGCCGCACTAATCCGGACGCGTGTTCATTCCGGCTCCTCATGAGCCGATACCGGGGTAACACAAGGGAGGTGAGACCATGCCGCAGTTGACCGTGAAGGTGAAGGACCGCCGGGGAACTGTGCACGGTGGTCTCGACCGCCGGATCAAGCAGTTCGTCGACGCTGAGCAGCGCGCTCGCACGATGGCCGCGCGCGCCGCGACGACGAGTACGCGCGCCAATGTCACCTACCGCCGCGACATCATCCCCCCTCGCCCCGGCCGGTCCTCGACTGGTGGCCGGATGAAGCAGGCCCTTCAGTGGGAGCCCAAGAACGGCATGGTCGAGTTCGACATGGCCAAGGCTGACCGCGAGGCTCCCCACTGGATCATCCAGAACGTGGGGACGGGCAGATCCGCCACGCTGAAGAAGGCGAACGTCTCCAACCCGACCGGCCGACCCAAGAAGGGCGCGACCTACAAGCGTCGCATCCCCTCTCAGGTGGGCCGCCCCATCGCCCCAGGACTCGTCTTCGCCACTGGCGGCCGGTACTCCCAACCCGGCAGCCGGCGCAACGAGCAGCTTCATCTGATCTCCAGCGTGTCCGGCGCGCCCACGGTGCCGGTTCGGATGCGCATCCAGAAGGAGATCCCTCCCCAGCGCTTCGTGCAGCGAGGTGGGGAACATGGCTTCCGCGAGTACAAGCAAGGCGTGCTCGCGGCAGCACGGCAAGCCTTCAAGAAGAGCAACCGGCCATGAGGGTGGCTGGCGCTCAGGGGCGCGTCGTGGACACATCAACAAGCCCAATGCCTATTAGAACGGAGGTGAGTTAGGCACATGGCGATCAAGGCAGGACAGATCCTGCATGTGGCGAATCAGTTCGTCGTCGACCGCATCCAGACGGCGGGCCCTGGCCAGCTGAACATCCCGCAGGAGAAGGTCTTCGAGCTCGGCAACTACCGTTCCGTGGGCATCGTCCGCGACGTACCCGACCTGACCTTCTCACTCGAGTGTCTCGACGTGGACACCGAGGTGGAAGCAGTGCTGGTCGGTTCAGTGAACCCGTTCGCTGACGCGACCAGCACCAAGTACGAGCTGGCCAACAACCGGCCGATCGACATCATCAGCCCCTGGAAGACCCCGCATGGGGCCTTCGAGGCGGTGCACGGTGTCGCGGTACCGAACCTGTATCTGGAGAGCGCGAGCTACCGGTACGGGTTGGCCGAGAACGCGGGTGAGACCTTCTCACTGCGCGGCGACTCGATCTACTACATCCCGGGCACCCCGTGGCAGGACATCTTCCTCGGAGACGACGCAGGACTGGTCGCCGATGAGTGGACGTTCGAGCACGGTCCGGCTCTGGCCTACTCTGAGGGTGGCGTGACTCGTTACGCCCTCTCGGTGAGCGTGAACGGCCAGCGCCTGGTGCGAGGTACCGACTACTCCGAGACGGCCGCAGACGTCACCCTCCTGGGCGATTACTCCGGCCTCGGCTCGTCGGACACGATCTCGATCGTGTACGGCGCGGACGGTGCCACGGACGGCGCGACGTACCCACAAGCGGGTCAGTCGCCGTTCGGCGCAGGCGACGGTCACCTGACCCATCAGGGCACGACCGTCAAGCCGGCAGCCATCCGGGGCAAGGACATCGACGTCTACTTCTCGACCGCGATCGCGGGCGTCGACCTGGGTTCGGGCGTCGGTGCGCCGCACGAGATCCGCTGGCCGGATGTCCAGAGCGCCAACGTCGACTGGTCGGTCACCCTCGAGGAGGACCGCGAGTTCGGTAACCCCAACGCGATCGGCCGCGATGCGACCGACGTGCCGGCGGTGACTGGAGCCGTGGAGCTCAAGCCGCGATCGGTGGAGGCGTTCTACACGCGCCTGCGTCAGATCACCGGCGTGAACGATGTCCTCAAGATCATGGGTCCGCAGTCGTCCCTCGCGGGCGCGCTGCGCATCGAGCTCCGCAACCCGGAGTCCGGTGGTACCACGGCCTCGGCCGCTGGCACGGTCCTGAAGACCCACTACATCCCGGCGGCTCGCTTCACGATGCCCGGCTACACCGGCACCGTGCAGCAGAAGCTGAGCGCCACGCTCAACTTCGAGTCCGACGACGGTGTGCTGGAGACCTTCAAGGGTCCGCGCGTCTGACAGCTGAACCGAGAGAGGCCCTCCGCCGCGTAGGTGGAGGGCCTCTCTTTCACTCCGGAAAGAGTGAGATGGAAGGGAGGATTGCCTACCTCCGAGGGCCCTCGCGTTGGCGAGTTTCGAATCGTCAACGAGCCCATCTACAGTCTCGGTGCTACCCAGCGCGGATCGCCGGTCGGACTGGCTACCGACCCTGCGTCGCCTTTCATCGTCCGGTTTCGCGCCAGCAAGCTGGCGATCCTCCGACTTAGGGGCCCTCTCTCGAGTTCCCACGGCTAATCGGGACGTTCCACTTCTGCAAGCCTTACCTCCTCCAGCCGCCACGCGTTCAGCGACTGGACTTGGCTCTCGGCCACTTCCCGCCGAGGTGCGCACCTCGGCGTTGAAAGAGAACCATAGGGGCTCAATCCGAACATAGTCAAGTTCTCTATCTGGACGGTCGTCGAGACGATCAACAGGTGACTCCCGGCTAGGCGGAACGGTGGCCGGACCGGTCTGAACCTGACTAGGAGCTGCGCATGGCGAACATCAAGGCTCGGCGGAAGCTGAGTGACCTCTACAAGACGGGGGTCGAAGTCCGATTCGGGCCCGGCGGTCCGCAGATCGGCAAGGAGCCGGACGGGAAGATCGGCGGTCTCATCCGGGACGCGGATGGCAAGGAGATCCCTCCCGGCGCGGAGGACATCCAGATGTGGATCCAGCCGCCGAATCCTCTTCACCGCGACATGGCGATGCGCGACGCCCAGGCTTCGCGGGCCAAGGCGCTGGTGCGCGCCAAGCGGGACGAGGAGTCCGAGGAACACCTCACCGTGATGGCCTTCCTGGCTGACATGAGTGACGAAACGCTGCTCGAGTACTGCCTCATCCAGCAGCAGGACGAGTTCCGCCAGGATGCGATCCGCGAGGTGCTCGGCCAGGACGAGTGGGAGGACATGCAGTCCTACCAGGACGCCATCCGCCAGTACGAGGAGAGCGAGCTGTCGCAAGAGGAGCTCGAGAAGGACGAGGAGTGGGTCGCTCTCAACGAGCTCGACATCAAGTTCGGCAAGCAGGTCGGTGATCGGGAGAGGGAGATCCGAGACGCTGCGCGCTCGGGCCTCCAGATCCAGCTTTCGTCCGGCCGGGGCAACCTGGAGCGCAAGGCGCTGAAGTTCCGCTCCGATCAGGTCGGCACGCAGGCGTTCATGCACCGTTACGAGCAGGAGATGCTCTTCTACTCGGTGCGCGACTTCGAGGACAACGGCGTGCTGTTCTACGGCTCTTCTCGGGAGTTCCAGGGTGAGCATGACGAGATCAAGGCAACCGTCGCGGCGGCCCTGGCTCCCTTCATCTCTGAGTCGGCCGAAGCAAAAAACTGGCAAGGGGTGGTGTCTGGCTTGGGCTCGTCAGAGCCGCCCAAAGAGCAGGAGACTTCCGGAGCCTCTACCCCCGAGGATGCGAACGCGTAGCAGACATTCCCTGGTACCTCCAGGTGGCAATTGAACAGGCGTTGACAGTGCTGGGTTGGTACGAGAATGCCGACCCAGACGAGGTTCCACCCGAGCGACTGTGGGAGGACCCTGTGGGACTTGAAGAGTGGTGGAAGTGGGTCAAGGAGAAGCACGCCGACGGGCGTGAGGATGTAGCTCCGTCCAACAGGTCTGGACGCTCGTCTGAAGATGATGACGATGAGCATCCAGACCCTGGAATGGCCGAGAACGACATCGCTAGGTACTTGAAAGACTAGGAGGCGCGGTCATGGCGAATGAGGACTTCTTCCTCAGTTTCGGCTCGAACGCGCGTTCCTTCTCGCAGCAACTGATCCGCGATCTTGCGCCCGCCAAGAAGGAGGTCGCGGCCCTTCAGGGCATGCTCGACAAGCTCGAGACTGATGCCAACGGCTCCAAGGCTCCGCTGCTCAATGCCCTCCAGAAGACGGCAGGGGCCGGTGCTGGCGGCGGCCGAGGTCAGTCGGCGTACGGCCTCGACCAGATCCATGAGGCGGTCACCGACTTCCGCAAGGACATGGGCGACCTGTCGCGGGAGCTCAAGACCATCGTGGCCGGCATCAGGGCCAGTCAGGGCGCTCGAGGACGAGTGGCTCGGGGCGATCAGACCTACTGGGATCCGGGCGTCAAGCACTTCGTCAAGACCCAGGACGTGCGAGCCGGTCAGTACCCCGATGCGTTCCGTGGGGGCTCGATGCCGATCGACCCTGCTCTCATGCGGGGAATCGCCGCACAGGCGCAGCAGGGCGCGCGTCCTGGTGTTGGTCAGCCGTTGAAGATCTCCGGCATCGAGGGCGTGAAGCTGGACCAGGCTTCGTTCGACCGGGTGGTCAAGGCGATCCATGAGGTTCGCGACGAGGTGCGCAAGATCGCTGTCAGGCCGGTGGCCGGCGGGGACACTCCTGCGCCCAAGACGACCGTGGCGCAAGCTGCTGGGTCGACACAGGCCACGGCAACCGCCTCTCTGGAGCAGCGCGAAGCGGCACTGAAGCGCAAGCTGGCTGAGATCAGGGTCAAGGCCGACCGGGTGGCTGCCCTGATGGCCCAGGCCGGTCATGCGGTCGAAGACAACATGGGCGAGATCGTTGCCGAGCTGACTCAGACCGAGAACGCGGTCAAGTCCGAGCTGGCCAAGCTCGAGCGCGAGACCACCGGCATGACTCGGGCTCAGCAGTCCACGGCTCGCCAGGAGGAGGCACGCAAGAACCGTCCGCCCGACCTGGATGAGGCTGAGTACGACCGGCGTGTGCAGATGCGTCAGCGGCTCAACCTGGCGCTCAACGAGGGCGCGTTCATGGGCTCCGTTGGCACCGGCAAGGGGCAACTCCAGCGGGCCGACCTGGTGGCGATGGCCGACCAGCTGACCAAGATGGGCTTCGCCACGCCCTACACCTCCAAGACGCGCGTGCCGGAACTCGCTCAGAACGTCGTCTCGGGCCGTCAGGCGATGCTGGCGCAGTACGGCCCCGAGATCCCGACCGAGCTTCAGACGGGTCGCCGAGTCGTTGCCGACAAGGTGAGTGATGCGGTTCGCAGCATCATCGCTAGCGCCAACATCAGCGCAGTCCAAGCGGCCGAGGAGGAGGCGGCGCGCGAGGGCATTCGGGCTGCGCGGCAGGCGGGCTACCTGCCCAAGGATCCGACCGGGCGGGCTACGACCAACATCGGCGAGGGGGCCACTTCCCTGGCCGGCCAGCGCATCAGCGGCGGCATCGGCGTTCCTCCGGGCATGGTCAAGGGTGCCGAGTACGACGATCAGATCTTCAAGTACCTCCAGGGCCTGAAGACGCTCCAGGATCGCTCCCTGGGCCGCGCGGCCAACCTGGCGATGGACCCGAACTACGACCCTTACCGGGTCAACGTCGCCCAGGAGATCACCGGTCAAGGTGATGAGGCTCGTGAGGCACGGCAGGCGTTCCGCGCTTTGCGACGGGCAACGCTGGAGCTCGACGATCTGGCTGATGAGTTCCAGACCGCTGCGCAGGCCATCGACAAGAACGAAGACTTCATCGAGCGCGCCACCAACCGGCTGCGCCGGGCTGCGGCCGGCGAGGCGCTGACCCCTGACCAGCGCGCCAGGGTTCAGACCGATCCCGAGAACATCAAGGCCGCTCGCGCCAACATCGAACGACTTCAGACCCTCATGTCCAGCGACAAGTTCAAGGGACTCCAGGAAGTCTTCGAGGACCCGACCTTCCAGGAGGGCCACGGGAACCGGCAGATCTCGCGTGCTCAGTACATGCGTCAGATCGAGGACATCTCCAAGCAGGACCGGGAGATCTTCACTGCCGATGCCGCACGGCTGGCAGCGACCCGGTATCGGTTGGCTGGTGGCACCAAGGACACCTACATCTCCGATCTTCCCGGACTGAAGCCGTCTCGACGCGGCTTCGACTACACGAGCCCGGAGGGTCGCGACACCCAGATCCTCAAGGAGCTGAACCAGTTCTTCCGGTCCACTCAGTCGGGCCTGAGGCGCGAGGGCGAGATGCTGAAGGACGCCGAGAAGACCGGCGACTTCACCGATGTGATCGGGCAGATCCGCAAGACCGAGAACGCGGCGACCGGCTACCTGAACCGGCTGGAGAAGATCGTCGGCTTCGCGCCGCCCATCGAGCAGGTGCTCGGCCGGCCGGTTACTCAGGAGAAGAACCGCGAGTCCGAGATCCGGCGCAACCTTCAGTACGAGCGGGTGATGGAGGAGCGCGATCGCAAGCTCAAGCCGCAGACTCCCGAACAACTCCTCGAGGGCGCGAAGCGCGCAGAGCACGATGCGAGCGTCAAGGAGGCGGCCACCAAGAAGAAGCTGACAGCCGTCGAAAACGAGCTGGCAGCGGTGGAGAAGGCCGAGGCCAAGTCTCGCCAGAAGCTGATCTCTGGGCTCGATGCTGATGCTCGTGCCGCCTTTGAGTCGGTCGAGGCTAAGCACAAGGAGGCGACCAGCAGGCTCCGGGCGGCCGACAAGGAGCTCCGTCGGGAGCCCACCATGAAGGCCGACGACATCAAGTACGGTGCGCGTCGGGACCCGGCAACCGGTGCGTACGTCGACCCCTTCAAGCGGTCCGAGCTGGGCTACGACATCAAGGACGCCAGCGGCACGCCGTTGGGCTATGGCCGATCTGAGGCGGCTGGGCGTACGGAGAAGCTCCTCGACCAGGTGAACACTGCTGAGCGCGACCTGGCGCAGGCTGAGGCCGACCTGGCTGCGGCCACCGGGATCGAGACAACCGAGACCGAGCGTCTGTCGCGGGAGAAGCGCAAGCTGACCCGTGAGCTCGAGGCCCAGACCAAGGCTGCTGCCGCCGCCAGGACCCGGCGTACGGAGTATGAGAACGAACTGCGTGGAGTCTCCTCGAAGGTGCCCGACGTGGGCACGCAGGAACAGCGCACGGCAGCCAAGGAGGCCAGCAGCGAGCTCCGGGAGCTGGCCGAGGTCCTGGAGCGCGCCACGGCCGCGCAACGGCGTCTCACAGCGATTCGTGACGAGCTCAAGAAGCCCGGTGCGGACACGGCGGCCCTGCGTGCCGAGCGGGATGCGATCAAGGGAGCCGAGGGCTACCTGTCGCAGAACGAGATCAAGGCGATGCGCAAGCAGTACCACCAGCAGCTGGCTGCCGGGGTGGCTGCCGGTGGCGCGGGTGCTGGCGACGGCGGGAAGCCGCCGACCGCGAGGGCCGCCGCAGGCGATGGCGACGACAACAACATCCTGCGCCAGATCCTGACGGTGCTGAACAACATCCACCGCACGCTTCAGACGGGTGTTCGAATCACCGGGGCGGGTGCGACCCGCACTCAGAAGGTCGACCCGGCGACTGGCCAGCCGGTCCGGCGGCAGACCTCAACCTCGAGCCTCTACACAGGCACGGCAGGTGGAGCCGCAGCCGGTGGCGACGAGCGCGCGCTGGCCGTTGCCGCTGCCGCTCAGGAGCGTGTCGCACAGCGACTGAAGAAGGCGACCCGGGAGCAGGGCGTTGATCTCGAGTACACCGCCGAGATGCAGCGGCTCTACACCGCTGGGCTGACTGAGCACACGTCTCGGGAGAGGGCGCTGGCCGAGGAGAAGCGCAAGAGCGCCGCCCTGACGCGCACCCAGGCTCGCCAGGCGCTCGATCTCTCCAATGCCAAGGCCCTCCTGGATGACAGCGCCCGTAAGGAGCTTGCCGATCTGCGCAAGCTGGCGGCGGCTGGGGCCTCGAACGAGAAGATCGTGGAGCAGCAGGCTCGGGCGTACGCCGCCCTGGACCGAGCGATGGCCCAGGCCGGCGCGAGCGCGAACGACCGGAAGTTCTACGCTCAGCAGTTGCTCTCCGAAGCGAACGTCCGTCCAGATCCTCGGGACCCGAGCAAGACCGTCCAGGGCCCGCGTGTTACCCGGACCGAGGTCGACGAGGTTGCCCGTTCCGCGCGTTCGATCAACTTCGACGGCCTGACCAAGGCCGCCGATGAGGCGGGCCTGACGGCCCGGGATGCCATCGCCAAGCGGATGTTCGGCGAGACCGGTTTCTGGGGCCGGATCATGGGCTCCACGGGCGCGTTCATCGTCAGGAACTTCGCAGCTGGCGCGGTCTTCGGTATGACTAACGCGCTCCAGGAGGTCATCTACCAGGGCATCATCACCGAGTCGACCTGGATCCGGGTCAGTGATGCTCTCGAGCAGACCGGACGTTCGGCGGGCGACCTGCGCTCAAGCCTTCAGGACATCTCCGCTGACTATGGTGTCGCGCTCAACGACGTGTACATGACCGCCGCCGGCCTGGCCGGCGTGTTCGAGGACGTGGGGGACATTTCCTCCGCCACACGGATCGTGGCTCAGCTTCAGGCCATCTCGATGGGGGCCCTGACCGCTCAGGAGTCGATGGGCGTCCTGGCCTCGATCACCGCCGCGTATCGGGACGACCTGCGCGAGGGTGAGGACGGCCTCCGGCAGGTCGCTGACATTCTGACGGTCGTCCAGAACGTGATCGGCACCAATGTCGAAGTTACCTCTGAGGGCGTCGGCGCGTTGTCGGGTCTGGCTGAGCAGTTGAAGATCCCGCTTGCCGAGATGTCCGTCTACGTCGCGCAGATCGCCAAGCTCACGAACCAGACCGGTGCGGCGGCCGGCGAGCAGTTCTCCCGAATCCTCGCCGCCTTCCAGGGCGGCCGGGGCCGGGCGGCACTGGCCGAGGCTCTGCCCGATAGTGGCATCGAGCAGTTGCTGGGGGAAGGCGAGTACGGCCAGGCGCTCCAGGTGCTTATGCGTGAGTGGGACGGCCTGAGCGATTCTCAGCAGCGCAACCTGGCCGTAGCCGTAGCGGGCCAGCGGCAGGCGCGAGCCTTCGCGGCCCTGATGAGCGACACCGGCAAGACGCTCGAAGCCACCGCGCGAGCTCACGATGCCAACGGCGAAGCCCAGAAGCGCGCTGATGCGATCGCGGCGACCCTGAACGGGCGCATCCAGCGACTCTCGGCGAACTTCCAGAACCTGGCGCAGAACCTGATGCGTTCGGGCCTGCTGAACGTCTTCGGGATCCTGCTGGGTGGCGTGAACCTCCTCCTCAGCGGCCTCAACAAGTTCATCTCCGCGATGAACGACATCACCGACAACAACCCATTCCTGAACATGCTGAAGAACTGGGCGTTCGGTCTCGTCGGGCTGATCGCCGCACTCAAGTTGGCCCAGGTCGCCTTCACGGGCTTCCGCAATGCCTACAAGACTGCCGCTGCCGGCGAAGGCGTGATGGGCGCGTTCATCGCTGGCGGCAGGGGCGTCGACAACGACAGGGTGCGACTGCGTGACACTCTCCCCACGGCTGGGGCGTACCTGACTGGACAGTCGAATCCGGACACTCGTCGATATGGCTCCAGCCAGCGAGTTGAGGACGCACGAGCTCGGCTGGCCAACGCGGATGTGAACAAGGAGGGGCGCGCTCGTACGGCGCTGCTGCGGGCCGAGGTCACTGCGGCTCGTGCCGCCAATGCCAGCGCTCGGGGCCTGAGCGCGGGGCTCGGAGCAATGGCCACAGCTGGTGTGGCTGCGCAGCTCGCCATGGTGGGCGCTGCGATCGCTCTCACCATGTACCTGGCCGAGAGCGCCAAGCGCAGGCAGGAAGAGGAGGACGCTCGCAAGTCCGCCGAGCGGTACACCGCTGAAGGTGGCTTGAAGTCCCCGACGATGTTGGCTGAGGAGTACATCGGCCCCGACAGCGAGATCCTCCGACAGCGGTTGGAGCGGCGCTCCTCGGCCTCTGCCTTGGCTAGCAGCCGGACTGGCCTCAGCGCGGTCACGGCCGGCATCCCAGGGATGCGGGGCGTTTCCAACCTGCTGGGTGGAGACTTCTTCGGGTTCGGCGACGATGATCCCGCCGCGAAGTGGCAGGAGTACTACGGCCTTGCCGATGAGCAGGTCGCCAAGGACATGGCGGCTCTGGAGGAGGCGCTCGACAAGAGCATCGCTCAGGTTGATGGTGGCCGCTCCGAGCTTCAGACTCGATCGGAGGGCGGATTCTTCGACTTCGGCGCGCTTGCTGCTGAGCTAGCCCTGGTCGCGCACGACGCTCTGGACCCGGCCAAGATCACGATCGGGGAAGCCGAGGCTCTGGCTGCCGAGGTCAACGACGAGGTCGCGGCGGCCCGGGCTGAGATCCTGGCTGATGACAGCAAGAGCGCTGAGGAGGTCAACGACGCTCTGGCTCAGCTGGAGGAGATCCAGCACGTAGCCAACGAGAAGGTGACCCAGGTCCTGCTGCTGGCGCGGGGTATGCAGGAGATCGACATCCTCTCCTCCGACCAGATCAAGCAGCTCGATGAGATCCGTCCATTGCTCCAGCAGATCCAAGCCGAGGGCATCAACATCAACGACGACCTGTTCGGCGCGGGGCTCCAGGGAGCGATCGAGCAGACCGGGGTCCCGGACGCCTCCAAGGTGGGCGGCATCCTGCGCGTCCTGGGAGAGGGCGGGCTGTCGCGAATCGACGCGATGAAGCAGGACCGCAAGATCCTCGAGGAGCAGTACAAGTCGGCTCAGGCCCGGTACCTGGCGGCCGTGAGCGGCGAGACGGCGTACGACGAGGAGCAGATCTCCGAGTTCGAGTCGGTCATGCTCGCCAAGCTGGGCGAGCTCATCTCGTCGACCGAGGCCATGATCATGGCGGTGGTGCAGGAGTCCACCACTCTGGCGGAGTTCGCCGCCACGCAGGGCCGGTACGGTCGGGCTGCGGCTGCTATCGACGCGGGACTGGCTGAGATCGCCGGCCTGCGCGATCGGGCCTCGGAGTCCCCCGAGCTACGCGCCCAGCGCGACCTGCTCGAGTCGCAGCAGTCCCAGAAGGGTGCCGAGTACCGCGCTCAGGAAAAGAACACGCGTCTGCAAATGGCGCAGGCCCAGAGTGGCTCGTCACAGCGCGATGCCGCTCTCGAGGCTCGGATCACGCAGAACAGCTACATGGCGCTGGTCAATGCCCGGAAGGCTGCGCAGGCGGTGGGTGCGCAAGGTCCACCGATGGCTGCGATCCGGGCGGCGAAGATCGCGTGGATCAACGCCGAGCTCTCCCTGACCCAGCAGGCGCAGGCGGCCAACATCGCTGCCATGACGGCGGCGGCGGCCAGCCTGTGGAACGGGATCGCGGTCGGCCAGGCACAGGAGGCCATTGCACTCCAGCAGTACAACGACGCGGTGACCAACGCCGGTGCCGGCTCGGCCGAGGCGCTCAATGCTCTGGCCGGGTACACCAGCGCCCAGCACTCCACCCAGCAGACGATGGACCAGGTGGCTCAGGCAACTCGTGATGCGGTCCTGGCCTCCATCCCGCAGGGCAACGCGGTCCGGATTGCTCAGGTCACGCTCTCGCACGCTCGGGCAGCCCTGGCGGCGGCGGCGAAGTACGGTCATCACTCGGTGGAGTACCAGTCGGCCCTCGCTCAGGTCTACTCGGCCCAGCAGGCGCTCGTGCAGGCTGAGGCTGACGCGGCCCTGGCTCGGATCGGCGTCACCATCGCACTCGCAGAGGCGGCCGGCAACACCGTCAAGGCGGCCTTCCTTCAGCTCAAGCAGGCTCGGGCTGCCCTTCGGTTCGCCCTGAGGCGTTCAGGTGGGGCTAACAGTGCCGAGGTGGCAGGCGCTCGTGCCGAAGCGATCTCGGCGCAGGCCGCGCTGCGTGACGCCAAGCTCCAGGACGACCTGGACACGATCGACTTCAACTTGGAGATGGGCCGGATTACGCAGGCGTCGGCCATCGCTGCCCTGCGTGAGATCCTGCGCACCCGGGACCTGACCAAGCAGCAGCGCCGCGACCTGTTGCTCCAGATCAAGGGCATGCAGGAGGAGATGTCCGAGGGTATCTGGAACTTTGGCGACATCGACCTTCCCAAGCCGTACCTGATGAAGCGCTACATCGAGCAGCGCAAGAGGGCGAATCAGGCGCAGGTGGACGCGCGAGTGGGCGCGCTGACCACGGAGGCTGCCGCGTCCAGTCCGTTCAACGCCGCATCCGGCGCAGGTGCCTACAACGACAATCGGAACATCGAGATCGTGATCACTGGCGGCAACGAGCGCCGGATCAGGGAGATCTTCCGGGAGATGGTCGGCAAGCCGGCCCGAACGCGTACGGCTGCTAGCCGGCGAGGGCGGAGGTGACACATGGCATCGGACTACTTCCTGGAGAAGCGTGCGGAGGTCATTGAAGAGGCTGACGAGGTATCGCTGCACACCGGTGACCCAGGGCCCGATGGCCTAGAGAACGAGGTCACTGGGGGCACGCCGGCGTACGCGCGGGTGGCGATCACTGGATGGGCCTCGGGGGGGGTGGGGGTTCGTGATGCCACCCTCGCTGGAGCCTTCGACGTCCCAGCCGATACCGATGTTGTCTTCGCTGGGCTGTGGAATGGGGCGCAGTTTCTCGACGACGTGCCGGCGCTGGTGAACGTGATCAACCAGGACACGGTGACGATCACCGTGCTGCGCTACACGGTGGTGGACTGATGGCGCTCACGATTCCTCTCGTGAACCTGGAGGATGTGGTCTCCTACGGCCTGGAGGCCGAGGACTCCATGGTCACCGACCTGATCCTTCAGCTGCACACCCCACAGATCGAGTCCGCTCCAGGTGCCCTGTCGGTGTCGGTCGTCGACGGGGGCAACACCGTGGACTTCCACTTCGAGATCGACGGCGAGGAGGTGTTCGTGATCGAGCCGGATTCAGACGGGGGTCTGGATCTGGTTACGGTGCCGGTGCCGGATCTCGTTGTTGCCGATGTTCACATCATGCAGCCAGGCACTCACACCGTCACGGCTATCCAGGGCTCTTCGGTGGGCAGCGCCGACTTCGAGATCATCAACCCACCCCCACTGCCGCAGGTCCCCCCAGGTGCGGACCTTCCGCCAGTCGCGGTGCCGGGGGCGATCCAGCCCACCGGATACGCGCGCTGGGTGTTCCAGGACCTGGCGGTGGACGGCCTGGGGTCGTGGATCATGCCGATGAATCCCTCGGAGTCGGATCCGCCGTACGCCGCGCGCAATCTGAGTGCTGGCCCGAGTTCGGCCGGCAACGTGTTCCACGTCTGGGAGGGCGAATATCAGCCCGAGGAGTGGTCGTTCGGCGGCGTGTGCCCGACTGAGACGATGCGCGAGAAGCTCGAGGAGTACTACGCGCTCAATCGGCGGTTCTACATTCATGACCATCGTTCGCGGGCCTGGACCGTCACCTTCCAGAGCTTGGAGCTCGTGCCACGTCTGTCGACCAACTGGGAGCGCGAGCAGACCGAGCAGTTCCACGACTACGAGGCGACCGTGCTGGTCACTCATCCGGAGTGGGTGCAGCTGTGAGTGTGGTGCGGTGGCAGCTTGAGGAGATGGCGACAAGTACCGTTCACACGGTCGAGGTCAATCCCAATCAGATGTCTGGGTACCTGCCAGACAAGAGCTTCACCTTCTCCTCCAGGGTCGACGCGGCGGGACGTGTTGCTGGTGTTCGCGGGAAGACGAGGCCGGCCGGCTTCACCTTTGAGGGCGTGATCTTCACCGAGACACACCACGATGCCTTGCTCGAATGGGCGGGCAAGGCGGGCAAGATTCGGATCACCGACCATCTTGGACGGGTGTTTGAAGTCATGACGCAGGGGGTCAAGTTGGTCGAGCGCAAGCCGACTCCACTCAGGGCATGGCGCTTCACCTACGTTTTCGACTGCATGCTGCTGAGGAGGATCTCGTGAGGCCCATTACCAGCAAGATGCAGGAGGGGTGGGAGCGCGAGGACAAGACGGGTGAGTACAAGCCTCATGCACGGGTGACCATTCAGCGTCTCCAGCTCCAGAAGTTTCCCTACGACACTGCCAAGGCGGATGGCGGGGACTGGGATCATCAGCGGTATCGCAAGGGCGTGCACACCTCGGTCATCTTCGGTGACGAGTCCAATCCGATCGAGTTGCGCGGGATCAAGACTCTCTCGTGGAGCCGTTCCCTGGATCAGGATGTGGCGACGTGCACCCTGGAGCTGATCAACAGCGAGGTGCAGGTGATCGGCGATGTCGACGCAGAGCCCGAGCGGTACGACGACCCAGGTGCCCTCACGTACAACCGGGGCATCATGTACGACGAGCACGGGTGGCATGCCGATCCTGATGCGCTGACCGACAACCCCTGGGGGTATGTGGATGATCGCACCTGGCGGAACCTGATCGTGCCGGACCGCCTGGTCAAGACGTTCGAGGGGTACGGAGTCGACTACGACGTTTCGCCGTACGAGGACGAGAACCTGATGATCACCGGCGTCTGGCTGATCGACAAGGTGAACTACACCGACGATGGGACGATCAAGGTCGAGATGCGTGATGTGGGGCGCATGCTTCTGACGCACATCTGTTTCCCGCCGGCGGTGCCGTACGCGGAGTACCCGCTGACCTTCTCCAAGATCCAGTCCGTTCAGGTCCCCGGGCGCGACGTCAGGGGCGGGGAGTGGATCAGTCTCCAGGGGTTGGCTACGGCGCACTCCTCGAACTCGGCCTACATCGGCGAAGGGCTTACCGACCCGCCCTTCCCGTACTACGTCAGCGCCAAGGGGCACGTGAACGGCCACCATCCCAACCACGCGCTGCACGTCAACTCCGGCGACCGCGAGAAGTACTGGATGTCGACCGGTCAGACCACGCGGAACAGCTTCGTGTGGTGGGAAGCTGAGGTCGACTTCCCAATGGACATGGCGGGAATCCGGATCGACCCGGTTGCCGGGCCGTATCGGATCTACATCTCGGTGAAGACCACCGACGACGGCTGGCTCGGTCGCAGGAAGATCCCGTACGACATCACTACTGAGGACATCGACAACGGGGCCAAGATCCCCTTCGTGCAGTCGGTCTGGGCTGATCGGTGGAATCGCTTCGACGTCATCTTCAAGCGGAAGTACGCCAACGTCAGGAAGATTCGGCTGACCTTCACCAAGCTGAAGGACATTCGCGCTGGTGAGTACCCCTGGCGGGCGATGCTGAAGGACATCAAGGTCTACGGCGGCAACTACAACGAGCTCTACTTCGAGAGGGGCACGGTCACCAAGGTCGTCGGCAACTACAGGGACTACACCGGCATCGTCAAGCAGATGTGTGCGTGGGGCGGGTTCTGGTGGCCTCCTCCAGGGCTGGGGCGTCACTTCTGGCCTATCAATGGGGACGACAATCAGTACGTTCCCTACGACCATCTGGATCCCAGTTTCGTGAATGGCCGGGTGTGGGGGACGTTCCAGGCGACCGGTACGGCGGCTCAGGCCGATCTGACGGTCGACCTTTTCGACAAGCGTCCGTTCATGGACGTGATCAACTACGTGCGTGATGTGGTCGGCTTCATCTTCATGATCGACGAGTGGGGTGGCGTGGTCTGGCGCATGCCCAATCTGTACAAGGCGGGCAACTACCTGGCCCCTGAGCCGACCGACTTGGAGTCACGCGCTCGGCGTTCGCGCACCACCAACTACGTGACCTTGGACAGCGAGGAGACGTTGCTCGAGTACAGCACCGAGCTGAGCTCAGAGAACATCAGAGAGCGGATCTTCGTCGCCAACGTGACCGGCAAGATCGGCATCGTGATCCGGGGCTTCAACCCGACCTACATCGGGTTCCGGCGGACTGCGGGCTGGACCGATCAGAACTTCAAGACCAAGCGCGAGACTCGCGTGATGGCGGACATGATCGCTGCCGCACAGATGTTCGATTACCGACGGACGTCTGTAGTCACTCCGGGCAACCCGGCCATCCAGATCGACGACCAGATCCGGGTCTTCGAGCAGACCACCAACGAGACCTACTTCCACTACGTTCTGAGCATCAACAGTGAGCTCAGCATGGAGACGGGCGAGTGGAAGTACACCCTCAACACGCACTGGCTGGGTCACGATCGCGAGGATGCGTGGGTGGTGGATGTGCACAAGCTGGATCAGGTCACCCAGAACTACCTGAACGTGCTGGGCAACAACGACGGCATGGGCGATCTACAGGCCGAGATTGTGGAGGGTGGCTGACATGTCGGGGATGGGGTATGAGGACTTCGACCTGGAGAATCGTCGAGGCGAGGTTGAGCGTCACGACGAGAACAGCGGTCGGATCGCAGAGGCGTTCGCGCGGATGCGGTCGGCCGGCCAGGGTTCGATCGAGTTCTCCGAGCGGGTGGACTTCGGTCTGACCTTCATCGAAGAGCCCTTCATGTCCTACGGCTCCCACGTTGACACCGACGAGCTCGACAACCTACTGGACTCGAATCCGACCAGCACCTTGCAGACTCCATTGCCGATCTGCACCGGCTACATCACCGAGTGGGATCGTGATGACCGAGGCTTCTATGTCGGAGCCTGGGTGGGTGTGCGCGTCTGGTTCCCCTACGAAGCAGACGTGTGGCCAGATCTCGAGGTGGAGATCTTCCATCACTACTCGTTCAAGGCGGTGGCCATCAAGGACGTGCCGATCGATCTTGACCGCGACTCGCTCGAGACTGACACCATGGAGCGGGAGGTCTCTGACCGCGTGCCGGCTGATGGTGGCGAGGTCGACGAGGACCTGGAGCTGCCGGACGAGGGTGGCGACGGTGGTGGCGACGGTGGCGATGGTGGTGGCGGAGGCGGTGGTGGTGGCGGTGGTGGCCCCACTGACCCGGATGATGGCGAGGGTGGCGACGGCGGTGGTGTCGATGGCGGTGGAGGACCTCCGATGGGCCCCGGGCCGTACGTGACGCCCCGATCCTCCAAGGCCGTTCACGAGGCGTACGGCATCTGTCAGCACGTCAACTTCCAGACCTCTGGCAACGTCCACGCCAGTGCGGCCAACCAGGCTGCGATCATGGACCGCTACGGCCAGATGAAGGTCCATCAGATGCGGTCGATGTATGCGCCCAACAGCTCGAGCGCTTTCAACGCTGCGGTCGACGGCTGCCGGGATCATGACGTCATGTGGAATGCGACTCTGGCCGCCCGTCAGGAGAACGGAACGATCAACCTCTCCGAGGCGCAGATCCGGGCCAAGATCACGACGGCCGCCGAGGACCATGCCGACATCATCGGCTGGTTCGAGGGCATCAACGAGCCGAACTTCCCTTCCGACCCAGACTGGGTGGACAAGGTGCTCGAGGTGCAGTGGATCATCTGGGACGAGTGGAGCCAGCACCCCGAGCTCGACCATGTGAAGATTCTCTCGCCCTCCATGCACGACACCCGCCTCGATGCGTCCAATGGCGCGCACTGGGAGATGTTCGCCAATGCCGAGATCACGCGCGGTGGCGATACCTACCAGGGCAAGGACCTGTGCCACATGGCGGCGGTCCACAACTATCCTGGCGGATCGCTGCCGGACACGAAGCGCAACCAGCGAGTCGGGTGGGTCTATGACGCCTTCGGGGATGGCTTCCCGGTGAAGCTGTCCGAGTGGGGCTACACGAACGCGACGAACAAGTCGGGGCGGATCGGCGGGCACAAGGTCACCAATGAGGCCGCCGCCGCCGCGTACTCCGCTCAGGGCATCCTCGACCATGCTCGGCTCGGCTACGAGCTCTTGCAGTACGAGTTCCTGGACGATGTGAACGCGGCCAAGAACGACACCGAGAAGAACTTCGGGCAGTACCGTGTGACGTCTACCTCGCCCTCATCCTGGACTCCAAAGCCCAGCGTCGCGGCGATCACCAACGTCCTGTCGGCGCTGAAGGATCCAGGCTCGTCCTATTCCACCACCGATGTCACACTCGACACCTCCGACATCCCCTCGAGTGTGCGGTGGCTGGTGACTCAGAAGCGCACCGGGGTCACCACGATCTGGCTGTGGCGTCACGTGGAGATGTGGAACCCGAACACCGAGACGCCGATCAACGTCAGCACCGTGAGCGTGCCGATCACCGATGTCGTCGGGACTCGCAACATCACCGTGGGCACGATGCCGGTGGCCGTGAACGTGCGGCTGAGCTAGTAGAGCACCTGGCCGGAGTCGAGCAGGCCGAACAGGATCGCGCCCTCCCCGGCCCAGTCGATGTCGGGGATGCCGGGGTCGGGGAAGATCCGGTAGCGCGAGGGTCGAATGGTCGACCGGAATGCCAGGAGCAGGTTGTTGAGGTAGTCGGCGCGATCGAAGTTGCCTGTGGTGATGGAGGTTGGAGGGTCTGCCACCAGGTGGTGGTTGCTCAGGACGGTGAACCTGATGACATCGTGCACGAGAAGCTCGGTGGGCAGCTGGAGCCAGGAGCCCATTCCGCCGATGGTGTCTCCGAGGTGCTCTTGGGAGGCCGCGTAGTTCTCGGGCGAATCCCCTCCTTGGCCCCACCACTGGTTCCCCACCCAGGGCTCCCACTTGCCAGGCACATGAGTGTCGTTGTACGGGTCAGGCCCTTCGCCGGCGTACCACTTGGCAACCATGTCGACCTGAGTGCTGTTGTCAGTGCCGACATACTGATCGAAGGCGTAGTCGATGTCGATCAGGGTCGAGAAGTCGTTCTCCCACTCGAAGATCTCGTTGGGCTGGGGCGTCGGCATGTAGGGGATCTCGGAGATGGTGGTCGTTCCGACTCCACTGCGCGTTTCCTCCTCGAGCCACACGTCGGGCCTGATGGAGAAGGCTCCCGCATAGACCGCAGTACTGATGTTGCTGGCGAACCCGAAGGAGCCAGGATCGACATCGTAGGTCCACCCCACTGAGACCCCAGCCGGCCCGAAGGTACCCCATCCGGAGTCGATGTCGGTGAAGCCGGTGAAGACTGGGCAGACGCCGGGACTGGGGGACTCGAAGCCGCCGTCAGTGGTCCAGTACCAGACTCCTCCCGAGGCCCAGAAGCGGCGACTCCAGCGCCAGTCGCAGGCGATCGCGCTGGCGTCGTCGTAGACCGAGGGCTCGCCGAAGCCAGTCCAGAATCCCCGGTCGCCGCCTCGGAAGTTCGAGCGGAAGTGCATCTCCATATCCTTGGTGACGCCCTCGTCCCAGAAGTGGCTTTCGTCATCGAAGCACCACACCCTGATTTGGTCCGGAGGCTGCACCCACTCCGGCTCCTCGGCGAAGTCACCGATTCGGACGACCGCCCGAATGTAGGGCCAGTCCGAGGATCCGAAGGCGCGGATCCAGTACGTCACTCCCGCCTCCACTTCCAAGACCATGCGGCCTTGGTTCCTGGGCGGGTAGCCGAATCCGCCCGGGAAAGAGGATGAGGAGCCGACGAACGGGCCGAACGCCGAATCCCTGTACACGGTGAGAGTGACGTTCGGCCCCGGCCCATCGCCTTCAATGTCCGGGTTGAGGTAGTGCGAAAGCAGGGCGTCGATCGAGATCCGGCCCGACTGACTCGCGGTGTAGGTCCACCAGACGCCGTTGCCCTCTTCGTCTCGAGCCAGCATGGTGGGATAGCTGACCGACATCTCGGTCAGGACCGCTGGCGGTACGGCGTCATAGGCCCTGCCAATCGGCCACTGCGTCGAGGCGGCCGGGAACTCGAAGCTTGATCCTTCGAGAGTGAGCGGGGAGACGTCGATCTCGAAGTGCATCGAGTCGGCCACGCCCAGATAGTCCCCACCCCAGCGCACCACGCCATCGACTTCATCCAGGATCGCGTGCACCTCGTCGATCTGGGCCTGAGTGAAGACGGAAGCCGTGGGCACGCCGTTGGGGTTCTGGGTGGCATTGAAGTCGATGGCGGTAGCTGAGGCGTGGTTCGACCATACGCTCGGATCGTTGACGTTCGCTCGATAGTTCCAGCCGTAACAGCCCGAGCTCTGGTTCACCGGTTGGACGCGGCTGTGCACGGCGGAGGCGACGTACTTCAAGACGTCGTGCACCTTCCCGCCGCGCACGCCGCCATAGAAGGTCACGCCGGCGACCTCGAAGGGCTCGACGTCGATCGCGCCCGCGTCGGGCGAGACCGGCCAGCCATTGGGTGAGGTGGCCATCAGGACTTCGACCTCATCGGTCTGAACGCGCGTCTGTTCTTGTCGTCGATCTGGCGGTTCGGCTCCTCTTCGGGCTCTTCGCCGGGCCCTTCGCCTTGCGCTCCAACAGCCAGAGTCGCCCATCCGTAGAGCGGCAGGGACGGGTTGGGCGGGATGAGGGTGTCGTACCCCCCGATCAGATAGATGTACTTGTCGGCTCCCACGCACGCGATGGAGGTCACGTCCCAGTAGACAGAGACGAAGCCTGGAACGAACTCGGGAGTCAAGCCCACCCCTTCCTCCATGACTGCGTACACGATCTGCTCGTCGATCCGGTCCTGGCAGGTGACGATGGTCTTGCCGGCGAACGCGTCTCGCTCCACGTCGATCAGGAAGGGAGAGAGGCCGAAGTAGGCGTTGGAGATCGAGGTCCCACCGGCCCATACCAGGTCGCTGTCCAGCTTGTAGGTGTGCACCACGCCGCCAGTGTTGGACTTGGACACTCCCACGTGCCACCCCCCGTCGTCATGTATCGGGGCCAGCGCGGCATAGCGCGGGTAGTTCGAACCGAATTCCGGGCCCAGCCAACCAGGATCGGACCAGGTTCCCGGGGTCCCGCCCGAGATCGGCCTGGTCCAGACGGTTGTGTGCCCTGAGCCGCTGAACCAGTACTCGCCGAGCAGAGCGAACTCCTCGCTCTCGGTGTTGATCGCGCACCCGTGGACCCAGGCTGGCCACGGGAAGCTCTCATCGCCGCTGGGTGTTTCAGCCTCTTCGATCACCGTTCCGGTGCTGACTTCAAAGACCAGCGAGAACGACTTGTCATCCTCGCTCACCGTGCCGTTGTTGTGCACGATGAACAGACGGTCCTCTTCAGGCCAGGAGGAGGCGAAGGCGTCTTCTTCTGCGGTGCCGACCGGATGCGCGAAGAGCCAGTTGAAGTTCAGGTCCAAGGTCGTCGTGTTCACGTCGACCTTCCCGACGTAGAGGGAGTAGGTCTCGTAGTCAGACGACTCCGCGATCACCAGGGCGGACCCGGCCGTCCAGGGCACCACGTCGATCAGGCTCAGGGAAGGCGTTTCCGGGCGGGTGATGGTCAGAACATCGCCGATCTGAGGTCCTGTGTGACTGATGGCGACCAACTGCGTAGCCGTCTGTGGGTAGTAGTCGACGGAGAAGCCGGCTAGGGCGACGTCCTCAGCCACGCGTACGAGGCGTCCGTGGCCCGTGTCATAGCTACCTTCTGGCCCTTGGGTGATGCTCACGAGTCCGGAGAAGTCGGTCATGAGCCCACCAGGGAAGAACGGACGTACTGGCCGGTGGCACGCCCCACCGAGTGGGGCGTGAACAGACTGCGGCGACCGTTGTCATCACGACCGGGGATCGGCTGCTCGCTGTCGACTCCATCGGGCGGGTCGGGCTCGGTGATTGGGTACCGAGCGATGTCCAGCCAGGTGTGGGGCCCGCCTGGTTGCCCGTAGATGTTGCCGACCTGGCTCGAGCCTGCGCTGACTCCACTGACGCTGGTCAAGATGATGATCGCCAGGCTGCCTTCGACGGTCGCTTGGCCGGTGGAGGTTCCCCCGTCATTCAAGGCGGCGATTCCCAGAACGCCTGAGACGAAGCTGGTGCCGGCGGACGCGCCGGTGACGCCCAGGGCCATGGTGAGGGATCCAGAAACAGACGCCTGTCCAGAGCTTGCGCCATCAGCACCCACGGCCAGCAGGGTGAGCTCGCCGGCTACGGCGCTGGTGCCAGCGGCTCCGCCGAAGATCCCTCGCGTGGGAGACAGGTCTCCAGAAACAGACGCCTGTCCGGAAGAGGATCCCTCGACGCTGATCCCGCTTGCGGGCGTGTAGTCCAGCTCGCCGACGACGGTCGAGGACCCAGCCGCGACGCCTTCGAGCGTGGCCGCCTCTCCAACTTCCCACCAGCGCTCAGCGGGATGAGACTCCTGGGTTGCGCCATACCATGGGGCTGCCATGGCCAGTCGTTAGGGCGCGTCCGCGTGCGGCACGGCGACGATGACGGACCTGTGAGCCGAGGAGGTCTGCCCGATCCCCGCATCCCCGAGCGCCCCCCACTGGACGGAGCCGTTGCCCGACGCGCCGGTGGTCTTGTTCACCGCCAGGAGCTTGTAGATCACATCGTCGTAGGTCACGAAGGAGCCGACGGGCGGCAGGCTCAACGGACTGGTGTCGAAGTTCGTGTTCACGCCTGCGTAGAAGAGGTGGGAGAGCCGTCCCCGGATCCCGTCCACGTCGCCGAAGAACACGTAGGGCGAGAGGTAGTAGTTGTCGTCCGGACCGACTCGGGTGGTGACCGGACTTCCTGACAGGGAGGGGAAGTCCAGCGTGAGCAGGTTGCCCGGCGTCCAGGGGTTATCGCCGATGGACTCTGAGGCGTACGCCTTGTGCGAGTTGAGGCTGTAGGCGTCGGTGCTCGTGGACTGGGTGGCTCCAAAGATGACCACCGGCTCAGGGTCCACGCCGGAGTCGAAGTAGGGCACCAGGTCGCACATGAAGATGTAGTTGCGCACGGAGCCGTAGGTCACGTTGTCGGCATTCGCCTCTCCAGGGCGGGGCCCCTCGACCATCAGGAAGAAGTGCTCCTTGGAGATCGAGAGCGTCCAGTAGATCCAGTTCGTTGCCGTGGTGCCAGCGGCGATGCCCTTGTAGTTCAGGTACCGGGTGGTGCCGGTCTTATCGCCCAGGGTGGTGCCGTCGTAGGAGGTGTATGCCGCCACGATCATCCGGGCGGTGCCGATCCCACCCGTGTCAGCCAAGTCGAGCACCATCTGTGCGCCACGAGTGGTGGTGCACTTGTAGGTGGTGGGTCGGGTGCCGGAGTTGGGGCGCGTCCAGTCAGCGTTGGCCAGGATCGCGGTGTTGAGGTCGGTCATGAGGTCGGCGGCGAAGGACTTGCCCTCGGTGAACGTGATGGCCATCAGGATGCTCCTACCGTGTCGAGGGCCTTGGCGTCGCGGCCCTTGTAGACCCACGCCTCCGATTCGAGCGGGTCGCCGGGAAGGTCGAAGTCGTCGATCACTTCGCCCGTCAGATCCGGAATGGGTGAAACGATGTCGGTGGCGGTGAATGAGTTGATCGTGCTGCTGATTCCACGGATGCCGACGCCGGTGTCGGTGACCAGCGAGAAGTCATCCTCGTGAGCGATCACCAGCTGGGTGTCGGCGTAGCAGTACACGACGCCATCTATCGAGACCACGCGCAGGGACTCTCCGGATGCTCGCAGGTTGCCGGTCGATGCGAGGGTGGCGAACGTGCCTGCCGCGCGTCGATAGAGGCCGACAACGGCTGCGTTCACCTGAACGTAGGTGAGGTTGTTGAGGTCGCGGTAGTGCAGCACGATTCCGGAGTTGCTGGGGTTCGCCGTCAGCTCGATGGTGATGTCCACGTCGTGCGAGAACGTCGCGTCCGCGATCGCGACTCCCTCAGTACTGCTGATCGAGGCGTGATTCGACACGATGGTGAAGTTCGCCGGCCCGACCTGCGTCCAGGTCTCGCCGGTGTCGGCATTCCCCAGAGCGCCATTGGCGCGGTTGAACGAATCAGTGATGGTTGTCATGCGTTCAGGCCGTTCGCCCTCGGGTGGCCTTCTTCAGGGCGACCTTCTCCTCGCGCCTCTTCTGTGCCGGATTCTTCTCAAGCTCTGCGGCGAGGGCGAGGATCAGGCCGGTGTCGCTGGCGTCGCAGGTGACCTGTCGAGACTGGGACTCGGACTTGATGACCACGATCTCGGGGTAGGTGATCATGGCGGGGATGCCACTGGCGGTGGAGGACTGGGTGTTCTGTTCGGTCATGATCCACACGTCGCCACGGCGCAGCACGTAGTCCTTGGTCACCGTGCCCACGGCCACCGTCTCGCCGGGACTGCTCCCAGGCCGCTTGTACTTCTCCGCCTCCTCGGCGGTGAAGGTCTCCCACTCCTCGGTGGTCATGGCCTTCTCGAAGCCAGCTGCCTCCAACTTCTCCAGGTCGAACATCAGTCCTCCGTAATGACGAGTGAGCCGGGCCCGAACGAGGCCGTGTCGCCGGTGAGCAGGGTCCTGGGCGTCGTGAGATCGCCTCCGTAGAGGATGTTGCCACTCGAGGATGCGTCGAGGATGTAGAAACTCAGGGCCTCTGGCCACGCGCCTGAAGCGGTGGGGAAGGTCAGCGTGGTTCCGTTGGTCTTCGTGTTCGAGGAGGTGTGGGGCCAGGTCGTGGTGTTGTTCGTGGCCGCGACTCGGGCGGCACTGCCGGTGGTGATCTCGCTGAACGAGGCTCCGGTGGCGCTGTCGCTGTACAGCGCGGAGCTGAGTGCGACGTAGCAGATCGAGGCCGGTGTGTACGTCTCGGCCCCCAAGATGTGGTTGAGAATCGCGCTCTCGAGGTAGTTGCTCTTCGATCCAGGCACGTCCGTCACTCCCAGGTTCAGTTCCGGCTAAGCATCAGTTCCAGGTGCTTGCTCCATCGGCTCAACTGGTCTGGAGATTGCCATTCTGAACGTGCATCTGGACTCGGATCCGACCGATGTGCAGGGCAGAGAGTTCCCACGAAGGAGGAATCATGGATCGACTGAAGACGCTGGTACGTGAGCCAGCGCTGCTGATCGACTTCGTCGAGACGGCCGTCATCATGGTGGTCGCGTTCGGCATTGGGCTGACCGGAGACCAGCAGACCTACATCGTGGCGGCCGTGATCGCCGTCCTGGGCCTGTTCAAGGCGTTCGTCACGGAGCCGTTCGCGGTGGCCGCAGTCACCGACGTGGGGCGCGCACTCCTGTGTCTGGCCATGTCGTTCGGAGTCGGGCTGACGTCAGACCAGATTGCCATCGCGGTGACCGCCCTGGGCGCAGCCACCACCCTTCTGATCTCGTTGCGAGTCACCCCGTCGTACGACCCCGTGGTCAGCCCCACCGGTGCCGGCTCTGGCCCCGTGACGGGCAAGGTCGGGATCAGGGCCCAAGGTGCCCCTCCTCAGGGAGCCTGAGACGACTGCGGACGGACGTCCGAACCTTCGCGGGGGATTCTTCGTGAAGGTCTATGTGCTGATGGCGGCCCTCGCCATGGGCATGTCGGGGGCGTTTATCGTGGGCGGTGAGGCTCGGTTCTCTTCACCGAGCTTCACCGTTCCCGCACAGCTGGTCCAGGCACTGCCGTTCGGCTCAAACGTGGCGTGGGGAACGTTCTTCTTCTGCTATGCCATAGCGCTCATCTATACGCTCGGTCGGTCGGGTGCGATCCATGTACTGCGGTTCGGCATCGCGTTGTACTTGTTCTTGGCGATCAGCTTCGGAGGCTCGGTCGTAGTTGACACCAAGGCGGCGGCGAGTGGGGCCATCACCTACATTGCCATCGCTACGCTCCATCTGTTCCTTCAGGACCACCTCTCGAGCCGAGGTTGGGAGAGGTGCTGAACGTGTCTCCTACGCGGGATCCGCTGACCGGGATTCCTTCTTCTCGACACCCGTTTCAGTTCTGGGCCATGATCGCCATGGCCCTCAGTGGCGCGAGCAACTTCTTCCTTCCTGGCAGCGAGATCCTTCAAGAGGGCCTCGATCCACTCATGCACAAGGTGTGGGCACTGACGCTCATGCTGTCCAGCCTGCTGGTCATGGTGGCGGCGTTCTGGCGAGACCGGATCACGGGCTTGCTGATGGAGCGTGCCGGGCTGTTCACCCTGGGTACGATCACCCCGGCGTACATCATCATCGTGACCACACTTTTGAGCTTCAGCTCGGGTGCGATCGGGATCGCTCTGACCGGTTCGATCGGAATCGCCTCGTTGTGGCGGGTGCGTCACATCAACAAGGAGCTCAAGACCCTTCGGATCATGATTGCGAGGGACTTCGAGTGAACGTCGTCATGCTCGCCTTGCTGGTCGTTCCCCTGATCGCTGACGCGACGGTCAACGCGATCGTTCAGGTACTCATCTCCCTGGGTGGAGCCGGCCTGCTCGTGCAGCTGCTGCTGCTGCGGCAGAACCGTCGCAAGATCGGCGGCGAGGCGTCGGCCAGTGAGGCCAACGCCGCCAGCACCCTGTCGGGCGCGGCCATGAGGATGGTCGAGAACGCCCAGCTCAAGGAGCGCGAAGCAGAGACGCGTGCCGACGCGCTTCAGGACCGGCTCGACGTTCACTCCCGCGAGCTGGAGAGCCGGGGATGGAAGATTCATTACCTCGAGATGCGGGTCAACATCTTGGAGGGCCTGCTCACGGAGAGCCAGATCCCGATCCCACCGAAGCCGGTCACTCACGATCAGACCGGCCACACGCCTCCCATGGACCAGCCCTCCTGATCGCACAGGCTGTGGAAAGCCCTGTGGAGACAGGCGTCTGGCTGTGGATACGCGTGTGGATAGGCGTCTATTTCGGCGTGTTGCTTGCGCGATCACGCTGGGCGGGGTAGAACTCATCCAGCGGAGTCGTACACCCAGACCTCGTGTACCGCAGGATCCGCACCAGCCACTTCACTACCCAACTTGTCCGACCGCTGCCAACCTTCGGACACCCAGCCGAAAGTACCCATGCCGCTACCGACCTGGGCTGTCAGTGCTGTCCCCTTGACTAGCACCATGAGCCCCTCCGATCACACAGCACCATGAGCGAGCGCTCTGTCAGGTGCCCCAGGTGCCCCTTCTCCTTCGCGTCGCTGGTGGATGCGGGCGATCGCCACGCCTACCAGTGCCCGACCTGCGAGTGGGGCAAGCCGACGACAGATCGGCGTCCTGGCAACCGGCCTGCTGACGTGTGCGCTCTCTGCGATCAAGCCATTGACCTGACCACCAGCGATCACCACCTCTACCTCGGCTCCGGGTGGGTCCATGGCGGTGGGCGCGAGAACATACCGATCCACGCTTCCTGCTCGGAAGCGATGCGCGCCTACGAGCGCACCGGGACGCTTTGGACGAACGGTTGTTCTTGTCCAGAGCGCTGGCATCAGATCACTGGCGAGCACATGCGGATCTGCGAGCTGGCGGCATGAGGGTCAGGCAGAGTGACTTGAAGATGTGGGGCAAGTGCCCCCTGGTCTACAAGTTCACCTACCTCGATGGGCTGGCGCGCGAGCAGTCCGGCTCGCTGACCTTCGGCTCGATCATCCACGACTGCGTGCTCTGGATGGAGGTCAACCAGGACCTCGACGGCGCGATCGCGCGCTTCCAGGAGCTCTGGATCCAGCCGACCTTGCTCGATCCCACCTACCAGCCCGAGTACTACGTGCGCGGCACGTCGTGGAAGAAGTTCATGGAGAAGGGTCCCAAGATCCTCAAGGACTGGTGGGGCATCGTTTCGTGGGACTCCTCTCTCGTTCTAGCTCGCGAGCACTACTTCGAGGTTCCCATCGGCGACGGCCACACTCTCTTCGGCACTGCCGACAAGATCGAGATTGGCTACCGCGCTGACATCAACCAGCAGGTCCTGAAGATTGTCGACTACAAGACCGACAACAAGAACCCGACGTACGACTACCTGGCTGAGGATCTCCAGTTCTCCTCCTACGCCTATGCCTCCACCCAGCGCGAGTTCTGGGTCAACCTCGGCGGCGACGCCGCGTGGCAGAAGTACCGCGATCTGCTCAGGTACGGCGAGTGGGTCCAGCTCACCGGCCCGAAACGGATGGACGCCGGAATCCGCGAGCAGCGGCACTACAACCGGATCGAGATGGCGGTCGACGCCCTGGCCGACTCGGTCGCCATGCGGATCTTCGTCCCCAACATCAGCGGCGCGACCTGCCGCTACTGCGACTTCCGGAAGCCGTGTGGCCTGCCGGAGCTTGATGAGAATGGAGAGCTAGTCCAGTAACCCCACAACACCGCAACCACGCAACCACGCAAGAGAAAGCAGACACATGTCCCAAGTCGCGATGTTCAGTAGGACCGGGAGCGCAGACTTCCCGGACTACCTGAAGTGCATGATCACCGGACCCCCGAAGTCCGGCAAGACGTCCCTGCTCGGCACCGTCCCGAACATCCTTGTTCTCGACACCGAGCCGCACGCCAACAACCTCCAGTCGATCGCCCATCTGGACGTCCCGTTCAAGGCGATCCACTCCACCGACGAGCTTCGGCAGGCGCAGTTCGTCCTGAGCCAGGACGCCTTCAGGATCCAGGCTGCGCAGGCTCTCGGGATGCCTGACATCGAGGCTGTCGCCATCGACACTCTCGACACGCTCCAGGGCATCATGAAGAAGGAGCGCATGCGTGAGCAGCGTGCGACCAAGTTCTACCGGGACGACTGGGGCTGGTTGAAAGACGAGATGATGGCCATCGTCCAGTCCTTCACGGCGCTTCCGATGCACGTCTTCTTCATCGTGCACACCAAGAGCTCGAACGTCGGGACCGAGGACAACCCCAAGACCGTGATCCTGCCGGGCCTCGAGGGGGCCCTCGCAGAGAAGATCGCCGGCGAGGTGGGCTACTCCCTGCTGTCCTTCCGCAAGGAGGAGATCAAGCCCGACGGCACGAAGTACACCAAGTACTGGCTGCGCGCTGAAGGCGATGAGACCTACGAGTACCTGGGGAACCGGGCCGCTGGCCGACTGCCGGATGTGATCGAGCCCGACTTCAAGACCTTGCTCGATGCCGCCCTGGCGAACCGGCCGACCACCTCGCATCAGAACGTGGCTGTCGACCTGGGGATTCAGACGACCGCCCAGATGCCGCAACAGGGCCAGACGAGCAACACGGCGGCGGGGACTGCTCAGGTCACGCCATCCACTCCGGCCAACTCCACTGGCCCAGCTCCAGTGGCTCAGAATCCGGGCCAGCAGCAGTCTCCGCAGCAGGCTCAGCCGCAGGGCACCCCGCAGAACCTGCCCGCCGACTCCGATCCGATGAATGCGGCCGCCCTGGGTCACGTCAAGAAGGTCTACGACGCCCTCCAGGTCACGATGCCCGAGGACAAGATCATGGCTCTGAATCTGGGCCAGGCTCGCGGTCTCGTGCGGATGTGGAAGGCCGTCCAGACCGATGCCGAGTCGGGTTCGGGTACAGGCCACCCGGAGATGGTCGATTACCTACGTGGACAGGGCTTGCTGCCTGACGAGGGCGCGGCTCAGCCCGAGCCCGAGAAGAAGGTCGAGGCCGACCTGCACGGCACGATCGAGCAGGTCAAGGCGTACGTCGGCGATGATCTGGGACGCGCGAACGAGGCGTTCGAGGTTGAGCGCACCGGCAAGAACCGGACCTCGCTCATGTCGTGGCTGGAATCGAAGGGCGCTTCGCATGGCGGAGTTCAGACACCCGTCCAGACTCCCGAGCAGCCAGCCGAGCAGTCGGCGACCCCCGACGGACCGGCGGAATCGGCCCCAGAGGCCCCGTCGGAAGGGGTTACTTCCGAGCCTCAGGCAGCCGATGCACCTTCCACTGAGGACCAAGCGGTAGCCAACGTGCAGGAGGCTCTCGGCGGCGAGGTCGTCGGCGGCGGGATCAACCCCGAAGCGGCTTGCGAGCAGTGCGGGAACCAGATCGACGATGTGGATCTGGCGCAGCTGGGCAAGAGCCGGTTCGGGCGCATCCTGTGCGTCGCGGACTACATCGCAGAGACCAAGAAGTGAAGCCGCAGCGACGGCTACCGCATACCTCAACTGAAACGGAAACGGAGATCGCATCATGGCAAAGCTGAGGGTCGAAGAGCAGCAGGAGTTCTCGCTCCTGCCGGTGGACACCATCCTTCTGTTGAAGGTGGACGAGCTCACCGAGAAGCCGATGACCACCAACGGTCGGGACTGGACCAAGCTCGAGATCAAGTTCAAGATCCTTCAGGTCATCGCGACCGGCGACGGCTCTCCCGTCCAGAACTACGAGGACCAGATCGCCGGCCCCATCTGGGGCGGCGTCTCGCTCCGGCTGACCGAGCACCCCGAGAACAAGCTCCGCATGTGGGCCGAGGCGATCCTCGGGATCGAGATGGGCGTCGGTTTCGAACTGGACACCGAGGTCTTCATGGGCCGTGAGGTCAAGGGCATCGTCTCGCAGTACCCGAAGAAGGCGGTCGACCCCAAGACCGGCCAGCCGTTCAAGGGTCACCAGGTCGAGTCACTGATTCCCAACACGGCGGCTCCCTACACGCAGGCCCCGCAGCAGCAGTACGCGCCGCCCGCGCAGCAGTACGCACAACCGCAGCAGTCGGCACAGCAGCAGTACCCGGGTCAGCACCAGACTGTTCCTGGCGCAGACCCGTGGGCAGCACCAGGGGGAACATTCGGCGACGACGAGCCGCCCTTCTGACATGAAGAGGGACCGGCGCTGCCAACGCCGGTCCCTCTCAGTCCCCCTGCTAACACCTCAAGACCCATGCCGCTACCAACCGGAAGGAACCTCGCGTGTCAGCGCTCAGTCAATCCGAACATTCGGATAATTGCAAGGTCTCTCGGAACTTTTATACCGGCTTGACTGGACTTGTCGCCCGAAGGGGTGGTAACGGATGGTGAAGCTGACGCTCGTTGCAAACAACGCTCGTCCCAACAGCAATCTGGCCGCGCATCGCACGAGCGCCACCGAGGGTGAAGCCGCGAAGCGCCTCTTGGAGTCCCAGGGGTACGTCTGCAAGCGCAAGGCCAACGGCCAGTACGAGTTCCCCTGCCCGTTCCACGAGGGCCCCGGCTCCATCGAGCCGCGCAAGTCGGCCAACTTCTACATGAACGTCACTACCTCGGAGTACTTCTGCCAGTCCGCGTCGTGCGGAGAGCGCGGGAACCTTCAGTTGCTCGAGCGTCACTTCGGGATTGGCGTCGACGACGAGTACATCGCGCTCTTCAAGGATCGGGACACGCGTCTGAAGGAGTTCGAGCGCAACCTGACCAACGCGCTGCGCAAGCCCTTCTACGAACACGGGCTGACGGACGCGACGATCGAGCGCTTCCGGCTGGGCTACGAGCCCGAGCACACCGAGGAGTTCGAGGACGAGGACGGCTCGCGCAAGACTCGCATGATCCCTGGGCGGTACGTGATCCCGTACCTCGAGGGCCGCCGGCCGAAGTTCTTCCGGTACTACTCGCCTGACGGTGACCCGAAGTGGAAGTACACCTGGGAGTCTGGCGCGGAGGGCACGCTCTACAACGGCCAGGACGCCATTGGTGATGCTCAGGGGGTCGTCTACCTGTGCGAGGGCGAGCAGAAGGCCATGCTGCTGGTCCAGATGGGCTACGCGGCCGTCGCGGTGCCAGGAGCCAGTCAGTGGAAGGACGAGTTCCAGGCGGCGTTCACGCACGCCAAGAAGGTCATCATCGTCTACGACAACGACAACCCGCTCTTCCACATCTACGACAAGCCCGAGCAGGGCATCGTCTGTCGGAAGTGTGCAGGCCGGCAGCTGGATCGCTGCCAGGGTCATAACCCCGGCCAGGAAGCCGCCATGAAGCGGTTGGAGCAGATCGGCTGGCGCGCGAAGAACGTCCTCCTGCCACTACCGGACGATTCGGTGAAGAAGACCGACATCAACGACTTCTTCATGCGCGATGGGTTCACGAACGCCGACTTCGCCGAGCTTGCGACAGGCAAGCGCGCGACGCCGTACCGAGTTCAGACGTTCGCCGAAATCACGGCAAGTCCTCCCGAGGAGGCGCAGTTCCTCGTTGAGAGCGGCATCCTGAGCAAGGCCGGGCGGCTGCTGGTGGCCGGGAAGCCGAAGGTGGGCAAGTCGATCTTCGTCGACAACCTCGTGCTGTCCCTCGCCTCGGGGATCCCGTTTCTCAAGAGCGGATCGTTCCCAGGGTTCCAGATCGACCACCCGACCAGGACTCTGCTGCTTGACCGCGAGTTGAGCAAGTGGGCCTTGTTCAACCGGCTCACCGATCTCTCTGATGATCGTGCCGGGTACAAGGCGGCAGCTGAGAACCTCCTGATCGACCACGACCACCTGATCAGGCTCGATCAGGCCAACGCGCACGACACCCTGCTAGCCCTGGTGGAGCAGAACGGCGCTGAGGTGGTGGTCCTCGACACTGCCTACAAGTTCTTCGGGGGCGATGTCGAGAGCTCATCGAGTCTCATGAAGGGCTTCGAGGTTCTGGACCGGATCATCCACCAAACTGGATGCTCGTTCGTTCTCACCCACCACCACAAGAAGGGTCAGGGTGGCAACGGGAAGCAGAACACCGACATCGCCGACCCGGACAACGTGGCGGGCTCGTTCCTGTGGACCGGCTGGCCGAACGCGACGATCCTGCTGAACTACCTCAACCGCTCGGTCGAGAACCCGTTCAACGCGATCGCCACGTTCACCGCCTTCCGTGATGCGGCACCACCCGAGCCGGTGGCGATCTACCGCGATCGGAACTCGATCAGCTACACATCCATCGAGCGCTACAACCACGAGGAAGCCGACCTGGCCGCTGGCAGTCGAGTCACGGTTACCAAGCCGGATACCGACACCGTGGAGCAGATCCTGCTCGAGCTCGCTCCGGTCACCGAGGACGAGTTCCTGCACATCGCCGCGAGCAAGTTCGGGGTCTCGATCCCAACACTGAAGCCGTACTACATCGACGCCATGTCGCGGGGGAACTTCGAGAAGACGAAGAGCGCCCCGCCCATCCTCAAGTTCGTCCACGAGCCGGAGGAAGAACAGTCCTGGGAAGCCGAGCATGGCCTGCCTGAGAAGCCGATGCCAGCCAACGCCGGCGTCAGCCTCGAGGACGTGCCCATGTTCGAAACAGCAGGGGTCATCGAGTAACAACTACCTGGAGGTGCCATGAAGAAGAAGCCATGTCCCGTGTCCGATGACGGTCGCCAGAAGCACTACTTCGTCAAGAAGGTCGGCGAGTTCACGTGCGTCCACTGCGGAACGATGTCCAACCGGATGCAGCGGTGGGAGCTTGCCCCAATGCCGGTTGCCGAGGCCGCAGTCTGAAACAGAGAGCGGCGGCCAGAAGAACCGGCCGCCGCTCTCAGGACTGCCACGTCCTGTGACCATGCGTCACTACCCGAGAGGAAGTCTGACAGAGATTCTGGCTAGCGCCAACACATTCAGACGCGTGTCGGATTTCTTTCCCAAGCCCTAGGAGGCTCGATGATCGAGGTTGAAACATCCGTTGTGATCCACGCCGGCGAGCCGCGCGTGCTTCTCCAGTTGCCCTACGGGCACATCGTCGTGCGGCCCGAAGATGCGCGGCAGATCGCGGCACAGCTCACCATGACCGCCGAGGACGCCGAGAGGAGTCTTCTGTGATCAGCCGATACCACTTGCTCTGTACGGGTTGCTGGCACTGGAACTCGCACAGGCAGTCATCTGATGGGCGATGTGCGAACTGCTCGGCCGCACCCGAGTCCCTCTTGATGTTCAACCCCAGGGAGCGGCGCGCCTTGGAGTGCTCCATCGCTTTCGAGAGCGCCCACGCCTAAGTAGACGTGCGTCTGTACTACCGGGGTTGATGCGTCCCCGTTACCCGCACATCGCCGGAGTAGTTGGCCGGTCCAACCCAGGTCAGAGCTGGTTGTACCTCTATGCCGGTTGAGGCCCGGCTTCGTGAATGGCGTATCAAGATACGCACGCACTCAGCGGCAAGATGGCGGTCCACCTAAGCAGTGGGCGAGGGGCGACGGTGCAGAACCGCCCCGCCGGCGAGGCGATGCGGCGGAGCCGCTCTGGCTCTTCGGGTAGCGCTCAAGACGCTGATGTGCGGCGTGTCCTACCCGAACAAACGGGCATCTGGATCCAGGATGAGCAGATGCACACGTACATCGAGTACGAGTCCGAGCACCTGGTGGCGATCATCGGGCCCTTCGGTTCGAGATGGATGGCCGATGACTGGGCTCGCAAGATCACCGACAACGACAGCGCTTCCTGGAGTGGGATCACCGTGATGAGTCCTGAGGAAGCGGTAGAGGCCCTGAGGCTGAGTAAGACGGGATCGCTCTCATGACTCGTCGGCCCTCATCCACTCGTCCTCCCAGGACCGGGCTTCGCCCTCTCGCTTCGCTCGCCCTGGTGCGGGCGGCGGCTGAGACCTCCTCGCGGGGATGGTGAGAGATGTACGAAGTAGTGCTGAGGCTCGACGCGCCGACTGCTCACTACGACGTGGGTCAGGTGGCGGCAGCCGTTGGCCTGGCCATGAGCGACTACGAGGGCACCAAGGATCTGGAGCTTCACGAGATTCGGGTCGAGAGGGAAGACGCGTGACCATCGGGCAACCAAACAACCTGAGGAGAATGATGAGCAAGATCCTGGCCCTTCTAGGGGCCCTTGTAGCTGCGACGGTGCTCGTGGTCACGTTCCTGACCCCCGCTGCCGCGACGGTGCAGACCATCGTGGTTGAGGTTCCCACCACTCGTCAGGCGGGGGCGCAGACCTTGCAGTTCGGGTGCGGTAACGGCGCTAAGCCGGTCGCGGCCGGATACGCGCTGAATGCGACGGCGGGACTGGCATCGGTACGCGTGATCGAGTCGAGGGTCGCCCTGGACAACGACTATGTGTGGAACTTCAAGGTGCTGCCCGGTAGCGCGAAGAACCTGACCGTCTCGGTCTCGCTCACCTGTGTCCGGCAGTAATCCATGACTTCAGACGAGCATCAGAACATCGCGATTCCGGTCGGCGAGTTCGAGGGTGAGTTCATCCGCAACTTCGAGGGCAGGCTGCCGGCGCTGACGCTGGACATGCCCGAGGGGTACCGACGAGGCACGCATCTGAAGCTCGAGGTTGAGGTGCGGATCCGCAACGTCGACTTCATTGAGGGCAAGAGCCGCAATGGTGAGCCCGGAGATCTGTCTCGGAACCACGTCTTCGCCCTAGAGGAGATTCGGCTGGTCGACGCGTGGGATCCGGCCAACCGGCCGAGCAACGTCAGTGGCAACCTGGCGGCCGACAGCTGGGAGGAGACGTTTCTCGACTTCGTGCACGGCGATACTGACGAGCTCGACTTCGACGGAGAGCTGGTGCCTCAGCGGGTCCAAGACATGCTCAAGGCGTACTGGGACGCGTTCGGCGGCGTTTCGACACCTGTCGGAATGCCAGCGCCAGCCGATGATGATGTGGAGTTCTGATGCGTCGGTTCGAACTTCAGCGGGACGAGGACGTCAGCGGCGTCTCAGGCACGGGGGTCGTAGCCGAGGGCCTCGAGTTCACTGACGGGCGTGTGGTGTTGCGATGGCTCAGTGAGCATCGCTCGACGGTTATCTGGGACTCGATCGAATCGGTGGAGGTCATCCACGGTCACGATGGCCGCACGAAGATCAGATGGGTCGACTGATGGGCCTCAAGCACGGATCCCGGAAGGCGCGCTCACAGTCTCCCAAGAGGGTTCGTCGGCGGGACCTGAAGAAGCCCACAGGCCAGGGCTACGACCCGCGCGTCCTGCTGATCCAGTGCCCAGTGTGTGAGCGGGGCGTGGGTCAGCATTGCGTCAGCACCGGCAGCAATGGATCCTGGAGCGACTACAGTTACAGCGCGCCCGGGAGAGAGTTGGAGAATCCTCACCCCGATCGCGTGGCGCTGGCTCGAGGGCCCCGGTGAGCAGGTACACGGGACTTCCCGAGGCCCTGCGCCAGGAGGTTCTGACGCGTGACAGTTTCCGCTGCCGCTGGTGCGGGGCGACGAATCAGGGCGGGGATCTCCATCACATCGAGTACCGGCGTGGGTACTCCTATGACCGGCTCGACAACTTGATCACGCTCTGCCGGCTGCATCATGGGTTCGTGCACGGGACTCCGCTGAAGAACGGTGACCGGATCACGAAGGCTCAGGCCCAGGAGGTTCTGCGCTGGCTCGTCGAACATCCGGGCACCACGGGCAGCTCGAGGTGGCGAGCTGTGAAGCGTCGGATCGCCATGTCATGAAAACAGACGAGCGTTCAGAATGTATCGTGCGCGTTGTGAAGTGCCCCACATGGTGCGATGAGCGGTGTCCAGCTGTGTGCCATGAGGTTCATGTGCATGCGAACCGACGGCACGAGCCAGAAGACTGTCCCGGCGTGAAGGATCGGCTTCAGGCGGCCTGCGTCGAGTGTGGGAACGACGACCCGACCGAGGGGTACAAGTACTGCTCGGACTGCCTCGAGGCGCTGTTCTAGCCCATGTTCAGGCGCTTGGTCGACTGGCTCATGCCGTGGTTCGTTCGAGGTGGCTGCGGCGACTACCAGGCGTGCTGCCCGGACTGCGAGCAGGAGTGGGGTCGACCGCAATCTGAACGGCCGTCTGGACGATCAACCACCTGAGCAGAGGAGGTGGCGATGGCGGCGGCGGTACGGAACCTGGTGATCGAGCAGGGCACGACGTTCACGCTCGGATTCAACTGGCACCTGGAGGGGCCGGATGACGTGGACGGGAACCCTACGGTAGGCGACCCCTACGACCTCACGGACTGCTTCGCGCGCATGCAGATCCGTCGCAAGCAGGGCGATCCGGTGCTGGTGCAGGCCACGTCGGCCGAGCCCGAGGACGCTGAGGCGATCGAGGAGGGTGCGGGGCGGATCGTCCTGGGTGGTGTGACTGGGCGGATCGACATCACGCTCACCGACGAGGACACCGACCAGATCGCGCGCCCGTGTGTGTATGACCTGGAGATCGTCTGGCCGATTCAGCCAGGAGAGCTCCGTCCGCACGTCGACAGGCTTCTTCAGGGGTCGATCACCCCGAACATCAACATCACCCAGGAGAGCGAGTAATGGGTGCTGAGGGAATCGTCGTCTTCGACGAGCCGGGCGGGCTCAGCGTCCTCGAGGTGGATGAGGAGGGCGATGGCAACTTCCTCGTCATTGACTCTCCCGAGGAACAGACGCGCGTTACTTTGGCCGGCGAGCCTGAGCAGGATCTGCTGGTCGTCACTCCGGGCGGGCCTCCGGGCCCCAAGGGAGAAGATGGAGACCCCGGACCGGAGGGGGATCCAGGGCCTCCGGGTACGCCAGGTGCGGATGGAGCCGGGTCCTACTACGAGGAGTTCGGTTACGCCTCCCCTTCAACGCTATGGACGATCGTCCATAACCGCGAGTCGTTTGGTCTCAACGTCGAAACGGTCGATACCAACGGTGACCTGATCGAAGGCGTCGTCGACTTCGTGGACATCAACACGATCGAGGTTCACTGGTACTACCCGACAGCGGGCACCGCCCGCGTGTTCCGCTAGAAGGAGAGAGAGCATGCCGGCAAAGTTGTGGGGCGGTCAGCAGAACGCCAACAAGATCCCGATTCTCGGCCTGGTCCCCGAATCCGCCTCGTCCGAGCCTTCCGCCCCGGTCAATGGTCAGCTCTGGTTCGACACCAGCGGCTCGCCGGCGCGCCTGAAGGTGCGTGAGAACGGCGCGTGGGTGCTCGCTTCGCAGGCTGGCGTGGTCCTGGCGGCTGACTCTGCTGGTGGTGACCTGACCGGCACGTTCTCCAACCTCCAGATCGCGGCCAACGCGGTTGGCACGACGGAGATCGCGAACGACGCGGTTACCCTCGCCAAGCTCGCCAACATCGCCACCGACAGCCTGATTGGCCGGGACACCACGGCCGCTGGCGACCCGGAGGTCATCTCGGTCGGCGGTGGTATCGAGTTCACCGGTTCCGGGGGGATTCAGACGAGTGCCCATACTGGCGACGTCACCAAGACGGCCGGTGGCACGGCGACTACCATCGCGAGCAACGCGGTTACCCTGGCGAAGCTGGCCGACATGGCCACCGACAGTCTGCTTGGTCGCGACACGGCCAGCACTGGCGATCCCGAGGTCATCGGGGTCGGTGGCGGCATCGAGTTCACCGGCGCTGGTGCCATCCGGACCACGGCCTTCACTGGCGACGTCACCAAGACGGCTGGCGGCACGGCGCTGACGATTGCCAACAACGCAGTCACGGTCGCCAAGCTGGCCACGGCGGTCACGCTGGCCTCTGTCGCGGCCGCCAATGCTTCGGCGGGCGACATCTCCGCGTCCAGCCAGAAGATCACCAACCTGGCCCCCTCGGCGGCGGGCACCGATGCCGTCAACCGCAACGAGCTCGACGCAGCGCGCCAGGGATTCGCTGGCGCGAAGGACCCGGTTCGGGTTCGCGTGGGGACCAACGTCACGGTGGCCAGCCCAGGAGCCACGCTCGACGGTGTTTCCATGTCGGCCGGCGACCGGGTGTTGCTGAGTGCGCAGACCACCACCACTCAGGCCGGTATCTACGTCTGGAACGGCGCGGCGGTCCCGATGACCCGCGCCCTGGACGCCGATGCCGCAGGAGAGGTCAAGGACGGCACGACTGTTGCCGTCTCGGAGGGCACGACGGGTGGGAGCATCTTCATCCAGACTGCCACTCCGTCTGGCGCGCCGGGTTCGTGGTCTGAGGCGTGGATTCAGTTCAACACCGGGGGCACGACCTACACCGCCGGCGCTGGTTTGGTCGGTACCACCACGTTCGACGTGGTGGGCACTGCGAACCGGATCTCGGTGGCGGCCGACTCCATCGACATCTCCGCGAGCTATGTCGGCCAGGCGTCTATCACCACGCTCGGCACGATTGCGACGGGCGTCTGGAATGGTACGGACATCGCGGTTGCGGACGGCGGCACCGGCTCGTCCACGGCGGCCGGCGCGCGGACTAACCTCGGGGCTACCGGCAAGTACGCCGTGACCCTGGGCGCGCTGACCGCAGGAGCGGAGGCCACGATCACGCACAACCTGAACAGCACCGATGTGGTCGCTTCCTTCAAGACGGTCTCCGACAACTACGACATCCTGATGAACTGGCGCACCATCGACGCCAACTCGATCGGCGTCACGGCGGATGTCGCCTTCTCGGCCTCGGCGGTTCGCGCTGTGGTCATCGGCTGATCGGTGGTACAAACGACCATCCGAATCCGAACAAAGGGGTGATCCGTGCCGAAGCCGAGTGGGGTGATCCCCCAGATCCTGGCTCTGGCGAGCACGCCTTCCGGCAACCCGCCAGCAGGCGCGTTGTTCCTGTACTTCAAGAGTGATGGCCTGCTCTACAGCAAGAACTCCTCGGGCGTCGAGGCGGCCGTTGACCAGGGCGGTGGTGGTGGTGCTGCGGTGCAGACCAGCGCGCCGTCCTCACCTCCCACAGGATCGCTCTGGCTGGACACTGATGAGGAGCCGGCCGCCGTCACCAACCTGGTGACGACCGACACGACCCAGACGATTACCGGGCAGAAGACGTTCGGCGATGGGTTCGGCGTCACCAACGCCGACTTCGGCGTCTACCTCGGGTCTGGTGGTGAGGGCGAAGGGTTCTTCGTCTACGCCCAGGATGCGTCTGTCGGCAACCCCGCCAGGACCGCCACTCTTACGTTGCAGAGCTCTCGGTGGAGCGGGTCTTTCGTGGAGCCGGTTCCCGTTCAGATCTACCCAGATCCCGCTACGGGCGTGTTTACAATCTCCGCTCCAGGCGTCGCGGGCTACACCTTCAATTCCATCGGGCTGACGGGCGCGACCCAAGCCAGCCGCTACGTTGGTGCAACCACCAGCGGCGCGCCCGGGTCGGGCACTTTCGCGACGGGCGATTTCGTCATTGCCCGCAACGGCAAGCTCTGGATCTGCACTTCAGGCGGTAGCCCAGGAACCTGGGCCGACCCCACGGTGCATAACCACGATGCGACCTACCAGCCTCTCGATGGCGACCTGACGTCCATCGCTGCCCTGACTACCACGTCGTACGGGCGCACCTTCTTGACACTGGCCGACCAGGCCGCGCTCATGGCGCTCGTGCAGGCTTCCTCGGAGACCGCTCAGGGCAAGATCGAGCTCGCTACGCAGGCCGAGACGAATACCGGCACTGATGACGCGCGGGCCATCACGCCGCTCAAGTTCCAGACTCGGCTCGCGGCGTACGCGCAGCCGCTCGACTCTGACCTGACCTCGATTGCCGCGCTGACCACTACGTCATATGGACGGGCGTTTCTATCTTTGGCGGACCAGGCGGCCTTGCTGGCGTTGCTTCCCACCAGCTTCTCGCGGACGACTCTTGCTGCGAGTGGACTGACGGGCGCGACTTCGGCCAGCCGCTATGTCGGCGCGACAGCTAGTGGCGCACCTGGCTCGGGAACATTCGCGGTGGGCGATTTCGTAGTCGCGCAGAACGGCAAGATCTGGGTCTGCACCTCGGCGGGCTCTCCGGGCACGTGGGCCGACGCCGCAGCGACGCCGGCCAACATGATGACCACGAACACCTCGCAGTCCATCACGGCTGGCGTGAAGACGTTCTCGGCGGGGCAGTTGCTGATGACCAGCAGTGTGGCGAGCAACGCGGAGCCGTACTCGGATGCCAATCCGCCTCAGACGCTCGTCCATACCGAGACGACCGCGCCCTCAACTCCGGCGTCTGGGTACGGGGTCACCTACGTCAAGAGCTCTGACAGCCTGCCCTACTTCAAGAACGACGGGGGCACTGAGTACCTGCTGGCGCATGCGATTGAGCCGTACACCTTCTCGGTCACCGGGGCCCTGACCACGCAAACAGGCAAGTCCAGGATCTATCTCGAGGGCAACTACATCTTCGAGACGTGTCGAGCGGCGGTGAACACCGCTCCGACTGGCGCAACGATCCTGGTGGACGTGAACAAGAATGGGACGACCATCTATACCACCCAGTCTGCGCGGCCGACGATCGCGATCTCGGGTTTCAGCGCGACCGGCAACAGCCCGGCGGTCACCACCTTCGCCTCAGGTGATTACATCACCGTCGACGTCGACCAGATCGGGTCTACGATCGCCGGCTCGGATTTGACGGTGACCATCCGGTTGCGGAGGGTCTGATGTGGAAGGTCCGAGCTGACTGCACCTACACGTCGTCCGGGAACAAGAGCACGCGACAGGCGGCTGCTCAGGGCGTGGTCGACAGCTACCCGGCCGCGATTGTCTCCGACGACCCGGGTGCCAGGTTCCCGGGTGGACTGATCTCGCATTCGTCGACTCGGTTCACTGTCTCCTATGACTTCGTGATGTCGGCCGTCACGGCGTCGGCCAGGAATAGCACTCTGCTTTCGATTCATGAGGCGGTCTGATGGCCGTCGTCTACGGTGCCGCTGGGTCGGTCGTCTACTCCACCGGCAATCCGTCTCCGACGTATCCGTCTGGCGGAACGGCGAGCCGCTTGTATGGATACCTCATGGTGGTGGGGACCAAGCCCGACACCACTCCCGCTTCCACGCCGTCTGGATGGACCCTCCTCGGAGCCGTCGCGGGAGGGGAGGGCAGTACGGGAATTGACCAGGGCCCGACCCGGCTCGGAGTGTTCTACCGGGAATCGCTGAGCATTCTGTCTGGGTCAGTCAGCGTGACCGTGACTGGGAACAACATCTCGTGGGCTGTGATCCATCGGTGGGAATGCTTGACCACTGAGGCGTTCGATTGGGGCATCTCTACCGGGGCGGACGTGGCTGGCGGCACGGGGTTCTCGGCGGTCACCTCGAGCGTCGCGGCAGGTTTCTTCGCCACCGGCGACGGCCTCATGGTCGCCAACTGCTTCCCTACCGATACCAATCCCACCTGGGGCACTCCGACTCTGACCGCTCAGGGTGGTGGCACCATCACACTGGGAACGGTCACGGTGCGCACGACCGCAACCAGCTCCAGCGGTCAGGACATCGGTGGCCGGGTCGTCTCCGCGATGCCTACCGCCAGCAGTGTGGGGGCTGGCACCTTGACCTACGCCGCGACCCTTTCGGGCACCACGACTAACGCTCACGGTCCGGTGACCGTGATCCGAGTTCGCGCCGCCATTCCTCCCCCGAACGCGCCGACCGGGTTGACCGCGACCGGCACGAGCACGACGCAGATCGACGTGTCGTGGAACTCGGTCGCTGGTGCGACCGACTACAACCTGGAGCGCTCGGCGGATGGCGCTACGGGCTGGGCGCGCATCAACGGCTCCGCGCCTCAGACCGGTACGTCGTACAACGACACCGGGCGCACGGCGTCGACCACCTATTACTACCGGGTGTCTGTAACCACCTCTGCCGGTACGTCGGCAGTCTCTTCGACCATTCCTGGCCGGACGTTCAATGTGCCCCCATACTCTGAGGACTTCGAGGAATACATCGGTCTTGCGGTGGGCACATGGGGACCTGACTGGACGATCAGTGCGCAATCGCCCAGCACTCTCAACTCGTTCTTGCTGGGGGACGTGAGTGGATGGGCGAGTATCTACCCCGACGACTCAGGTGCCGCGCAGGGTCTGCTCAAGGTGACCACCCAGACCGACCAGGGCGTGCTTCTCTTGTTGCAGCTCGGTGCCAGTGCAGCCTTGCGGGTCTCTCTTCGCGCTTCGGGCGGTTGGACCGCTGGACCACCACCCGTGAATGGCTACTACGCCCATCTCAGCACGACTGATGCCAACACAATCTCGAAGATGGTCAGTAGCTCGGGCTCTGACTTGACCCCCTCGGGGACGACGTGGACGAATCCGACCGCTAGCACCGACTACAAGTTCCGCATGGAAGTGGTTGGGACGACCATCCGAACTCGGCTCTGGGCGGCGGCCGGTGGCGAACCTGGTACTTGGCGTACAGCCACCGACGTCAGCATCAGCTCGGGGGTCCTAGGACTCTCGGTCGGGTCTGGTCCTGGCGTGGACATCAGCGAGATCGAGTACTACGTCCCCGCCGGTGGTGGTGGCGAGCCGGCTTCGTTCGCGGCTTTCGGGGTTCCGCTCTGAGATGATGGTTAGAGGAGGATTCAGATGAGTGTCCTGAAGGTCAACGCGGGCACTTCCGGCTCGCCGGAGTGGGTGCCGATCGTCGCCCTGCCTCAGTACTTCCCGCGCGTGACATCCACCGCGAGCACCGCCACGCTGACCGTCAACGTGGCCACCACTGACCTCGCGGCCCTGACCGCGCAGGCGGCCGGCCTCACGGTGGCGGCACCTACCGGCACGGCTCAGGATGGTCAGTCCTTGCTGATCCGGATCAAGGACAACGGCACAGCTCGAGCGATCTCCTGGAACGCGGCCTTCCGGGGCATCGGGGTGGTGCTGCCGACTTCGACGGTCGTCTCCAAGTTGATGTACGTGGCAAGCAAGTGGAACAGCGCGGACTCCAAGTGGGACGTTCTCGCTGTCGGTCAGGAATGAGGATGCTATGGCCGTGACGATCATGAATGTCTCGCGGGGCATGTGGGGCTACTACGCCTCCTTGCCTGCCGCGAACGATGCGATCCTGGCCGTCCCGCTGGAGTCGTCCGGACTGGAGGGCACCTCCACGCTCCAGGACTACGACACTCTGAGTGCGCTGCTTGCTGGGGCTAGCAACGAGCAGACCACGATGGCGCGCAAGGTGGTCACCGGCGTCACCTACTCGTTGGACGACAGTGGGAACAAGCGGGTCTTCGACTTCGATGATGTCGAATGGACTAGCGCGAGTGGCTCAGGGGTCGGCGGGCTGTTGATCTGCTACGACCCGGACACGACTGGCGGCAGCGACTCGGACATCATCCCGATGTTCTTCGATGACTCGTTCGTGAATGCCTCGCCCACCGGCACGGTCACCTATGCCGTGCACGCGTCCGGGCTCGCCGAAGCGTGATCACATACTTCGGGGAGGGAGGTTGATGTGTCGATCACTCCAGGCACGATCAGCAATGAGGATGGCGTCAGCACGGTTCAGACGGAGATCCTGATCGACGCGCCTTCGGGCATCACGACCAGCCACTATCTCCTGGCGCTCGTGCAGGGCAACAACAACACCGCGCCGCCCGACCAAGATGGCTGGACGACATTGCGCGGCTCCAATGGCACGGGGTTGTACCAGGCCGTCTATGGCCGGTTTCACGATGGGTCGGCTGACTACCTGTTCGACGGCTTCCCGAGTGCGCGACTGTCCGGGCAGATCATGCCCTACCTTGGGGTCGACCCGACCACGCCGATCGACGTCACGATCGGCGCTTCCTCTGCTGGCACCACTGACTTCGCGTGGGACAACATCACCCCGGTCACCGCAGGGGCCTATATCGTCGGCCTGGTCTCGGTGCTTCAGAGCCTCACCACTACCTATGACATCGCCTCGCACAACTTCGACAACCAGCGCGGCACGACTCTGACGCCTTCGGGTGGCGCGGACGCCGGTGGGGCGATCTTCGACAAGGCGTGGTTCTCTGGCGTGTTCAGTCCGTCAGTGACTTCGACGGAGGCAACCACCCGCACCAGGGCCTGCGTCCTTGCGCTGCGACCCGCCGAGCTTGCCGAGGGCGGTGGTCACTACGCCGAGACGATCACGGTTCGCTCTGGCATGAGCCTTGTGGACGGCATTCCAAACGAGCAGCCAAACTCGTCGTTCGAGAGCGGGACGTCGGACTGGGGCGACCAGACCGGACCGGCGGCCACCTTGGACTTCCCTTCCACGGCGGGGGCTCCTGACGGCACCTATGCAGCTCGCCTGTCGGTCAGCGGCACGGGCACGCCCGCCTTCCGAGCCACTGGTGCCAACCGTATTCCCATCACCAGCGGGATGTGGGGCGATTACCTGACGGCCTACGGTCAGTTCCAGTGGGGCACGGGAACTCCTGGCGCGGCTCGGATAGATGTGCAGTTCATGGATGTCAGCGATTCGGTGATTCAGACGAACATCGGTTTGCAGTTCTTCGCTGCTACCGACTCCTGGCTGAGGGTGCAGCAGAACAACAACCAGATCCCGACCGACGCGGCGTGGGGACTCATCCGGATTGCCATGCCGGACGCTGTTCCCGGAGTCTCGCTCTACACCGACTGCCTGCATGCCGTCATCGGAGCCGACATCCCTGACCTGGGGCCACATCCGGCTTGGGTGGAGTACGGTACCTCGACCGTCACTGGCGGGCACTACGTCGAGACGGTCACGACTCGCTCCGGAACCGTGGGGCCTGCGGGACCTGCGATCAACCGGCAGCGGAACGCCTCGTTCGAGTCGGGCCTCGAGTACTGGGACACGTCCGGGCCGGCCGCGATCTCGTTCCCGACCGACACGTACCAGCAGCTCTATGGCGCGCGTGTGGCCAGGCTCCGGTCGACAAGCGATTCCGCCACGCCGCAGATGCGGTCCACCGGCGAGAACCGAGTCGCGATTGACGAGTCCGAGTACGGGCTGTACCTCAATGCGTATGCGAACTTCCGGTGGGAGTCCGGCACGCCCAAGGGGTGTCGGATGGATGTTCAATTTCTCGACGAGACCGACACGGTGGTGCAGAGCAACATCGGAACGGAGTTCACCCCAAGCGCCGGGTCGTGGGTCAGGATCCTCAACAACGACAACGTGATCCCGGATCCGTGCCACGAGATGCGTCTCCGCTTCGTCATCATCGACGCGCAGACCAATGACTCGATACTGATTGAGGACCTGTATGTCGACGTCGGGACGAACATCCACAACGATGGGCCGCATCCCGAGTGGGCCCTTCACTCCGAGGACTTTCCCTATGCCGCAGGTCGTTTCTTTCAACTCACGTGAGGAGAAACAGATACATGTCCAAGTTCATCCCCACTCTTGACCTCTATGCGCGCATGGTGCTTCGAGAGGTGGGTGTGCCGACGGGCTTGGTCACGATCTTGAACGACGAAACCCAGGAGATTCCGGGCGCAGCCGGCAAGTACGGCCTTCGAGAGAGTACGCCGATCTCGGAGTCCTTCTGTCAACATGTTGTGGCGAACAACGCGCCGTTGATCATTCCGGACGCTCGTCTGGACTCGCGCGTGTGCGACAAGCCTTCGGTCACGAAGGGTGCCGTGGTTGCTTACATGGGGTATCCGTTGCGGAACTCCAAGGGCAAGACCATCGGGTCAGTCTGCGCTATCGACTCCGAGCCGCGCTCGTGGTCGGATCCTGAGCTCGAGGCGTTACGGGATGTGGCGCATGCGACGACGGCGGAGGTCATCAGGCGCGAGGTCCAATGGCGTCTGGAGTGGGCCTGGACGATTGCTGCGGCGTTCATCGTGGTCACGCTGATCATGGGGATCATCCTCTTTGCGTGAGGGGGGCCCTGGTGGCTGGCTCTCGCCTGACGGCCGATCCTGTCCACAACCTCGGCTCTCATCACCACCTGGGCCCCACAGACACGATCGCCTCGGATCTGACGACCGTGAGGTGTCGCAGACCGCCTCTCGGCTCCACAGGGCCCCCATTTCGGCCCAGCTTCCCCGGTCACCAGCGGAAAGGTCCTCATCAGTGTCAGTCGGTGGACGGTCTGACGACCCTGCCCTCTCCTCAACCCAGGCTTCCCTGAGCGCTGTCTTCCCTGCACGCTGCACGTGAGGAGGAGGGCAGCTTGAACGTTCGGAATGGTACACGACACGGCTGACGCCTCACGCGTGACACGTGACGCGTTAGCGGGAAACAAAAAAAGGGCCCCTCCCCGCGCGCGTACTGCGCACAGAGAGGGGCCCTAGTACCTGACATCCGCGTGGTCGTACCACTGGTTAGGTTGCTGCCACCCGGCCTCCCCCGTCAGCCTTCCCCCGCGCCATGCGGCTTCCTCTGACGGGATCGTTGGAGAGGTGCAGCCCCGCCTGTCAGGGGGCGGAGTCTGGGTTCATCGGTACACGCCACACTTGCGGCAGATGGCTCGGATGAGCCGGTTGCCGATGTAGCGCTCATGCTTGTCATTCAGGGGCGTGAAGTCGTGCGCAGGCCCGTCATGGGGGCAGGGTTCATGCCATTCGGCCATGTCAGACTCCCACTTTCGTCGGGAACGCAACCTCGAGCCAGCTGTACCCCAGGGTCTCGGTGTCGAGCAGGATGGCGTTGCGCGAGCGCTGGCCAGGGCGGTCAGCATCTCGATCCAGGCTCACGAACCTGGTCTCGTCGACCTGTTTCTCGCCGGCCACGTGGAAGTGGCCGTGGATGAACAAGGCGGGCTTCACGCCGTCCACGGCGATTCGCATCAGCTCCTGACCTTCGCGCGCGTAGGCGAGCCCGGCATCGGTCCAGAAGGCTCCGGGGCTGTCCAGGATCTTCTGGACCTCATCCGTGCCGCCAGCGGGCGCGTCGTGGGTCAGCATGACGTCCGCGTAGCCGTCAGCCGCTGCTTTCTCGACGTCGGCCAGGGTCAGCATCTCCTCGGGCCACCAGGTGTAGCCCTTGGTCCGGCTGGGGAAGTCGATCGACGGCGCGCCGCCCAAGGATAGGAACGAACGCCCGTCCAGTTCGAACCGGGTGTTGCGTTCCAACACGCAGATGCGCTCGCCGATCCATGCCTGACCGTTGCGGAAGGGCAGCTGGTTGATGTAGGCCCAGTTCTCGTGGTTGCCAGGAGTGATGTAGAGCGTGATCCCCAGCTCTTCGCAGACCTGATCCACGAATCGCGCGTAGCCCTGGCCGTGCCGGGGCCAGCCGATGCCGAAGTCGCCCACGTGCATGACGGTCGTGATGCCCTGCTTGGCCAGCGCGTGCAGCATGGCGTGGCTGTAGATTGCGTTGCCGTGCCAATCGCCGGCCGCTCCGATCATCATCAGAGCCCCCTTTCTTCGTTGTAGGAATCCACGTCGAGAAGTTCGATGGTGATCCTGCCCATGCTGTTGGTGACGTGGACAGGTACGAAGAACTTGATCACCTCATCATCATCCCCACCCACATCGAGGGGGATCGCCTTGCCGATCTCGAGTCTGGCGAGTTTCGTCCTGTTGACCGGGCGGCCGAACTTGGCTTCCTGGCCGGGCTCTGGCTGCCCCTCGAGTGCGAGTTGTTCTTCTACGCGCTTCGCTTCGGCCGTGATGAGATCGGTGACCCCGAGCTCAGGGAAGCAGTGCTCGCAGGCGTTCGCCGGCAGGACCTCGAAGGGCCAACTCCACTTCACGTAGCGTCCGCACTTGGTTCGGACGTCTGTTCGATTTCGTCGAGCCGTCGGCTCTCGACCACTCTGGAGCTTGTGGACCTTGCTGAGCAGTTCGTGCGTACGAGTTGCTCGGCCCACTCCCTTCACAGGGCGTCTCCCGCTCGGTTGACGAACCCCAGTGGGGCGTTCGGAGAGTTGGGGTTGACGGCGGAAAGCATCCTGCTCATCTCGGCGCGATCCCTTGCTTCTGGGTCGCTCAGGATCCAGCGGATCAGTTCCGGCTTGCGCTTCCCGTGGGAAGAGCCCGGCATGTCCTCGGCCAGTGCCGCCAGCGCCTCGCGGCCAGTGTTCTCGAGCCAGTCCTCGAGCTCCATGCTCACCTCCTGAAGTCATAGACCTTGTCGGTCACAATGAGGTCCTTATCCTCGGGCCCCTTGATGAATGGTGCGATCCAGATTCGGCGGCGCTCCTTGCGGCCGACGCCGCACGCCTGCCAGCGCCAGTGTCCACGCACCACCCAGCGGTGCGACCACTCCACCATGGATTCGCCCTCTTGGCGGTTGGCGTTCTCGTGCCGACGGAGTGCGATGACGGTGACCTTGCCGGGGATGCCAACTCGGGCTGCGCGCTTGCGTGAGGCTCGGTTGGGCAGGGTCTCCTCGGTGACGACGATCGTCTGGTTGAGCAAGAGGAACAGGGCGTGCATGTACCTGAAGAGGTTGGTTCCCTCTTGGGGCTCGTCAGACTGGTTGCCGCCCGGGTCGAGGCTCTTGTCTTGATTGGCCACGAACATTGCTTGCTGCTCGGCCGACGGCTTGACCAGGTTCGGGCCTAGGGACATGTCCTTGACGTAGTTCGTGAAGTGAACGGTCATCCAGCGTCCGACATCTTGCATGGCGTCGCCCATCTCGGGGACGGATGACGCCTGCACCACGAAGTCCAGGTAGTTCTCGTCCGGCTCGGTCCAGGCGTCGTTGAAGAACGTCATGGCCAGTGCCGGCCGGTCTTCCGGCTGGGCCGTCAGGGCGGTCACGATCGACTCCTCGCCCTTGGGTCGTGCGCCGTACGAGGAGGGCCCCCACACCGCCCAGTGAACGAGCATGTTGTAGCCCCGGATGTCCTTGACGTGGATGGGCTGGTCGAATCGCACGATCCCGCAACCGGTGGGGGCCAGCGAGGGGTCGCAGAGGTCCTCCTCGTCCAGGCTCATGGCGGCGTGCTCAAGTAGCGTGCCCATCTCGCGGGTGACTCGGAAGGCGTAGGCCGCCTTGACGTAGTTCTCCAAGCCCTTTACCCAGGCTCCACCGCGAGGGAACGCGTCCATGAGATTCATGCTGAAGGCCCCGTCCTTGGGGAAGCCCTCGTTGAGCAGGTCTTCGATGGCGTCGTCGAGGTCCAGCGCGCGGGGATTGCTGTCGACCCACGTGTTGACTGAGCCGACGGCGGTAGTGGTGTGCGCTCCGATGGCGACGAAGGCTCGGAACTGGCCATTCTCAGTCAGTCGGTCCAGGAGTTCGGCCTGGGCAGTGATGATGTCGGACGGCTGCATCAGTCTTCCCTCCTGTGGTGGCTGAGGAACTCGCGATCGAGGCTGAAGATCTTCTCGTGGTCCTGCTCACTCCGGGCGATGGTCGGGTTGATCGGCAGCTTGTGGACGTTCGCTCGGTAGATGGCGGCTCCGGCGCACTGACGCATGCCGGGGTCGTCCCATTGCTCGTTGGTGATCGTCTTGTGGCAGGCGATACCGCCTTCGCCGTGGACTGTTGTGAGCCACTCCTCGGGAGAGTGGGGTCCGAGCCAGCCCGGCGCGCTCACGCGTCTCCAGGGGCAGTCGTTGCACGGCGTCTTAGTCGCCTCGGGGTACTCGGGAAGTTCCATCAACTACCTCTCTGATTGAGGCGATAGCGGCTTCGATCGACGCTTTGGTGGCTTGCATCTCCCGGTTGTTGGGCGGCTGTGCTCCGTACTTCGTGTACTTGGCGTAACACGGAATGCATAGGAGCGCGCCCTCCCCCACCCAGTCCACTTCGAGCATGCCGGACGTGCCGTCGAGGTACGTCCGGCACTCGAAGCAGACGGGTGTTGGATCTCCTCTCACAGATCCGAGTCGCGGTAGTTGACGACCGCGCGGGCGCTCTTGAGCTGAAGTGCGAGCTGTTCGACCTCGTTCACCACGTACTCGAGGTCCCGGTAGGTCGCCGACGGCTCGTTGATGAACGAGATCATCCCGGGCGTCAGGTCCATGTAGTGGGCGCAGTCGAATCCGAGCCACCACACCTCGTCCGGCCGGCCTGGTGCCGGAACGTGACAGATCTTGTCGTCACCCTCGTCGGGGTCGCAGAAGCTGGCGAACGTGAGTCCGCCATGCACCTCGACGTCGGCCTTCTCGTAGTCCTTCCCGTGTAGCGAGTGGCCCGGCGGGAGTCCCACGTAGCCGCACCACGAGCCCATGTGGTTGCGCAGGACCAGGCAGTCGAAGTCGGTCACGGGGTCGACCCACTGCACCTTGTCCGGCTCACCGTCCCAGGGGCCCGAGTCCGGTACCGGCGCGTGCTGGAAGGTGGAGGACGGCGCTCGCCGCATCTTGCGCCGCATGTCGAGCGCCTTCTCGAGTCGGCCGAACTCCCAGGTTTGGAAGTTCAGGGCACTGCTGAGCCTCTCGAGCGTGGCTTCACTGGTGGCGTTCATGTCACTCCTTCACGTACTTGGTCAGTCGCACAACCTCTTGGAAGGCGACGAGAGCGGTGAGCTCGATGGGTGGGTTCGCGTACTCGATGTACACCCCTCGGAGATCCTGCGCCTTGCCCGTCTCCGGGTCGAGGTGCACGGCTTGACCGTAGACACCCCAGGGCTCGTAGTCGAGCACTTTCAAGATGATGGTCGGCTCGCTCTTCAGATGCGGGCATACCGAGAGGGCCAGCGGGATGCACGACTCGCAGGTGGGGGCCGACATCGTGATGGCCGTGCCGTCTTCCTGGGGAGTGAGTGCCTTCTCGTTCATCAGCCACCGAATCGGACGCTCGTTGATTTTCGTGCCACAGACTTGGCACAGTCGCTTCCGCATGGCCGCGCGCTGGCGGTAGGTGTTGATCTGGGAGTACTGCGGGCTGCCGGCACGGGTGATGCCCTCGCGCTTCCAGAGCACGCCGTTGGCTTCGCGGTTCTCGTTGCCGTCGGGGTAGTGGAGTCGTACGCCGGTGCGCTCGATGGTCATCTGGTACTTGTCGAAGCTGACCTCGCCACTCCATCGCGTGATCCATGGGACGGGGCGGTCTTTGTGCTGATGCAGGGTGTTGGGGTCGGTCACGGCAGCGTCCCTCCCAGGAGCTTGTGGATGAGTGGGTTCACTACCGCGTCGTGAGACTCTTTGATCTTGTGGTCGTTGACGCGGGCGTAGGCCAGGGTCTGGGCCCGTTGGGTGTGACCCATCATCTTCATGATCTGCTCCACGGGCACGTCGTTGTCGAGCATCGTGGTGCCGAAGGAGTCGCGCAGTCGGTGCGGGTTGATGCGCAGTCCCGCACGCTGCCCCAGGTCCGAGATGATCTTGCGGATCGAATGCGCGGTCAGTGGTCCACCCTGGGCGTCGATGAACAGGGCGTCCTCGCCAAGCTTGGCGTGAGTTGCCCGCACGCGCAGGTAGCGTTGGACCACGGTCTTGAGCTCTTCGCCGAACGGCAGCACCTTGGTGTCGTTGGCACTGCCGGCGCGGCTCTTGTTCCGTACCGTCACGTAGTCCAGGCGGAGGTCCACTCCCACCACGGTCAAGCTCTGGAGCTCGTTCAGGCGCAGGCCCCAGGCGTAGAGCAGGATCAGGATGGCCTCACGACGGTGGTAGTAGAACGGGCTGATCGAGAACGCCTGCTTTCGATGGGTGTCGAAAAGCAGGGCGATCTCGTCGTCCTCGAGCGGCTTGGGCTTCTTGTCGACTCGACCCACTCGGATTCGAACCCAGGGGCTCTGGTCGATGTGCTCGCACTCCTCAAGCCAGCCCACCCAGTTGCGGATGTACTTCATCAGCTGCTGGCGGTAGGAGAGCGAGAGCGGCTCGCCGTCCTGCTTGGTGAGCCTCGTCAGGTGCGCCTGGAAGCGCAGGATGTGGGCCCGCTCGATCTCGTTGGGGTGCTTGACCCCCTCGCCGGCCAAGAAGGTGGCGAAGTGCGCCAGGCCCACGCGAGCGGGCTTGATGTAGCCGTCAGTGACCTCCTCGGCGGCCAGATTGTCCAGCCATTCCTGCATGTGGGGCAGCGGGTGCCAGGGCAGCGGGGCGGGGCTCTTGCCGCCGAAGAGCGGCTTGGTGGCCATCAGGCCGGCCGCTCTTCGTTCTCCGTGTGTTCCTCAACCCACGGCTTGACCAGGAACGCCACGACTTCGAACCGGTCGTCGGCGGACTCCCGCTTCTCGTAGTACTCCATCAGGCACAGGCCGTGGAATACGGCGCTCTTGCAGTCCTCGTGTCCGCATGGGGCGTCGAACACCGGAGAGTGTTCGATGACTTCGCGGCAGCCGAAGCAGATGGGTCGGTCCTGCATCACGCTCTCCTTGCTCGTAGTAGTTCTTCCAGTTCCATTCGGGCCGACTGGTCGCCCTGCATGGCGCGCTTCCAAAGGGGCCCGATCTCCGGGTCCTCGAGCATGCGCATCGCCTCTTCTTCGACGCCTTCTCCGTACTCCGGGTGGCCGCCGATCTCGAAGGATTCCATCAGGAGCCGCATGAGGTCCTCGTACTCCAAGGTGTCGCTGGTCTCGCACCCGTGGGGGCAAGCCATCTCACCCGTTCCGACTCCCCAGGCGCGGCAGATCAGTGGCCGGGCCTCGTAGACCGAGCAGCCCACGCCGCCGTCCCGAGTGCCGAACTTGAGGGCTGGGCAGTACAGTTTCTCGCCGGCCGCCCAGGCCGCTGCGCGTTCGGGGTCGAACAAGGGGATGTCCACTCCCAGGTCGGTGATGCGCTCGCGTTCGGCGGTGCTCATGTCGATCGGGCCGCACGAGTTCCAGCACAGACCCTTGCAGGCTACGGTCGGAAGCTTGTCGTACAGCGCTTTCAGACGTTCGTTCGTATTCACTTGGGGTCGAGTTTCTCTGAGATCTCCTGGAGTACTTTCGTCTGCTCCTGAATGGCGCTGGCCACGTAAGACATGTTCGTGGCGAGGTGCGTCAACTGGGGGAGGTACTGGATGATCTGCTGTTCGGTGTCGCTCCGCATCGCCAGCAGGTTGTTCTGGCTCTCGAGGGTGGCCTGGAGCAGGCTGACCTGCTGTTCGAGCTTGGCGTTCTGCTCGGCCAGGTGGGCGTTGACTCCCTCGGTTACGGCATCGCTCACCATTCGACTTCCTTCCGGGCTGCGGCGCGGATGGACTCCTGCGCCGCGATCATTTCTGCGTCGCTCGGGGTCAGGGTTGCTACATACTCATCAACCTCTGCCAGGAACTCGTTGAACGTGGGCTCATGGCCGTACCAGTTGAGCTTGTGATCATCGGTGGCGAGCCAGTCCAGGGCGGCGGTGAGGTGAGGGAACCAGCGGATCCCGTTGTAGAGGCTGTCGCGCAGTTCGATCGCCTCGGCCAGTGAGGTCGCGGCCTTGGCAGCGTCGCAGCCGGAGCAGGAGCCCCAGCCGTACGTCATGTACCCGTAGTCCGCGCCCTTGCGGACGAGCAAGAACGAGTCGCCCTGGTAGTCGTTTTGCTCCGTCTCCACCAGGACGTCGACCTCCATGGTGTTGATCAGATCGCCGTAGTTCGTGCCCCAGTTGTCGAACTTCGGGTTGCGCATGGTTCCTCCTCTCAGTCGCCGATCCAGCCGGCGCGTACCAGCTCTTCGGTCGAGTCGAACGTCTTGAACTTCACCCCTTCGAGCTGCTCGCCGATCATGCCGGTCTTGAACTCCCAGAGGTTCTTGAAGTAGACGGTCCAGTGGCCGTGGCGGTCTAGGGCCCCAGCCAGGATCACTCCGACATCTTCGTCGTCCGGGTAGCCCTCGTCACCCCGATTGATGTTCTTGACCGGCAAGAGGGGCCAGCGCGGCCAGCCCGCATCCGTCTCGATCATCTGAATCTCGTCGCGAACTTCCTCTTCGCGCATCGTCCAGGTCATGACCACGCCTTCCTCACGAGGGTGTCGAATCGCCTGCCGCCGGGTTTTCCCAGGAAGGCGCGGCCCACCGATTCGGCCGCCTCTGCGACGCTCACGAGTCTGCGCGTCCGGGGGCGCTTACCGTCCACCTCGACGAGGAAGCGCGGATCCCACTCCAGATACCACTTGCCGCTCCGGTCGTAGCGGACCGCCTCGAAGGGGCCGCGCTCGTCATGTCCCTCACCGTGGACCGTGCGGTCGCTCATCCGAGGTCCATGGGGTTCTGATCCTCGCGGTTCATCAGCTCCAACCGGAGGGCTGCGCCGATGGCGTCGAGATCCCACAGCCATCCCTGGAGGCGCTGTTTGGACTCCTGCTCGAGGACTGGATACTTCGGCTTCCCTGCTACGGTCATGCCGAGCGTGTAGAGGGTCGCCGAGGCGCTGTCGATGGCGCGTTCGAGGTTCTCCTGGGGAAGGTTCATGTGTTGTCTCCGATCTTCTGAATGAGCTTGGCGACCCGCTTTCTGGCTGCCGGGCTCGGTTCGTGGTACTCGGCCATCCCGTGATCGTGGGCCTCCTGCCCGGAGTCGAACAGTGGGACGGGCGTCTCGTAGTCGCAGACCTCCTCGTAGTTCTCCGGGCTGATCCACCCTGAGCTGACGCCGATTCGCATAGCGGCATTGGTGGCCATGTCGTGGCAGCCCACCCACCCGGCACATAGCCGGCCATCCTGCTGGTGGCAGTAGAAGAAGCCGCGATGCGCGCCGGCCTCGATCTGCTCCCAGGTATCTAGGTCGTATCTCGGTAGCTTGACGTACTCCGATTCGTCCCAGATGCCTGAAGGCACGTCCCTGCGGTACGGACAAGTGCCGCAGGGACGTGCCGCTGGGAGGATGCTGTCGCTCACGGCAGGTCCTGCTCGAACGTTGAGTCGAAGTTAGCGTCGCCCGGCAGGTTCCCCTCTCGGTCCGGCCAGAGGATCTGGAGCGCCCGAGCGTCGGGGAACTTCTGAGTGACTCCGTACATCTCGGCCGCCTCGAGGTCCTGGATCTCGCGGAGTCGAACCGGTAGACCTTCGAGCACCTCGTTCAGCTCGTCGCCCGCCTCAACCGGCGTCTCGCCATCGATGTCGGCGAGCCGGTTGATCATGTACTGCATCGTTTGTGGCGCGAGCCCTCCGGTCACGAAGAACTCTGGCCTGTCGAAGAACGCGCGACCCACCGAGTAGGCGAAGAGCGTTCCTCCCTCCTCGTCCGGGAAGACGGCGCGCACCTCGTGACCGAACTCGAGGATCCTGTCGCGTTCGCGCTTGGCCAGGTACAGCATCTTGTCCGGGTGGATCGAGAGGTGCTCGTCGCAGATGTTGCAGTCGTTGTCGGAGCCGGGCTTCAGTTCGAACGGGTGTCCGATTTCGTGGTCGACCACCCGGGTGGGGTCAGGTCCGCACACGTCGCACATGTCAGCCCTCCTTGTTCCATGGGGTCGATGGCTGCTTGATCTCGCTGGTGAGCTCGGCCCGCAAGGCTCGCGCCTCCTGCTCGCTGCACGCCTCGTTGAGTACCCGGCCGATGAAGCAGTTGGAGCACTCGCGCGGGCCTTCGCCTCCGATCTTGCCGCCGACGACGCGGGGAACGTCGGGAGCATCGTTGCCGCAGGTGCGACAGGTGGTGACGGGTCCTGGCCAGTCGGTTGGGACGTACTTACTCATCGACTCTCCCTTGTGCTTGTGGGCCTGGTAGAACTCCTCGGTCATGGTGACCTGATACTCAGGCGACATTGGTCGCCCCCTTTCCAGCGGCAATGAACTCCTCGGCTCGTGCGATGCCGAGATCGGTGAGTCGTCTTCCTCGCGGAGTGCGATCCATCAGCCCACGCTCGACCAGGAAGCCTTCGATGGCCTGGAGGCCAGGCTTGGTCTCGCGCAGGATCTGCTGGATCGCAGCCTCGCCCACGATGTACTCCACTGTCTCGTCCTTCGTCATTCGAGCGAAGTACTGGCGCATGGCCGTGAGGTAGTGGATGTGGACTCTGGTTAGGCCATCGGGCTCTACCTCCAGGAACTCCAGGAGCTCTTGGGTGGTGGGGGCTCGTCCGAAGGTGTCGGACATCGCCCGAGCGGCCAGGACCATCTCTTCGAGGATGCGAGGAGTGCCACGGGACGCTCCTGCGATGTCGGCTGCCAGTTCGTCGTCGATCAGGTCGCCGGCTTCGTGTCGGTAAGCGAACTGGACGGTGATCTTGGCCAGGTCCGGCCAGGAGTAGGCGCTGAAGTACGGCTTGTACTTGAACCGGTCGAGCACCGTCTTGGGCAGCTTGCCCGCGTCGGTGGTCGCGCCGATCACTGTGATGTCCGCCAGCGGGATGACCTCGCCGGTGGGCATGTAGGCCACCTTCTCTTCGAGCACCTTGAGCAGGATCTCTGCTCCGCGCTGGCCGTTGTCAGCCAGCTTGTGGATCTCGTCGATGAACAGGATGTCCCGGTTGCCGAGCTTCTGCATGCACTCCACGAGCGTGTTGATGTTGAACGGTGGCACGATCTCGTAGATGTCGACGCCCATCATCTTGGCGACGAGCCTGGCCATGGTCGTCTTGCCGACGCCGGGGTAGCCGGACGCCAGCAGGATGTGAGGCAGCGCCTCGTTGCGCACCTTGGCCGAGGTGACGTAGACCGAGAGCTGTTGCTTGAGCGGCTCTTGGCCGACGTACTCGTCCCAGTCGGCGGGCATGTCGATCGCGGTGAAGTCCAGCGCTTCGATGGGCCGTGCGTTCTCCTCCGGGTCTTCGTTGTGAACGTGGACCTCGATGTTCATCTCGGGGTCGCCTCGACCGCCCAGCCCCTGGAGGAGCTGAGCGGTCTGGCGATCCTGACCGTGACGAAACAGGGCATACGCGGTGCCCGCGTCGAATGCCCCGAAGTCGTCAGTGAAGTCGTCGTCCTCGTACATGCGGCCTCCTAGGGCCTAGATTGCCTGAAGGGTAGGACATGTGTGCGACCAGTGTCACGCACCTCGCCGCTAGTCCCCCAAGATCCTCTCAAACAGCGGGAGCGACTGGCTGGCAGCGCCTTCCTTGAGCGGGCCCAAGGTGCCGTTGTCGTCCACCATCTGTCCGTGTCGGTGGTAACGGTTACCCTCGTCGCGCTGCTCGGCGTACCACAGCAGGCCGAGGTGAAGCAGGCCCTCCTTGATGGCCTCGTTCACGGCCTCGTCGTCGCTCACGTCAACCGGCGGCCCATAGCTCGAGCCGACCAGGGTGCGCTGGGCGATGAAGGTCCAGGTTGCGTCCATGGCCTTGGCCTCGCGGTGCATTCGGTCCACGAACTGGCCGAGGGTCTCGTCGTCGTCGGGGATGAAGATTCGCTGCTTCTCCTGGTTAGCCACCAGTGCCAGTGGCTGCATGTAGGTCTCGGCAGCGATCCATGCCGTACGGACTGCGCGCAGCTGCTCCTCGACGAACTGGTTGAACGTGTCGAGCCGGTCGTTGGTACGAGGTACTTCGCTCTTGGCGCTGCTCTCGCGGAGGAAGTCCTCCACACTTGCGTCGTCAAAGATGCCGTCGTACTCATCGGTCACGTAGAGCCCCCGAGGTCGTCGTTGAAGAACGTCCCGTCGTTGCCCATCTTGAGCAACTCCGCTTTCACCTGGTCGTCTGGTACTGGCACGGTCACCCAGTCGCCCTCGAGACCCACCATCCCACCGTCCCAGGACTCCTGCATGAGGTAGCCCAGCGGGCCGTCGTAGGCGTGGTTGTACTCGCCCCACGTCTCCTCGCCAGAGAGGGCTGGGTCGTCGGAGCGATGCAGGACGGTGAAGGTGATCGTGGTCTTGCTGACCTCAGTCATCGTCCGCCTCGCTGAGTTGGTTCAGCAGATCCTCGCCGGGGTGGTACTGGTACACGTCTTGGTACAGCCCCAGCCGAGGGTTGGCGGCGATGTGCGCGTCGGCGTTTGCCTCGTCGCTGTCGAACAGCGGCTTGCTGGAGACGATCTGAGCCTCGAGGGCGGGGTCGTTGCAGCACTCCACCGCGTCGTACGCCTGGTCGAGGTCGTCTTCGTTCTCGAACTTGAGGTCGAGGTAGTCCAGCTCCGTCTCCGAGCCGCAGGTCAGGCAGTGCACGTGAGTGGACATGGCCCACAATTGGTCCTCGGTGTACTTCACGGCTTGTCCTTCCGGTGCTCGGTCTTCTTGGCCCTGCGCTTGGGCCACTTGCCGGTCTCCCGGAACTTGGCCACGTCCGCCTCGAGCTCCTCATGGAAGAGGCGCTTGCGCTCCTCATCCAGGGCGATCAGGTCGCTGAGCCACTCGTCCTGCTTGATCCGTTCCATGTGCAGGGCGTGGCCGGGGGCGCACAGCTCTTCGACGCTGCGCTCTGGGTGTTGGTAGGTCATGACTCTCCTTGTTGGCCTCTAGGGCCTCAGTGTGCGTGCGGTTAGTCAGGCGGGGGAAGGGTAACGCGTTGAGCGCGCGATGCCTCGACTTCCCGCCTGGCCTGTTCTTTCAGGGTGCGGTGCATCCACAACATGATGGGAGTGTCGCCAGCGGCCTCCTCGAACATCGAGGCTTCCTCGCCCGAGAACTTCATGCGCAACTTGACGTTGCCATGGTCATCTCGGGCGAGGAAATGCGTGCTATGCCGCCGGCGACTCTCAGGCACCAGTCACTACCTTTGCGTTCGTGTTCTTCTTCTCTCGGATCCTGGGCACCAGGCTCATCACCTGCTGGGAGTACATGCTGATCTCGCCAGCCGCGCGGTCGGCCCGAGCGCCGAGCATGCCGTTGTACTCCTTGACCTTCTGCGCCATCTCGGCCGCACGCAGAGCGTACTGGTCGAAGGTCTTCTCCTCGATCGAGCGGTCGGGGTCCTGGAGGATCTTGGCGACCTCACTCATGAGGCGCTCGACCTCCTCAACCGTCTCCTCCTCGAATGCCTCCAGGATCATGTCGCGCTGCTCGGTCAGGTTCAGCAGCGGCAGGGCGTGGAACTCCGATCCGACGCTGCGTACCCACTCGCCGAGCTTGGCGATCTCGTCGGCGTGCGTCTGGGAGACGAAGTACAGCCCGCCGGAACCCTTCACGCAGATGCCCGAGAGTCCGTAGATGTACTCCCGGACGAACGTGCGGACTGCGTGGCTGTCCATGTAGGCCAGCAGGTGGTTGAAGCGGTCCTCGAAGGTGATCAGCTTCTCGGTCAGCCACTGGTCCTCGTCGGTGGTCAGTGGCATGGAGATGTGGTTCGTCGTGCGCCGGGCCTCCACGCTGTGGCCCTTGTACTCGCCCTGGATCTTGGAGCCTCGAGTGTGGAACAGCTCGGCCACCTTGTCGTAGGCCAGTCGGCGCTTCTTGCCCTCCTGGACGATGGTGCGCTCGAGGACGAGGTGTCGGTAGGACTGCACCCCATCCTCACCCAGCGGCCGGACCAGGAGTTCGGACTTGATGCCCTTCGAGGTCTCCGGGAACCGGTGCCGGAACTCGACGCTGGCCTTGCGGAAGGCGTCGATCGGCCGCAGGTTCTTGCGCAGCGTGTCCGTGGACAGGCCGGCGGCGGCGAGATCCCGCTTTGCGTTCGCCAGGTTGACGTCCGCGTCGGAGATCGAGAAGAACACCAGCGACCCGAGGAACGCCTCCGGAGGAAGGTTCTTGATCGCGTCTGTGTATCCGCTCATGACTTGTGTGTTGCCCATCAGTGGCCTCCTTGTGGCCTCTTTGAACGCGTGTCTGAACACTACTGCATCGGGATGACACCGAGGCTCTTGTAGACCTCGGCGAGTTCTTCGTCAGTGGGCGGATCGTCGTGGAGCCGGAAGTTGTGCTCGCCGTAGTGGTTGTCGACGTACTGGCAGTACTCGAGTGCGTGGGTGCACGTGCTCGGGTTGTCGCAGCGAAGGCAGATGCTTGCCGAGCAAGCACAATTTTCGCAGAACTGGGAGCCCGGCTCGCCTACGTACGCTTCGCACTGCGGGCACCGGGGGTGGCAGGTGCACGTCTGGTCATACCAGTCGTTTCCACACTTCTGGCAGAACGCGCGGTGCCCACCACTGTGGCCGGGGACGTCGGTACAGATCGTTCCGGCCATGAAGTCCTGTCCGCAGACCGGATTGCCCCACGAGTCGGTGTCCATGAGTCGCATCACAGCCCCCTGTCGATCACCGTCACCCACTCGACGAAGTAGCCGAGCTTCTCGATGGCCTCGCGGATCTCATCCCCATCCACCAGGTCAGGATCGCTGGTGTGGATCTCGATGTCCATGTCACCCGCTCCAGTGCAGGTAGGCATGGCCGTCCTGGGCGATCAGGTCCAGGAGCTCGTCGCAGAACTCGACAAGCACGTGCGCGGAGTCGATGTAGGACTCGTGCATCTTGAAGCGGTGGATGGCGTGCACGCACGGCGTTCCCATGAAGTCCACCCCGGGGATTAGGGCGACCACTTCGAGTGGGTCGCCCAGCCAGAAGTCGCCCTGGGCGGTGCCGAAGGCGTCCCAGCCGGAGTTGTCGGCCTTCTCGGCGTGCTCCATCCGCATGGTGTGGAAGTAGCGCAGCGCCTGTTCCTGATTCATGGGCCCGTCGGTGTCCTGGGGCCGCAGTGAGATCGCACGCTGGGGATCGGCGCGGTAAACGTGCTCTCCACGCAGCTTCTCCAGGGCGGCTGCGCAGGTCACGGCGCGGTCGCGGCACTCCTTAACCTTGGCCGGATCGTCGACCTTGATCAGGTAGTCATTCAGGTCGCCCAGCGGGGAGAAGATCCCGTAGTAGTCGAAGCTGTCGTTGTGCGTGACCTCCGGGACGAAGCTGTTGAAGCCGCCGGCGTTGTAGCTCGAGCGCAGGTAGCGTCGGCTGTTGATGTTGTCGGGGTACTTCTGCGAAGGGGTGCTGGTCGGACCAGGGAGGGCTTCCCGCTCGGCCCACTCAGCCTTCTTCTCATCCTCGGTCCACTCGCCGTATGGCTTGCCGTAGGGGTTGTCGTTCCCTTCGTCGCTGTCTTCGTTCCAGCGAGCCGCGAAGGCGTCGTGCGCCTCCTGCTCGGCCCTGGTGTAGGTGTAGACGTCCAATCCCATGTCACTTCTCCTTGGGGTGGTTGTGCCTGTGCGCGATCAGGCGCAGTTCCTCGTTGCTGTTCGTCCTGAGTTGGGTGAAGCAGGGCCAGCACGTGAAGGTGTACTGGGACTCCGGGATGGAGTTCTCCCACAGGATCTCCATTGTCCTGTCGTGCGATGTGGTGTTGGGGCCCCGCACCTTGTGCTGTCGATCAGTGCGGGCCACTCGGAAGCAGTGAGTGCACTGGTAGAGCCTTCGTCCATCGCTTTGAACGGCCGTCCGAAAGCTCAGGCTGGGGCAGAAGGTGGCGGTCATAGGGCGACCTCCACTTCATGCTCTTCGATGTAGAGGACCACGCCCTGGCGCTCGGTGAGCTCCTCGATCAGGTCTCCGCATCCCTGAGTGGTCGAGACATCGAACTTGCCCTCTGGGTCGAAGTTCTCCTGGAGCGTCTTGAACGCGTCCTCTTCGGTGCCATGGACGGTGGTGGCGATCTCGTCGGCGTCCGTGGTCAGGGTCCAGACTCGAACGCGAGCCTTGACCTCAGCCCCCAGGCTCTGGAGTGCCGCGCGCAGCTCCGCCTCGCTGACCGGCGGCACTTCGGGCTCCTCGTCGCCGTAGATGGTCTTGGCCTCGATCGTCTCGACCACGTTGTCGGTGACCTTGATCTTCCAGTTGTCGTCGGATTCCTCACCGTCGCAATAGATCTCCCCATTCACCTTGTGGTCGCAGGTGAAGTTCTTGAGTCGGGGGTCCTCGTTGATGTGCGCCTGGATGTATGCCTTGTCGGACAGCAGCCGAACGATGTAGGCCATCCACTCGGCGGAGTAGTAGAACTTCTCGCCGTCGTCCCACATGATCTCGGTGCCATCGTCGCTGGGGATCCACTGACACCACAGGCCCGGCTGATCCGGGTCGGAGCCGTTGTGGTTGAGCACCTCGTCGGGGCCGGCTCCCTGGCCGTACGCGCCCTCGCCTTTGACGAACAACGGCCCGCCAGTACGGTCCATCCGGCGGGTCTGGTTGAACTCCTTGAGGAAGGTGATCTCGTCGTCGTTCAGCGGTGGCTCGACGGTGACCGAGCCTGAGAAGTAGGTGGTGTAGCCAATAACTACTGCCCTCCTTTACTGTACGTGAGTCCACGACTTGCGGGTCACGATGTTCCGGATCTGCACGTTGCTTACTGAGTAGCGACGTGCGATTGACACGTACGTCTCGCCGCTTTGGGCGGCTTGTCGAATCTCTCGTACCTGCTCGGCCGACACCTTGGCGTTGTTGCCCGGCCGACCACGCGAGCCGTGGTTGAACCGATCGCGCTTGAGGCTGTCTTGCATGTTGTCTGATCGCGTTCCGTCGATGATGTGGTCGGGGTTGCAGCAGGGTGGGTTGTCGCACGTGTGTCGGGCGACAACTGGCCAGCGCCCGTGAGCCAAGAAGAAGGTGACCCTGGTGGAGTTGACCTTGTTCTTGAAGCCGACGACGGTGATCGAACCGCGTCCCGTGTGGGGGTTGTGACTGTGCTCTGCCCGCCAGGGCCAGCACTCGTTTGGCCCTCGCACGTCTACCTTGGGCCAGAAGCGACTCGCCAGAGACTGAACCATGTTTGTAGGGTACTTGGTTCAGACCTCGAATCCGATGGCTCGCAGTACCTCAGGGAAAGCGGAGTCGAGCCTGTTCTCCTTGGGCTGCACGAGCCCGATCAGCAGCAGGTCTGCGCCCATCAGCTGTTCTCCTTCTCCCAGAAGTTCTCTGCGTCTTCCGTCGTGGTGATGGCTGCCTTGATGTCGTCAGGCACCTCGAGGCTCTCGTCGCGGATCACCTCGTAGCCGTTCTCGACACCGCGCTCGGTCTCGATGCGCTTGCGGAAGGCGGCACTGCGGGCGCTCTCGATGTTGTCGGCGTCCCATTCGGCCTTGACCTCGGCGTACGGCCTGCCGTACAGCACCTCGGCCGCGAGCTCGTAGGGGTCATGGGCGACCTGGAAGTACTCGCCGTCCTCGATCCGGTAGTGGTCGAGGTTGGAGCCGAAGTCCTCGTCGGCGTACTTCACCTCGAACTCCTCGTCGGGGAACTTGGCGGAGAGTGCCTCAATGATCGGAATGGGGTGAGACCAGGCGGTCTGGAACGTCAGCCGGCACAGGTCGCCGGGCAGCGGCTCGATCTCGGTCGAGTAGGCGTTCCACTTGGTGCCCCAGTGCCCGATGTTCCAGGAGTACCAGCACACGACACCCGGCTCGTGCTGACTGTTGCAGCCGCCCTCCTCCTTGTTGGGCGGGCTCGGGACGATCAGCTCGAAGTCCACGAACCGCTTGGGCAGTTCCTCCTGGGGGTAGGGCCACTCGTTGCCGGTGCGCTCCTTGTAGCGGACCTTGGTCTCGGCGTGCTGCTGGTCGTGCGCAGCGATCTCTGCGGCGGTGTGCTCGCGAGTAATCGCGTGGATCACCTTCGGGTTCGCGATGATGATGTTGCTGACGTGATTCGGCATGGTTCCTCCTTGGGAATCAGGTTTTGAACGTTCGTCGAAACTCCGAATCGACGGGACGATGGCACTGTCACGCTATGCGTAGGGAACGCCTCATGCGTGACGTGCGCGAGCGGCCGCGATGTCTTCGTCCATGCCGGGCCAGTACCCGCGCACGATCTCAGTCGGAGCGTGCCCCTCGCCGCCACCAACGCAGTTGCCTCGATGGCGACGCGGAAGGGAGCAGTCGTCCAGATGTAGGCCGTACTGCTCATTCTCGGGGCGCAGGGCCCCGGCGGGCATCAGGCAGCGCACGCACTGCGTCGTGTCTTCGTTGGGCCCCGCAGGGGGCTTGTGTGGCCCGTCGGGGCACTTGCTTGGGTCCTGGTAGTAGTCGCCGATCATGAGCCCTCCATGTCCAGGGTCAACTGTCCCCCGTGTTCGAGGAACAGGTCCTCGTAGTGCTGTCGCGCGTCGTTGGCCCGGTCACGAGCCTTCCGAGCCTGAGCTTCAAGGCGCGAAGCGGCACGGTCGGCGTTCCGTGCTCGAGCGTAGGCGTGCATGAGCTCGTCCTGCGCTTCGGGTGGGAGCGGCTCAAGCTTGTTCATCCTCTTCCGCCTGATCTTTCGTCTGGGTCTCCAGGTCATCCAGGTCGACCAACTGGCCAGCCTTCACGTAGTGGCTCTCTCCGGTCAACATGTCGGTGACCGCGAAGGTGAAGGTGTCCAGGCCGACGTGCGCGATGTGACGCATCGTCGTCTCGACAGCCTCTTGGGGGGTGGCGGCGTCCTCCACCTGGAGGAGCAGCTGTACGGTCGCCGGCCCCGTGAGCAGTACGGTGGTCCCCAGGTCGTTGACCGCTTGCACGGTCGGAATCAGGTCGTCGATCGCCGCTCGCACGCGGTCGTCCGTGGTTTCGGCCGTGGTCTCTTCTGAACGGGTGTCAGAATCCGACATCAGAGTCGTCCTCCTTCTTGGTCTGGCGCACCTTGGCGAGTGCGGCGTCGAGCCCCTCGTCCACGGCCGCTTCTCGTTGACTGGTCTCGGTGAACCCGTCCTCGCGCAGGTCGCGCAGCTCCTGGTCCATGGGCTCGACGTGACCACCGTAGTCCGGATCGTCGCTGTCGCCGCTGGTGTCGTCCGGGTCGATGATGCCTGCGTCACCCTTCTCGCCGGGTGCGATGATCTCGTAGCCGCGCGCCAGCAGGAACCGGATCACGGCGGCCACTCGGCGGTCTCGGTGCCGCAGGGTCACGGGCAGGGCCGGCTCGGCACTGCGGCGCTCGAAGGACTTAGTGAAGCGCTCGTCGCGCCACCGCTGCATGAACTCCGGCTCGACCGGCCCGCCCTTGCAGGTGCAAGCACTCGTTTGCTTGGAGCAGGCTCGGCACGTGGTCCAGGCGACGAAGGTGCCGTCGCCGATCTCGGTCATCATGTGCACCGAGCCATCGGGCCTGCTGTGCTGGACCGTGCGCGGCTCGTGCTGCTCGTCGACGTCCGGCTCGGTGCCGGTCACGGTCTCGTATGAGTTGGTCACTGACCTCTCGCTTTCTTGGTGATGCGGACAGCGTCTTCTGGCTCGACCAGCAGTGCGTTGGCCTCTTGGCCGTTGGGCTCCATGGTTGTCACGTCCTCGCGGTTCTCGAACTTGGCGAGGATCAGCTTCCGACCGTGAGAGTTCGCCAGCTCCTGAGCGACGTGCTCGAGGCTCTTCATGCGCTCCATGTCCGCGCCGATCAGGGGAAGCCAGCCGAGGTTCGGATCCAGGTAGGCGGCAACCCCCTCTCCCTCGTCGTCGGTGGTGATCCAGGCGTACAGCCGGTCGATGCTGTGCGTCACTGCTCCTCCTTGGGAATGAGGGCGGCCTTGAGCGCCTCCCCGATGGGGGCGAACGCCGCAGCCTGCTCGGGGGTGGGGCCCTCCGTGTTCATCTTGTCAAGCGCCTCTTGCCACTTCTCGCTCATGTCGACGGGATCGACTGCGCCTCGGGCGAAGGCTTCAAGAACGCGGGGCCACTCGGCGATCCACTCGCCATTGGCCTCGACCATGTGCGCCGGCGGCGCGTCGGGGATGCGGAAGTAGTACGTCGCGTAGGTGCTGTCGAACTCGTCGTCGAAGTCGGCCAGGTACAGCTCGTGAGCGCGCAGCCTGTCAGTGACCTCCTGATAGTCGGGCCGGTTGCCGCCGCCGTTGCGGGTGTAGATGGCGTAGCGCAGGTCCTCGCCGTCACGCTCCACCCAGGCGTCCCGGAACCGACCGAACTCTCCGAGACTGTCGAGCTTGAGCATGGCGGCGCACAGAATGCCACGTCGGCCTTCATCTCCGTCGCCCATCACCAGGTTGTAGAGACCGCCGCTCACGAGTCCACCCTCACGATCGAGGTGATCTGCTCGTCGTAGGAGTGGCCCAGGTCGTGCGCCTCGGTCCGCCATGCATCCGTGGGCCCATCTTCCAGGAACTCCTGGACGTTGGCCTCGAGATCTTCGCCAAGGTCGTTCCGCAGGTCGTCGACAGTGGCGAACTCGGGCCCGCCGGCCGCGACGATCCAGGCCAGGAACTCCTGGTCGTCAACCTCGATGGTCGAGGTGCGAAAGACGGTCTCTTCGTAGTTCAGCTTGACCTTCATTCGGTTGCCTCCTTGGGCATGTAGTCATCAACGTCGTTGTACGCCTTGATGTCCTTGATCTTGGAGAGCCCGCCGTACCTCAGGTCGATGGGCTCCGGGTCTCGCTGCACCGCGCCGGGCGTGAGCATCTCCGTCTGGTAGGAGTTGCTGATCAGTCGTCCCTCGGTGAACCCGATGCCGAGGCTGAACTGGAAGCACCACAGATGGAACTGGTTTGCCATGTCCACGATGCGTGACTCAGCCGGGTAGATCTCTACAGCTTCCCACTCGGGGCCGGCCAGTTGATTCTTGATCCGCTGGAAGTCGCGCCAGTCGCGTGCCGGCTCGCGGTCCTGTCGGCGCACGCTGAGGTGGATCATCGGTGGTACGTCAGGTTCCTTGGAGTGGTGGACACGCTTGTTCACGACGTACTGGTCGTTGGCCCACTGCTCCTCGGCTCCCAGGTCGATCGGCTTGCCGTAGCGATGCGGCACCGACCGTTCGAGCTCGTGCCAGGTCATCAGTGGCTCGTGTGCCCAGGGTGGACGTCGGGGTCGTTCCGCCAATCAGGCGGTTGCCACGCGTTGACGTCGGCGACCTTGGGCTCGGTCGGCGTGTGGATCTGCACGGTGTTCGGCAGGATCTCGATGACTGCCTTCTGCTCGTCGGTCTGGACATCGAACTCGGCGGTGATGTCCTCGCCGCTGGGCTGATGGATGATCAGAGTCGCTCGGGTCATGATGCGGCCGCCTCTAGGATGGACCGGATGGCCCTTTCCTCCTTGGACTGGTCAATGGGGTGCGTCTTCTCCTGCTTGGAGAGCAGATTGCGCGCGAAGAGCGGACAGTCCTTGCGTTTCTGGCCCTGGTGGCCCTCGAACCTGAGGACCCACTCGCCCTCGACCCACTCGTAGACCGCGAAGTTGAGTGCGACCACGCCGCTGTAGCGGTCCGATCTGTACCTGGTGCCCCGCTCGGTGCGCGCCACCCACATCAGCGACTTGCGCGCGTCGGCCAGTGAGTAGTGATGGCGGAGTTTGCCCTCGCCTTTGCCGACGAGTTCGTAGTCGTAGACCTCTTCACCTTGGGAGTTCGTGACTTTGCCGCGACTGGTGTAGTCAGCGTCCTCGAGCCACGACATCCAGGTCTGGATGGGAGGGAACATCGACGGATCGTTGGGGATCTTCTTGTTGGAGTAGGCCATCAGCCGAACGACTCCACCGCGAGGCCCACCAAGTCGGGCCGGTCATCACACTCGAGCACCTCGACGAAGTACCCGGCGTTTCCAGACGTCCGCCCAGTCCCGGTGTACTGCATCAGGTACTCCATGGCCCACTCCTCGTGGTCCAGGTCCTCGTTGGGGAAGCCGGCGACCAGGCCGGCAGGCGAGGGCTCGTCCACGGTCTGAGTGACCTCGTAGGGGCTCTCGCCGTCGTAGACAGTGGTTGCCTTGATCTTGATCTTCATCCCAGGCTCCTTCGGAATGACTCGTCGGCGAGCTTCAGCATCGCCGCCTTCGTGGCTCGTTCGTCGGCAATCTTGCTGTGCAGGGCTTGGCGCTCGAGCTCGACGGCGGCATCCTTGTTGGCCAGCTCGTCGCCCGTCTCCAGGTCCAGGTTCACGTGCGTTCCGGCCGGCTCGGCCACCTGGCCCTGGTACTCCGGCAGGGGTGTGCCGAACGGCAGGCCCATGAGTCGTGTCATCGCGGCCTCGCAGGTGCGCAGGCCATAGACCGGTTCGGTGACCTCCACCTCGTCGCCCTCGTGGTGTCGCCACTCGAGCATGTCGGGCAGGAACACGATCACGTCGCCGCAGTTCTTGCAGTCGTCCTCCATCGCGGTGTAACGCTCGTGCTCGAAGCGGGTGACCTCGCGGACCTCAGCCTGCTCGTGACACACCAGGCAGGGAGCGGAGTCGAGATCCTTGCTGCGTCCCTGCGCTTCGGCAGTGCCGCTGGTCTTGACGTCCATGTGCGCCCCGCAGTGTTCGGCGTGCCAGTAGCGTTCTACCTTCTCATCGGGGAGTGGGTTCGTGAGCTGGCCTTTCTGTTGGGCCAGGCGCTCGTCGTCGTTCATGATCCCTCGCAGTCGTTGCCGTGATGACCGCAGACGGGGCATTCGCCAGTGCCGACCTTCGGGTGTGGTCCGCTGTCTTGCTGCACCTCGAAGGTGTCCCAGTCCATGTCGGGGTCACGCAGGTCGTCGAGCGCGTATTCCTTGGCCTGCTCTTCGGTGTCGGCTGTCACCTGCACTGGGATGCGCACGGTCCAGATCTTTTCGCCATTCATAGATCCTCCTGCCAGGTGAGAGTGGTGGGTGGTGCGGCCATGAAGATGGGCTGACCTTCGTATTCGACCACCTGGGCGGTGTCGGTGACGTAGAGCACGAATCGTTCGGGCCGGTTCGGGTCCACCGCGTCGAACAGCACACGCCCGTCGCTCAGGTTCGGCTTGGAGTAGCGGGCCGTGGGGGTTGCGATGTGCGGGCACACCTTCATGGCGTACTCCGCGCAGTCCGGGTGCATGGGCGGGTCCAGGAAGAGGTTCTGCTCAGCTGCCAGTGGGCCTCCGATGAAGGCGATCGGCTGGAACAACGTCGTCCCGCACAGTCCGCACAGATGGTCCTGAATGCAGCGCACGATCTTCTGGCCGTCGATGACGGTGAAGTCTGGACGACCGTCCGAATCCATCAGCGTGACGAACGTGATCGGGAAGCCCCGCGCGTCGCGAGGGCGGTTGACGAGTTCAGCCGGCATCGGCACGCTCTGCCAGTCGAGCATCAGAGGTCCTGGATGGTGACGTGGGTCTGGCCCGTGCAGGGTGTCCTGAAGTAGTCGCTGAAGCAGGACAGGCAGGTCCCGTCGTCGTTGCGGAGCTTGTCCCGGCGGGCAACCAGTTTCTCGATCGCGCCCTCGCCGAAGAAGTCCAGCGCCGCCACGTCGGCGTCCGAACTGCCGTCCGGGTGCAGGATCGTGTTGAGAGCGAAGATCCCGACGCTGAGCGCGTCCTCGTCGGAGAGATCCTCGTCCCAGGTGGTGGGGTCTTGGAAGTCGATGGTCACGGGCCCTCCTCAGGGCTCGGGAGTGACGGTCACGCGGATGCGCGCGCCACTCTGGGTGGTAATGATGAAGTAGTTGAGGTAGTCACCGTTGTTGTCGGTGTCCATGTCGACCTCGGCGATCTTCATGTTCAACGCCTCGGTGTTGCCGCTCCTGGCTTGGAGGGCCATGCCAACCATCTCGCCTTGCAGGAACGCGGCGTAGATGTTCGCGTCCGGATGGTGAGGCGATGGCGGAATCGGCTGGCCGGTGATGGAGGAGACTGCTTGGGCAATTTCCTCTACTCTCGGCGGCTTGCTCACGTCGTACGCACAGGCGCAGCGACTGCCGTCGTAGTGGACCACTTGGCAGCCGCGCTCGTGCAGATCGTGGCTACACGACGGGCACTTCATCTTCGCCCTTGTCCATGTCCGCCTGCTCGGCCCGCAGTTCGTCGATGACGTCGTAGGGCACGCTGTATCCCAGGTCGCGCAGCATAGCCACGGTGTCGGCCGCCTCGCCTGGACTGTCCAGGTTGAAGGTCTCGCCGGCGTACGGCAGTTCGATGCTCTCGCGTCGGTAGTTCGCGCCCTCGTGCTTCTCGTCCATCATGTGCAGGACCTCGAGGTGGCGATGGACGAATCGGTGCGCCTGGTCTTCGTCTCTGGGTGGCCATGGCACCTCCTCGGGCAGGTCCACGAGCCAGATGGTTCGGTTGCCGGCGACGTGGATGGTCCACTTGCCGGAGACGTTGGCGTAGACGTACAGGTCGCACTTGAAGTCGTCGGTGGACCAGCGGCTGTAGCTCACTCTTCCTCCCGCTCCTTGATGTCGTTCATGGCCTTGATGATTGCGGCTTGGCCCTCGTCGGTTTCGAGGTCCGCCTCGACGATGGCGTCGGCCACCAGCCGGAGCTTCTCGGGCACCCGCATCCCGGGCTGGATCAGCGCGATGATCGGCTTGTCGAGCATGATCATCGCGCCCAGCTCTAGGCAGAACTTGGCGTCGACCCAGAGGTCCTCGTCCTCAGGGATGACGGTGACCGCCACGAAACTCTCGGCCAGCTTGGGGACCAGCCCCTCCATCACGACCTTCTGGAACTCGTCGTCTTTGCTCATTGTCACTCCTGAAAATCGGGTGGTGGGTGGTCGGTGACCAATGTTCGGATTGGGTCAGTCGTTGGTGATCTGATCGCCGTCTCGCCACGGCCGGACCGGCTCGATGGTGTGCTCGCGCACCGCCGCCCAGATGATCTCGAGCGGGCCCAGGTGGGTCTCGTTGTGCAGGCCCAGGTATCGCCGCTCCAGCCCCGACCAGTCGTTGACGCTGACCATGCCGGCGCAGGTTGGGCAGCAGTTGTAGCCGCCACGGTTCTTGTAGATCTGGATCTCATCGGCCCCGGTCTTGGGGTTCCGCCAGGCCATGCCGAGGTCGAAGTCGCTGACCGGCAAGTAGCTACGCTCGGCCAGTGCGACCTGCTCGCCGCAGAAGTCGCAGACGCTCACGAGGAACTGGTCCTCGTACGGGATGGGCAGCACCTCGTGGTCGATCTTCTTGAACTGTTCGGAGGGGTGGCCCCAGCGAGCGACGACGCTGCCGTTCTCCTTGAGCAACAGCCAGCTCAGGGTGATCCCGCATCGGCCACAGATCATGGTGCCGACCTTGCCCTCCCTGTTCATCAGAACGCCCCTCCCTTGAGTGCCAGTTCAGCCAGGACCCAGCCTGCGAGCGCCGCGAGGGGCAGGACGATCAGCCAGCCACGCAGGGACAGGCCCGTCATGTCTTTCGCTCGGTCAGCCATGACCCCAGGGCCTCCTCGTCGAACACCGTGATGGTGTCGGTGGATGGGTGGTAGGTGCCGATCGCCCTGACCAGCGTCGAGCCCACGAACACGCGGGCGCTGGTGGGGTAGGCGGTGACCATGCGGCCGGCGGCGTGCTGGACGCCCGCCTCCCACCGGCCCCGAGCGTCCCGGTTGGCGTACTGCGCAGCGCCGTACTTCCAGCCCTCGTAGTGGACGTCGACGCTGGTCTCTCCGGCAGGCCGACCAGCGCGGAGCCTGGGTCGATGCCCAGCCTTCCGGCGTCGGTGGGCACGTAGATCACCAGGCTCACGTCGTTGTACACGTAGCGGCCGCGCTCGTGGTACTGCGGAGCGGCTTGGCACTCCACACACTGGGGCCAGCCCCACTGCGTGTTGTGGGTGGTGTGCGTGGCGTCTCGCCAGCACGTCCACACGGATGTTGAGGTCGTCGTGGTCATGGCTTCTCCTCGGGGTCGATGCCGTGCTTCTCCAGGAGGGCGGTCAATCGCTCGACCTTCGCCTCGGCCTGCTTGCGCATGGCCAGCGGCGTGCGGTCCTCGGCGACGGAGATCGACAGCACGTACTGGCTGTCATCGGGCGCGTTGCCCGTCTTGACCTCCCACTCGACGTGGTTGATCGCCTGGGGCTGGTGGGCCGAGAAGATCGCGTGAGCCACGCGCCCAAGGTCCAGGCACAGTTCCTCCGGCGGAGCGAATGCCAGCCAACCCTCGTCGCGGAAGCCGAGGAATTGCCCCTCGTACTCCGCGTCATCCTCGCTGCTCTTGGCCAGCCGCTTGAGGAACTCCGCGTCCAGGTCCTCGGCCGGGCCGTGCGGGATCCTCATGTGCAGGGCGTGGCGTGACGACGGTTCGATCACCGCGTCGGGCCAGGCCGCGCCGATCATCTGCATGAGCGCGCCGGCCACGTTGAGCGGTAGCGGCGACTCGATTCGGATGGGCATCCATTCCGACGTGTCCTGGTCGGTCATTCCGCGACCTTCATGATGGAGGCGATGGCCTGCTCGACCTCGCGGGCTGTTACGCGTCGTTCGTCGATGCCGTCCAGGATGTTGGAGGGCAAGTCGTTGCAGCCGGTCGTTTCCCGGCAGGTCTCGCACCGGCCCCAGGACTGGAACTCCTTGGGGAACTTCGGGTACCTGCTCTTGTCGGCGCACTCGTTGCAGTAGAACATCAGGCCATCAGTCCTCCACGGGAGTCAGGCCGCGCTGCTTGGCCCACTGATCATCGAACAGGCACTCGTCGGCATCAGCCTGCCTGAGCGCCTGCTTGGGGTAGCCCCGGCCCTCCGGACGAGCGTCTTCGTAGTCCCCGCGCGCGGCTCGCCGCATCCGTTCGACCTGGGCCTCTGCGAACTTGCGTCGAGTCTTGGGGAACGTCCTGTAGTCCAGGTGCGCCTCGAGCACGGTGGCTTCGTAGGCGAGCAGGGCTCGCAAGGCGTAGATCTCGTCGACGGCCACGCTCAGGTCGGAGAACGTCACGCCTGGCCGCTCGCGCTTCTCCCAGCGCTGCTTGGCCATCAGAGACCCTCCGGTCCAGTCAGTTCGAGTCGGTACGGCTCATCCGTGTCGTCGTCTACCAGGTCCAGGTAGGTGCGCCCGGTCCCTTTCGAGTCGTCGACGACCGAGAACCTGAACGGCACCCCGGTCTCTGCGATCTGGCGCAGCAGTTTCTCGAGGTCCATCAGAGCGATCCGCTCATCAGGCGCTGGCCCAGGACCTGCTCGGTCAGGGACATGGCGGTTGCTACCTCGTCGTGCTTGTCGCGGACGACCTCCCACGCCTTCTTGAGTTCCTCGAACTCGGTGTGAACGTCCTCGAAGGTGCGCTCGCCGGCCGTCTCGAGTAGGCGGCGGGCCTTCTTCGCCACGTCGTCGTAGTGCTGGAGTACAGCCTGCGCGTCGCCTTCATACGCCGGGTTGAGCCGAGCGTCGTGGAAGAGCCGGGTTAGGGCGTGCGGGTCTTGGCGTTGGCACGCCTCGTTCAGCACGTCGGAGTCGAGGCTGAACTTGAAGTCTTCCGTGACGGGTGAGTAGCCGCCGGTCTTCTTGGAGTACAGCTGGCGTTTGCCCAGCGCCTCGGCGTCATCGGCCCGAGGGAACTTCTGGATCTTCGCCTGACCCTTGGTGCCGATGCCGCCCCATGCGGTGACGACGACGCCGTTCTCGGAGAGCAGGACGCAATAGAACTTGTTGTGACTGCCGATCCTGTTCTCCAGGTACCAGCCGGTGACGGGGATGTTGGTCATGATGCGGCCTCCTCGGGCCTAGACAGGATGGATTGTACGGCTTCAGCAACCTCTTCGTCGGTGGGCTCCATGGGTACTAGAGCATCCTCGCGGATCCAGTGGCCGCTTCCGGACTTCCACATCTCATCGTTCAGGTGTGTGGTCACGATGACGTGAGGGTCCTTGTGGTCCATGGTGTAGCCGTCGCTTGGGTCGCAGACGATGATCTCGGCGCACTCGGGCACGCCGTTCGAGGTCGGCATGTTCTGTTGCCGGCCGTCTCGGAACCAGTGTTTGCCCTTCAGTCTGGTGCGGTCACCGGGCTTGAAGTTGACGTACTGAGTCATCAGCCCTCCTGATGCTGGCGATTGCTTCGTTGATCTCGGCCTGCTTCTCGGCGAGGTGTTCGAGCGCCATGGGCAGCGTGCCACCTTCAGGCGAGTTGCCCTCCGCCAGGAACGCAGGATCGTTGGCAGCGTCGTAAGCCCGGCTCCACGCCCATGACAGACAGTGCCAGCCGCAAACGCACTCGCCGGCCCACTTGTAGGGCGTGCCGTTGAGGGTGCGCTGGAGTCGGATGGTGACGTGGTGATCAGACATCAGTTATCGAACCAGTAGACGATTCTGACGTGCGTCTGATTTCCATCGCACTTGGCGTAGGCGAGATCCTTCAGGCGCTCGAGTGCCTCCGCCCACTCCTTGTTGACATAGCCTGCGTGGGCTCGGTCGAACAGCGCCTTCCAGTCGACCTGCAAGAGCTCGTCCAGCGTCTGCCAGGAGGGCGTGTGGCCGTCCTCGCCCCAGGCTTCGTAGTCCTCGCGCACGTTGTCGCAGGCATCTTCAGGGAAGCCTCGTTCCTCCCAGATCTGGTGGTCGCGACCGCGCACGCCAGCCAGGGCGGAGAACAGCGCGTAGTCACGTCCTGTGTAGAACTTGTCCTCGTACTCGACGTCCCAGGTGGGCAGGCCGTCGTACTCGTCCCGGTAGTCCCCCACTCCTACCGTGTCGACGGCGGCGATTTTCTCCAGCAGCCACTTGCCAGCGCCGCTCTCGTCTTTGTGCGTCAGCTTCTCGGCGAACGTCCATTCGGGCGGGCCCTCGGGGACTACTTCGAGAGTAGGGTTCTTCAGCGTCTCTGAGGGGGCCAGGTACTCGACCCTCAGGTGGATGTCGCAGCCCATGATTACTGTCCTCCTGTGATGCTGGCGATGGCCTCGTCGATGGCCTTCTGTGAGACCGGGCGAGCCTTGCGGGGCTTCTCGGTGGCCTGCCACAGCGGGTGCTCGCTGCGCCAGTCGCCCTCCTGAACGTGAAACCTGAGCACCCAGCCCTCGCCGGCGTCGTCTACGACCCACTCGTAGACGAAGCCTTCGGCGAGGGGCCGCTCGTAGATCTCGCGGCCGTTCAGTTTGGCGGATCGACCTTGCCTGCTGCCCAATTCGCGACCGGTGATGGCGTTCTTGCACTGACCGAGACTGTTGTGCAACTTGAAGGTGTCGGTGCGGCTGTAGATCCAGGTGGCCCAGCGAGGCTGCGGCGGGAACTTGGCGGGGTCGGGCTGGTTACTCGACCCCGCCAAGAGGGTGCCGGCTTGGCTCATCGCAGCGCGTCTCGGATGACGTCCGGCACCCCTCCGAGGGCAGGGAGCAGGTTCGGCTCGTCCCACGTGACATGGCCTTGCGCTCCACGCACGAACGGCACGACGTAGCTCCAGGACTCGTCCATGGTGACACCCGTGATCTGCACGCACTCGGCCATGCTCTCGCCGGCATCGGCGCGGGCCTGGAGTTCCCCAGGCTGGAGGGACGGGCCGTTCTCGTACTCCTCCTTGTCGAACATCTTCACGTACGACTCGGCGGACACCAACACCCACTTGGGAGCGCCCAGCTTCTCCGTCGCCCTGTGCAGGATGTCGCGCAAGGTGGGCTGCATGCCACCCGGCAGCATGCCAGCCAGGGCGAAGATGGTCACCTCGCCCTTGGGGTCGCAGTAGGCGACCATCGGAATGGCCTGCTCGTTCTCCTCGACCAGGTGCCGGTAGAAGTCGAACGCCTGCTCGGGTGTCAGCATCTTGGTTTCCTCACTCATCACGCCCTCCTCGGTGCTTGTGGTGCACGGCGTTGCGTCGGCTCTCGTAGACCGTGGCACTGATCCCAACCAGGACCAGTGCCACGATCGCGAGGAGGATGAGCAGCAGGATCTCCATCAGGCACCTGGGCAGTGGTAGACGGTCACGACCTGCGGACCGTGGTCAGGCTGCCATTCCCACGGGTGAGGTGGATGCGGCTCGGTCTTGGGCTCGAACTTCCGCCCGCCGTCGACCAGGGTGCCGCAGGGGCTCTCGCCCCCATCTTTCTTCTTCATGGATTCTCTCCTAGACCTTCTCGAAGATCCGCTTGACCGATTCGGGCTTCAGGTCAGAGACGGGGATCACCACGTCGCTGATCTTGTTAAGCAGGCCCACCGGTCCGGTCTGGTAGGTCATGTCGTGAGCGCCTCCGATGTAGACCGAGTAGACCCGTACGCCGACGCGGTTGCGCTCGGCGTTGAACCTCTCGATCCACGTCTCGTCGAGGTGGGACTGGCCGTCGGTGATGAAGATGATGTCGGCCTTATCCTTCCCCGACTTGTCGAAGTCCTTGGTCGCCTTCTCCAGCGCCTCGGTGAGCACGCCGTCGAACTGCGTGCCCCCGTTGGCCTGAGTCCCGAGGAACGACATGACCTTCTCGAACGGCCCCTTGCCCTCGGGGAAGTCGAACCGCTCGCGGTCGTTGTTGTTGCCGAAGAACATCGCGTAGTAGTCACGATCCTCGTCGGCAGCGAACCGTTGCAGCGCCTCGGCCACGCCCATCGCCCACATGAAGGGCGAGCCCCCCATGGAGCCGGACTTGTCGATGGCGATCACGATGGGGCCCTTGCCGACCTCTTCGGTGCCGCGCATCTTGTAGACGAGCAGCTCCTTTTCCAGGTATCGGCGGTAGAACTCGTACGTCGTGTCCTTGTGCCCCAGGAGGGCGAACTGCGCCCGGAGCGTGCGACGAAGGTCGTCACCCGTCTCCACGTCGTACGCCTCGTGTGGCACGTCGTTGACCCTGGTGGCCTTGACGCCCAGTGCGAACCGCTTCATCTGTCCGATCACCTCGGACAGCGCCTTCATCTCCGGCGTGCGGAGTCGCTCGGCGAATGCCAGTCGTTCCTCGGGGTTCATGCTGTGCCACTCGCCGTCCTCCAGGCCGATGCCCTTGCGGAGGTTGTCGAGCTCGGATGCTTCGCGCTCGGCGGCGTCCAGCATCTTGTTGGCCATGCGGTCGAGGTCGAGGTCGTCCAGCATGGCGTCGAACTCGGCCTCCCACTCCGCCTCGGCCTGGTTCATGGCGTCCTCGGAGTCGGGGTCGAACTCGTCGTCGCCCTCGCCAGTCAGATCCTCCTCAACCTCGGACCCATCGCCCTCGCCGGGGTCGAAGTCGTCGCCGGGAGATGCGCCGCCGGCACCTTGGCTCCCACCCTCGCCCTGGCCTTCACCTGGGCTCGGCTGGCCCTCACCCTGGCCTTCACCGCCCTCGCCTTCGCCTTCACCTTGGCCTTCGCCTTGGCCCTTTCCGCCACCCTTCTTCTTCTTGCCGCCCGGCTGGGGCGGCGGGGGCGGCGGCGGGATGCGGCCGATGATCTCCCGGAGCGGCTCCGCCATGGCGTCGAGCGCCACGGTCGCCATCACCGGGTCGTTGACGGTGAACTCCTGGAGCTCCTTGAGCTTGGGGTTGTCCGCCACCTCCTCCAGGATCTTGCGCACCGGGTAGAGCTCGCGCTCGAGGTTGCGCTTGGCCTCCAGGCGAGGGTTCGCCTTGTAGAAGGACTGGAACAGACCCTCGACCAACTCCGGCGCGGGCTCGAAGCCTTCGCGGTGCCCGTTCTCACGGTGAGTGTCGCCGATCACCAGGTCTTCCACCAGGTCGTCAACGCTCTCGGTCTTGCGCGCCTCCTTCCACACTCGGTCGTCCCAGCGGTTGGTCTTGATGACCTTCCGGGACTTCTCCTTGGGCTGGGGCGGCGGGGTGAGGCCAGGACCCAGGAAGCCCTGGTTGCTGGCCATGCGGGACTTGAGCCTGTCGATGAAACTCACGGGCTGTGTGGTCATTCCCCCTCCTTGGGGTGGGTGTGAAGATTTCGCGTGGGTGGTGCTGGGACTGAATGTTCGGATTGAGCGCCCATCACCCTCCCTCCCCGCAGTCGCAACCTTGGGGATCGTGTGGCTGTCCGGGCTGGCACCACGGGTAGCGATACCCCTGGAACTCGGCGGGCGGCTCCATGCCGAACGACCTGTAGAGATCGGCTATCTCCTGTGCGGTGACCTCGGCCGGGGGCCTGGTGCCCGATCCTGGGCAGAGTGCTCTCTGGAATGGGCCGATGTCGTGCGTCACGAACCGACCGCCGATGTCGGTGTCGGTGTAGTAGCCACACCGCTCGCACAGGTCGGTCGGCTCGCCCTTCAGGACGGCCGCATCGTGGCTGGCCGCTTCCAGTCGTCTCTTGATCTCCTCAGCCGAGGCGGGCTTGAGGCGGAGGTACTCACACGCGCTCACCAGGTCACAGCCAGTGTCGTAGCAGTCCTGGCAGTAGTCGACGTCCGGGCGGCCGTCTCGACCCGAGTGCGTGAACGGAACCCGACTGATCGGCAGGCTCCGCTCACAGCACTCGCAGTCTTTGTAAGGCATGGTCAGGCCATCACGTGCTCGCCCTGGGTGGCAGGGCAGACCGCGTTCTCGGTCGAATCGTCGAGCACGACCCGGCCGTCGGCCAGTTGCTTGACGACCGAGACGCACGTGCTGCACATGCCGCGCTTGACCGGCGCGTTGCCAGCTTCGCGCTGGGCGTTGACGGCCTCATCCACGATCCGATCGCCCTGGGTGGCTCCGGGCTTGTAGCCCGCCTTGGTGGCCCCCTTGGGCTCCTGGTACATGAACAGGTAGCCGCCGCCGTTGTCCAGGACTCCGACCCGACCGAGTCGCCCGGTCTTGAGCAGGAAGTCCAGCATGGCCAAGGCGGCCACGCTGTCGGCAGGGTCGACTTCGGCCAGCGCGTCCTCGAACGTTGCCGGTCCCGTGTTCATCAGTCCACCCAGCGCGCTGTTCACGGCGTTCTGGACGAGCGTCGAAATGTCGGGCTGCGGAGCGGCCGCCGCCGGCTGGGTGGTGAAGGCGGAGCCCGGAAGGGGCGCGATCCCCAGGTCGGAGCAGAGCCGCTCGTAGATGTCCGGCTTCTCGCCGATGTACTCGTTCAGGTACTCCTCGACCGTGCGGTCGGGGCCGACGTGCTGCTGGAACAGGTCGTAGTGCTCCGTGATGTGGTCGATCTGGGCGGCGGTGATGATTGCGCCCGGTCGCACGATGTCTTTCGTCATGGATTCCTCCTGGTGGTGTTCATGGCAAGTGGCGTACGGCCCGTATGGCCCCTGCGAGACGTGCGCGGCGGGGCGGGGAGGTTCGATCCCGTCCTCGATGCACCGCTCGCAGAGACCATCCAGGTATCCGTCCATCAGGCCGGCGAGTTGACGGCTGCGGCGTTGGCCAGGTTCTGCTGGGCCGTGGCGTCGATGCCGAAGATGTCCTTGCCGATCTGGAGCTTGAACGAGTTCGCCTTGCCGATCACCTCGACCAGCCGAGTGGTCGCCGCACCAGCGGCCTGGGCCTTGGTGAGGTGCTCGTTGGCCTCAGCGAGCAGGCGGTCGATGTTCTTGACCTGCTCCACGCCGATCCGCTTCTTGCGGCTGTCGTCGACGTCGGGCTTGGACGCGGCGTTGATCTCGTCACGCACCTTGTCCAGGTCCTCGAGCAGGTCCAGTGCAGCCTTCTCGCCGGGGTTGGTGGCGGCCAGGATGACCGACCGGGCCTCGGGACGCTGCTCCTGCACGGTCCACCACATGTTGGCGAGGACGTCCAGGTCGGCGACCTTCACCTCGTTGTGACCCCGGACCCAGGCGTTGGCCATGACGGCGGCCATGCCTTCGACCGAACGGCGGTCGCTGATGTTGATCTGGGCCTTGCCCTGGCGCAGCTCGTCGCGAATGTCGAAGAACATCGCCACCACCGGGTCGGACACCGGCAGGGCCAGCGCCTCCTTGTGGGCCTGGTCGAGCTCGTCGAGCGTGACGATCGTCTTGCTCTGGCCGGGCACCATGGTGCTCACGCCGCGACCCACCAGGGCCATGCGAGCGATCGCGTCGCCCACCAGGTCGATCTGGTTCTGGCGGTCGGCCACGTAGTCGACGATGTGCCGGATGTGGATTCGGTCCCACAGCGCGGCCTGGTCGGCATCGGCGTTCAGCTTGTTGGTGCCGGCGAACATCGAGCGCAGCTCGATCTCGTGCGGGATGCCGTTGTTGTGGAACACCCGCTCGTTCAGGATCGGCTGCATCGAGTGGAGCAGCGGACCGTTGGCGTTGAAGAACTCGTCGCAGAAGGCGTGAGTCGCCTCCGGCAGCATGCCGGTGGTGACGCGGCGGGTCTTGCCGTCCTCGACCATGGCCTTGATGTCAGGCGGGCCGAAGACCTGCGAGGGGTCCGTGGTCTCGTCGAACGCGGACTCGAAGTACACCGAGCCCTCGATGTGGCTGCACATCCGACGGACGGCGTAGGACTTGCCGGTACCTGCCGGGCCGAGCATGAGCAGGTGCTCCTGAGCGACGGCGGCGACCCACATGTCGTGGATCAGGGCCTCGCGCTCCTTGATGTCCTGGCTCATCTCGGCCACGATGTTGAGCACGCGGTCCTGAACGCTCGTGGTAGTGGTGGTCATGCGAGTCTCCTCCTCGGAGATTGGGTTCTGGACGTTCGTCTGAACTGGCAGTTCGTTGGTAGCGGTCACTCTTGCCGCATGTGCTTGCGCTCGCGGATCGTTGCCCGAGCCCGTTTCTGCTGGCTTCGCTGTGCAGCCTCTCGGGCGTAGGCGATGAGGGTATCTTCCTCGCCGGTCAGGGACGCAACGGTTCGCGCCTCGTCCCACTTCTCGGCGATCTCGCCGTGATTCACCTGGGCGTGACAGTTGACCACGAACGTGCCGGTGGGTAGGTGCATGGTCAGGCTGTGCTGGTAGTCGAACCCGCTTTGAGTTTCGCCGTCGTGGACACTCTCGATGCTGACGGTGACCCCAGAGGCGTCGCCGCTGAGCAGCGCCTTCTGGAAGTCGTTCTCGGTCTTGTCGTCGATCACCATGCCGATGCCTCGCAGGCATGTTTGGAGCTCCCTGTAGAGGCGAAGGGCCTCGGTCAGGGTGGGCGTGCCGTCGAGGTAGTCGGTGAGGTCGGTGGTGAAGCCGCTGTGCATGTTCGTCTCGTACAGCTCCAGGTCCATCCAGGTCGGGTTCTCCGGGTCGCGGAGGTCGGGCACTTGAATGGTCTCGAAGTCGTCGATGTTGCGCACCTGGTTCAGTAGTCCTTCGACCAGCGCTCGCTCGGAGGTGTACTGGTTACGACCCAGCCAAGCAGCCCAGGTTGCCGGGTCGTCCCGGACGAACTCGCGTGCCGTGGCTGCCGCCTGGGTGTTCGGTGATACCGAGTTGATCAAGGTGTCGAAGGTGTGGTTCTGCACCCTGTAGGCAGCTGGGTGCAGCGCCTCCCACGCCCTGATCCCCACCGGCGCGGTGCGAGGAAGCATGACTGCGGTCTCGATCTTGTGCGCGCTGGATCCATTGGGATGGACCCGGCCAGCGCTGACTACGACCAGCGCTTCGATCGGCAGCGTGGGATGTTTGAAGCGCCACCACACATTCGTCTTCGTGTGGAAGTTTTGGTCGAGGACGTACAGCTCGGCGCGCGTCTCGGCCGGCTTGAAGCCCGCCTCGTCCTCGACCCTCTCCTCGTAGTCGTGCAGGGGCATCCAGATCGACGCCGCGTTCTTCTCGGCGTATGCCTGGACGGTGCGCATCACGAGTTCGTCCATGTCCTTGGTGAACGCGCTCAGGTCGGTGCCCGCGACGCGAACCTTCCGACCCGAGCCGGACTGCTCGAGCGCGGGTTCGGCCACGATCGTTCCGTCGGTGAGCAGCCACTGGCGCGACTGCTCAAAGTTGGTTCGTGGGTGCCAGGCTGTCTGCCCCATGCTGAGCCTCCTCGGGCCTCTTGAGTCGGGTGGTCTTGGCGGGTTGTTCGGCTTGGATCAGTGCGAGCAGGCGGTCGATCGCCTGAGTGGTACCCAGAGGCTTACTGCCTGCCTTCACGATAGGGATGCGTTCTGACATCCCCCACGGCTCGGCGGAGCCGGCAGTGCGGGCCTGGTTCTCGTACCTCAAGTAGCGTCGTTCGATCAGTTTCTCGTAGCGCACCCAGTCCTCCAGGATCGTCTCATCGACCACGCGTTCGGAGCGACCGGGCCAGCCCTGGTCGAGGGCGGGCTGGATGGTCCAGCTGCCGGCGCGCGCCTTGAGTTCGACCCAGCGGTTGGTCTGGGAGTAGGTGCGGCACCCGAGCAGGTCCTCGCTGACGTAGTGGCGGCGATCGTTCCAGTCCTGCAATCCCCGGTAGCCGATGTACTCCATCGGCTTGTCGGCTATGAGCCACTGGTAGCGGCCGTGCAGGTGGCTCCACTGAAGGAAGGGCACGTACTCGGTGATCCTGCTGCGGCGGGTGTAGCCCCACATGGTGTTGAACATGAAGCGCCCGCCCCGAGTCAAGGTGAAGTGGGTACTGAGCCCTCGGTCCCCCCACTGTTGACCAAGGCCGATGCAGTCATCCGGTGAAGGCGAGGAGTCCTGGTGCTGCCACTCCACGCCCCAGGCGAAGCGCCCGAAGGCGCAGACCTCGTTGCCCCAGGCATTCAGGACGGCTTCCCACTGGCGGAACAGGGCGATTGCTGGTTGCGCGTCGGGTTGCTCGAACAGAGCATCGTTCATGGTTTCTCCTTCGATCCATGGAAACTCCGAATCGACGGGACGATGGAGTTGTCACGCCACGCGAATACCGCCTCACGCATCACGCGTCACGCGGCGTGTGTGCGCCTGGCTTCCACGATGGGTGATAGCCGTTGCGGGCCACGTTGGCGGCCGCGCTCAGGCCCTCCTTGATGCCGGTGAGGATGTTGTGGCTGGCCTGGCTCACGCCTTCTGGGTCGTAGTCGTTCCATCCTCGGCCCTGGTCGTCGCGCTCGCCCTCGATGTCCTTGGCGATCTGCTCGCGTTGCCTGGCGAGCATGTCCTCGGCGAATGCGAGCAGGTCCAGTTCAGCCTCCAGTCCTTCAGTGTCGGCGTAGCGGGTCGCGTCCAGGGTCTTGGCGACTCTCGCCATCACCCAGGGGTCCTTGTGCAAGTCGCTCGTCATCCCCACCCCTTGTCACCGTTGGGCCACAAGAACTCAGGCACCTCGTGGATGACCGTGCCATTCTGGATTCGGTAGCGCGAGAAGTCGGAGGACTCCTCGCCGTCCAGGTAGAGCGCGCCGATCATGGTCGCGCCCTGCTTCTTCGCGACATCGGCCAAGGTGCCAACTGTCTCGTCCAGGGTGTACGCCTTGAACGGCTCCTCGAGGCGGCACTCAACCTCGGTCCAGGAGTTGCCCGAGATCACCGCGATCTGCCCGTTGACCAGGCCCACGGTGTCCGGCGTGCCGCCCGACTTGCAGATCAACTCGCTTTCACCGTCCTCGTGCATGTCCAGCTGCTCGATCACGCTGTCGGGTAGGGATGGCTCGATCTTGTAGCCCCCTATGACGTAAGTCTCGTAGCCCATAAGTGCTCCTTGTGTCCTGGGTGGACCTGGGCTCCGCAGCGGCCGTGACAGGTGTCGCAGACGTACTCGGGCCAGTTGGCAGTCATCGTTCCCCCGCATCGTTGAGCGGTCAGATCGCGTTGTTCGATGTCGTTGCAGCAGGGAAGCTTCACGCTGATCGCCTCCCAAGGCTCGTGTTGGCCGTATGTGGAACGCTCGATCTCGTGGGACCAGCAAGTCCACCAATCGCGAGGTCGGCCGTCGGGTGGAGTGTCGACCGGAATCCAGGTCGTGCCGCTGGTTGCGCCGGTGTGCTTGAGCATCAGCTGGCAGTGGATGCACGGCGAGTTGCGGTAAGGCCCCTTCGGGTAGTGGTTCGGTCGGAGTTGGGTTTGGTCACGCATCGCCCTTGATCGCCTTCCTCATCCGATCGTGGAACTCGTCCCAGATCGCCTTGTTGACCTCTCGGTCGGGCACGCCTTCGATGGCGTCGAGCTGCGCCCGTCGCCACGAGTTGACCGCTTCGATCCGCTTGTCCTTCTCATGCTGCTCGAGCGTCTTGGGGGCCCAGCGCTTGGACTCGTTCTCGATCTGGGCGATCCGGTTCTGCTCGATCAGCTCAGCATGGATGGCCTCATCGAAGGGCCGCATGAGGTCGAACAGGGCCTGGTTCATGGGCGAGTAGGGCCAGTCCTCTTGATCGCGGTCGACCAGCGATCCGTCGTCGAGGTGGTACCACCGACCCTTGCTGCTCTCGGGCTCGTCAGTCCGCCATTCCACCCGGCGGTCGTGCGCGTGGCACAGGGAGTCCAGGTTCTCCACCATCGGGATTTCGGGCGGAACGTCCACGTCGAGGTCCTCGACGGCGTGAGCGGTGCCGTAGGGCGCGCCAGTCTCGTAGTGGAACTCCTCGAACAGGTACAGGTGGCCGAACTTCTCGCGGATGCCGATGAAGCCCCGGCTCTCGGCCCGCCACGCGCCGACGACGAGGTTCCGGGATCTGATGCGGTAGACGCGTCGATCCACAAGCTCGGGCATGGGGATGGATTCCATGAGGCTCCTCAGGATTTCGCGTGGGTGGTGTTGAGGTCCAATGTTCGGATTGAGGCTAGTCGAAGCTCACGCCTCACCTTGGCCGTCCTCTAGGAACTCGTCGGTCGGCTTGTCGCCCGTGAAGTCCGGGTCGATCCCGAACAGGTCGCTCGCCTTGGGGCGTGAGCGCTCGAGCATCGCGCCCATGACGAAGCCGTCGAAGTACGCCTGCACCGACTTGACGTAGGACTCGTGCGACGCGGGATCGCCCATCACCCGTATCCAGTCAGCGCCGGTCTCGATGTTGTGCAACGCCATGCCGGCCTGCATGGCGCAGTAGGCGATGGAGTCGAAGTCGCCGAGTGCTTCGTAGGCGGCTCGCCAGGAGGTCATGGCCTGGTTGATCGACGTGGCTTCCGTCTGGTCAGCCTTGAGCTTCAGGATGATCTCCGACAGCTTCCAGAAGTCGGGATGCTCCGGACGCTTGATGCCGGTCGGTGCGGTCAGGATGTCGTTGATGTCCATCAGGTTCCTCCCAGGATGGATTGAATGGCGGCCCGTTCTTCCTCAGGGTCAACTGGCGGCGGCTTGAGTGGAATCTCGCCGTCCTCCCAGAGGGTGGTGAGGAACTTCATCAGGTCGTACGCCTCCTCCCCTTCGGGAACGGGGCCGTTCGCGCGCTCCCATTCGGCGATCATGGCTGGGTCGGCTTTCGGAATGTCGAAGGCGCTGGCCCAGGGGACCTCGAAGCAGGTGGTGAACCATTCCTGCTGGATGTAGACGTCGGGATGATTGCCGATCGCGTCCGCCAGGCCCTTGTTCCACTCTTCGGCAGACGCCTGGGACTTGAAGGCTCCTGTCCAGAGCGGCTCGGCGGCCTCGACCATCGAGCCACCGCCACTGTGAAGTGCCACGACCCACATACTCATGGCATGACCTCCCTCAGGACGACACGCTTGCCCTTGATGCAGATGCGCTCGCTTTCGAGCTCACCCACTTCACCATCCTTGAGTGCGCAGGCGGTGTTGAAGTCGTCGTGCTGATTCAGGCGCTCGTCCAAACGCTCTGGGAGCGGCCAGATCGCCCAGGTAACGAACCCGACCAGGCTCAGGTAGACGGCTCCGGCCTTCCAGTTTCGCTCCATCACCGCGCCTCCTTGATGCTTTGGATCGCGGCTTCGATCTCATCGGGCTCGGGAGCCTCGAAGATGACCTCATATCGCTCTACCGGCAACTGCCAGGTGTGAGAGGAGGTCGCGTCGTCGAGGTGAATCCAGAGGTGCCCGTCGTTGGTGTGCTTGGGCTCGAAAGTCGGCCACTCCTCCTTGACGCGCGGGTCGGCCTCAGGATCGATGAGCGTGCCCACCTTCCCAATGAAGGAGTCCGAGCTTCCGTCGTCGATCACTATCACGCGGTCGCCGATCTTGACTGCCATGTCGTTACACCTCGTTGAGGATGTCGATGCGGGGGAGGTCGCACTCCTCCGCGAACTCGTCGAGGACCTCGGTGAGCGTCATGTTGTGCTGGCTTGGCAGCGTGAGGATGTGGTCGATGTTGTTCTGAACGTGCGTCCGAACCTCCTGGAGGAACTGCTCCATCCTGAACTTCTTGAGGTAGCCGGCGTCGGCCGGCAAGGTCGTCACTTCGTCGATCACCAGGTCGTCCGGCGTCTCGGTGATGTGAACCTGGAACATGACGCCCTCGAACGCACGTTCCTCACTCGTGGCGACATAGCCGTCGACTTGCAGTACATGCTTGGTGTTCACAGCGCCTCCAGGACCTTCTTGTTCACGTGCCGGAGTTGGCCGGTGGTGCATTCGTGCATCGCCTTGTCGTCCCGCTTGCGCAGGATGGTGGGCTGGTAGAGCCGCCCGCCGGCACCGGTGTAGAGGTAACGCACCTCGAGCACGTCACCCATGGCGATAGTCCCGCCCTTCTCCTTGCCAATCAGACTGGCGCGGCCCACTGAGACCACATCCCCGTCCTCGACCAGCCCCAGGTCCACGGAGTCCTTGCCGTCGGTTCGGACGCCCGTCACGATGCAGTCGGCGGTCGAGACGAACTTGAGCTTGAGCCACTCCTCGGTGCGGCCACCGGATCTGTAGGGCGAGTTCGCCTTCTTGAGCATGAGTCCCTCGAAGCCATCTTGCAGAGCGCGGCTGGCGAGTTTGATCTTCTCGTCGAGCGTCTTCGCCTGAGGTACCAACTTGAAGTCGTTGGGCACCGAGCCCAGGAAGGTCTCCAAGCCTGCGCGCCGCTGGAAGAGCGGCTTGTCGGCCCACAGCAGTGTGGGCGTCAGGGGCATGTCGAACACCCAGAAGACGTCTCCCACGAGCTCGCCGTCCAGCGCCCACTCCCCTGCCGGGAAGCGGAAGTCGATCACGCTGCGCGGCAACTTCTTGGAGTAGATCGAGCCGTTGCGGGTGATGGCGTTGCCGGGCATGTCCATGCCGGGCGACATCAGCAGGATGCGGTTGCCGTCCAACTTCTGCTCCATGACCCAGGAGTCGTCCTTGATGAATGCTTCGAGCGAGGTCACCTCGGCCGACTTGGCCAGTTGGGGGTACAACATCACTTCACCTCCAAGGTGATGATCGGGTCGAACTCGAAGAATCCGACGATGAGGCCGAATCCGTAGATGAGGAAGAAGAAGACGGCCACCGTGAACACGCCAGCGAACAACGCAGGCAGCCAGCCGGGGCCGATCTCGCCCATCCCTGTCACCAGGACCATCCACCAACAGCCAGCTGCGATGAACGGGGCCAGGATGAACAGCAGCGACAGCATCACTTGCTCCTGACGGGAAACTTCTCGATGTGCCAGAAGTCGCTGTAGTCACTCCGCTGGAGGTTCGCGCTCGCCCAGGAGGAGCCATCCTCCTGGAGGTACCAGCGCTTGACTTCTGGGCGTGACGCTTTGGCGACATCCGCGTCGACGAATACCTGCTCCACCTCGCTCCCCTCGTAGGGGAAGACGTGGGTGAGGACGAACACCTCCTCGACGGCTAGCTTCGGCCTAGGCATCAGACGGCCTCACGCTCCGCCTTGGCGGCCTCCACGGACGCCGAGAGCATGGCCAGGAGGTCCGGTGCGGCAGCGGGGGCCGCAGCGACCACGCGCTCGCCCTCGGCGGGCTTGCCGAAGTCGCCGGCACTGGCCTTCTCGTCGGCGAACGTCTGGATCAGGGCGGTTCGCTCGTCGGTGAAGTCCAGTGGCTGGTCCTCCCACACGGTCTTGATGAGCGTGCCCATCATGGCGACCTCGGCGTCGACGACCTCGGTCTCCGGGAACTCGCGCTGCTCACGAACAGCGTCGGTGTGGTGCACGAGCCACAGTCGCCCGTCGGGCATCAGGACGCAGGGCTTCGGCTTGCCTCGCGTGGTGAGCTCGCAGACCGCCATCGCGTTCTGCTCGCGCATCGCCTTGAACAGCGTCGCCATGAGCTTGGTTGCCACCGGGTCCGGCTTGCCCTTGGCCTTGCCTGAGTCGCCCTTGCGCGGCTCGGTGTAGAGCAGGCCGGAGGGGACGAAGTGACCCTGGTGGAAGTTGTGCTGCGGCTCGAACTCCCGGACGACCAGGGTGTCGGGCTGGAGCGTGAACAGTTGCTCGATCTCGTGGTCCTCCACGTAGACCGGGCCGTACTCGGTGTCGATCTTCTTGATGACCTCTGCGCCGGGTTCGAGCAGCTCGCCCGTTTCCTTGTTGGTCAGGCCGCGACCCACGGGAGCCTCGCCGTCGTCGGTGACGACGAACTGCTTGCGCGTGATGCCGTGGTCGGACACGGTGCCGGTGTAGAGGGTGATCGGGATGTTGACGAGGTTGAACGAGAGGTTGACCTTGTTCAGCGAGCGACCGCTGGGCTGTGCCTTCATGGTGGCCTCCTGGGGCCTAGGTTTGGACGAGTGTCAGTTTCTGCTGGCGAACCAGTTGTCGACACGCGCCGCAAGAGCGTATCGCGCATCGTCGAGCCGTTGGAGCAGATTTCGTCGTGGGCGTTCCGGGACTGAACGTTCGGAATGCTCCAGAGCGCAGAGCGCCGGGTAGAGGTCGGGCATGTCTCGCACGCACGTCAGGACCTCGATCACGAGGTCTCGGTCATGCGGGATCTTGTCGTCGTCCGTCGCGCCCGCTCCGACGCTTCGACCGTGGAAGAAGCCCCGGACGTAGCCCATGACGGCCGCATCCTTGACGAGCTGTTGCTCGTGCTCGGTCATGGCCTCCCACATCTTGCCGGCGGCGGTCAGGCGTTCGTTGTCGCGGGCTGCGAGGTACGCCTCGAAGCCCTCAGGCAGGCTGGTGGTCATTCCTGCACCTGCTCCGAGAAGGAGGCGAAGATGGACTCCACGACCCCCTCGACGCTGCCCGGAGTGGCCAGGAGCGCGTTCCAGGCGATGTAGGACTGGCTCTCGGGCTCCTCGTTGGTGCCAGCGATATGCCTGGGCACGAGCGGGTACTCGTGGTGCCCCACGGACTCGACTGCCATGGTGGTGACGAAGCGATCTCCCTCGAAGAACACCAGCACGTCGCCCATCGACAGCGAGCGGTTCTTGCGCTGGCGGTAGGCGGTCACCTGAGGCGCGTAGACGCCCAGGTCGGCCCTGATCGCTGTCAGGTGGTTGGCGCCGTCGACGTTGCACAGCGTCCACACCAGGTCGGCGGCCTGCTCCGGGTTATCGGCCACGATCTCGAAGTCGTGAGCGTGGAACAACTCGGAACCCTCAGAGTGGTAGCTGGCGAACATGCCCGGCCCCACAGCGTGCAGCACCTTGACGGTGAGGTTCATGACTCGTCCTTCCAATGAGTGTGCCGCCACGGGTTGTCCGCTCGCGCGGCCTCCTTGGCGGGTGTGGACCCTTCGTCCCAGGATGAGTACGTGACGTTCCGAGTGCGAACGAAGAACCGCTCGACCTCGGACATGTCCATGTTGTGCTCGTGCTCGTTCATCTCGTGGTAGTACAGGGCGGCCTTGGTCAGGGCGCTGTCGGCGCTGACACAACTTGCCACGAACTTCACCTCGCCGCCTTGGGTCGTGGTGAAGACGCCGTGCTGGACGGTGGTGATCACTCGATCGCCTTGAGCAGCTCCGCCCAGCGGGAGTTGGTGGCTCTGTACTGACTGGCGGCTGGGAACTCCCCACTCCCCAGGAACGCCCACAGGTAGCTAAGCGAGTCCATCGCGCCGTATAGGTACTCGGGATCGAGCGTGTCGACGTCCGCGTCCTTGATCTTGTCTCGCAACTGGAGCAGTTGCTCCTGAGTGATCTGGGCCATGTCCTATCCCTTCACTGGGACGACCTTGAGGCCGGCCTCGGTGGTGACGACTTTCTCCTTGAGCTTCTTGGCGCGCTTGCGCCAGTTGTCGTCGCGCCGCAGGTCGTCCAGAATGATGCCGATCCACACCACGTCGACCAGGATGTCGACGCTGTTCTGTAGGCCGGGCCCACCGAACACGGTGAGCGCAAGGTCTGCGATGAACACCAGCAACATGGGCACGCGGGCCACGTTCAGCAGGCGCGTGGACCGCACGACCAGGTTCACCCAGAAGCTGGCGGTTAGCGTGATCTTCTCCGCACTCTTCTTGGACAGGCGTTTGAAATACCACTGAGGCGCGTGCGGCCACGCGAAGATGAACGAGTCATCCTCGAACTTGATCGTTGGCATGAAGATCCGCGCAATGATCCGGACCGCCCAGGTGAGGGTGAACCAGATGATGAGGAGGTTCAGGGCGATCTCTATGGCGATCATCGTTTCCACACTCCAAACAGGGAGTCGGGCTTCCCGTCGCTGAACTTACCTCCGTAGAAGGTTCGTTCCTCGACCTGGAAGCCATGACGTTGCAGGTCGCCGGCGTGAACCTCGGCTACGTGTGTGGGGTCCATGCCCAGCACGTCCATGGTCATGGGGTTGGGCGTCGAGACGACGATACCGACGGTGGCCGCCGACTGCATTCGCTTGACCAGGAGCTCCCAGTTGTTCAGGTGCTCCAGGAGCTCGAGCGCGACGAACCAGTGAGCCTCGCGGGGCGGGGTCCAGTCGTTCAGATCGGTGCCGTCGATGCCGCCGTCCACGGGGATGTAGCGACCGCGCCAGCCGAACTCACCGCGCAGGCAGTAGTCGAACTCGGTCATGCCAGCCCCGACGTCGAACACCGTCATGGCATCGGTCAGGCCGATGGCGTGCATGACCCTGATGGAGTGGCGATACCGGATGGCACGCCACTGGTACTTCCCGGTTCGGTCGTCTGCGTACTGATCGCAGTTGGCGATCGTGGGAGTCCAGTCGGTCACAAGTCCTCCCTCGGGGTCCTGGGGGCGGGAGTGACGCCCTCTTTGGCGCACTCTTCGGCGTGGTACTTGCGGTACTCCTCGGGATGGGCCCGCCGCAAGCGCTTGAGCGCTCGCTGGCGGGCCCTGCTAGCGGCACGAATCTGCTGCCGCTGGCGTTCCCGAGCCTCGGGGGTGCGAGGCATTACTGGTCCTGCGGCTCCGGGGCCGGGGGCTCTGGCCTGACGTCCACCACGGCGGTAGCCAAGCGGCAGTAGTCCAGTTCCCAGGTCTCCACGGCCTCGCGGTCGAAGTCCTGGTTCTCCCTCACCGCCGCCAGTGCCTCGTACTGTCGACGGCACTTGAAGACCACTACGTCGCCAGGAAGCAACGCGGTGGCCTTGGTGTCACTGACCTTGAGGATGGACACGCTGCCCTCGCGGGCCAGCTCGGTGCTCGGCGAGGAGCTCTGCACCAGGATGCGGACGAAGCCCTTCCCCCCGGTCACCTCGCCGAAGTACGAACCGCTGAACGATCCGTAGCCGCCGAACACAGTGCCGCCCGAAGAGCCTTGGGCGGGTGCGATCTGGCGAGTGACCGAGTTGACCTCGGCCACGATCTCGCCCTCGATCGTGTACACCTCATCGTCCACGGCGACCTTGGAGCCGACCTTGTAGGACTGGCTGGAGTCGGACTCGACCTCCGGCTCCTCGTTGGCGGCCGAGCAGCCACTCAGCAGCGCTCCGGCCAGAATCGGCACAACCAGCATCCTCCTCATGACAGGCACCTTTCGATGTCGCGTTGTTCTTGGGCAGAGCCGGACTCGCCCGTGGAGTAGCAGTCGCCTTCACTTGTGAGCACCGTGAACACTGCCCACAGCACGAACACAACGACTGCGCCCAGCACCAGGATCAGGCAGCCGTTCGCCGCACCGGCTTCGTTCCGATGCTTCACTGGGGCGACCCGCCGTACAGGAACTGGTCGCGGTACGGGTTGCCGCACGACGGGGTGGTGACACACAGGTAGCGGAGGTATTCCTCGACTCCGCCGAACCCGTTGATCTCCTCCCGCTTCGCACGCGCCTCGGCCGCAGCCAGCGCCTCCTGCGCCTTGGCGGTTGCCACGTCGGCCTGCGCCTTCGCCTCAGCTGCGCGAGCCTGCGCGATTCCCGCCTGCTCGTCGGCGATGGCCTGGACGAGGTTGCCGTCCACCGGCTCCGGCTTCTGGATCAGGACCGTGAAGTCACGGAAGAAGTCACCACCTGCCTGCTCGTTCACCAAGCCCTCGATCGACTCGCGGACCTCGGTCTGCATCTCCAGGCGCACCGCGTCGTCGTTCCACACGTCGCGCCATTCGTACTCGGAGGCGACCCGGACCAGTGTGTTGTCCAGCGGTTTGCCGATGATGTCGTTGAGCATGTCCACCCAGCCGCTCGGGTAGTCGGCCGAAGTGGTCTCTCCGTCGTCGGTCACGTCGGCCTGGATCGCCGCGTCGTAGCGGGCCGCGACCTCTTCGTGCATCTCTCGGAGCACCGTGCAGTCGGTGTCGAGGCGGAACGTCAGGCGGACCGGCACGTACAGCTCGGCGGAGTCGGACGACACCACCTTGAACCTGCCGCGCTCGGCGTTGCCCGACTCGGACGCTTCGTAGCTGATCTGGCGGGTCGGGTAGTAGTAGTAGCGGTCGCCGGGTGAGAAGTCCCTAGAGGACGGCTCGATGCAGTCCTTGAACTTCTTCGCCTGGGTGGCTCCGCCGGAGTAGTGGACGCCCTTCAGGTCGGCGGGCGCTGATGTGGTCGAGCACCCGGTCAACAGCAGCGCCAGGGCTGCCACGGTTCCTCCGATGATCTTCTTCACAGTTCGTTACCCCTCTTGCGGTAGGTCGCGTTGGCTTCGTCCAGCGCGATGCGTGCGAATGAATCTCCGAGCGCGATGTGCTCGGGGGCTTGCATCTGGATGTTCTGCCGCATCGCCAGGAGGCGGCCGTACTCCTCCCGCTCTCCGCGAGTCAGGCTGTCCCTGCGGGGACCGATCGTGTTGTAGACCAATACGCCGATCCCTGCCAGCGCCAGCACTCCGAGAATGCTGGCAAGGACGATGAGTCCCATTACGAGTCCTCCTTGGGGGTCACGCGGTTCATGAGGAGCACGGTCATCTCGTGGATTTCGGTGTCTCCGTCGGGCCAGGCGTTGAGCCAGTCGGCCGCCTCCTGAGGGGTGTCGAACGGCCCGTGGTAGGTCACCGACTCCCGCTGCGTCTCCTCGTCCTCGACGTCGATTTCGCGACCCTCGGAGTCGGTGTTGTACTCGATCATGGCGAACCAGCACTCGCCGAAGCCGGCGGAAGTGATGATGTTGCCGTCGTCGTCACGGGGCAGGTCGGTCATGCGCTACTCCTCTGGTAGATCACGTTGTCGCCTCCGCGCGTCTGCGGGTGGCGAACGTAGCCCTTCGCTCTTAGACGGATGTCCAGAACGTCGATCACGGCATCCTCGACCACGTGGCCGAGTTCGTAGCGCACGTCCTGAGAGCACGCCTCACATATGCCCGCGACGACGACATCGCCACCGAATCGTCTGGTACCGACGGTGTGGATCAGCAGCTTGTCGTGCTGGCAGGTGTTTGCCGCCTTCTTCTTGCGCCAACGGCCCACGTACTTGCAGATCACGGCCCCAACGAGGCAGCCGATGGCGAATGCGATCAGGACGAGAACGCTCATCGGTCATCCTTCCGGTTGTTGAGGTAGTCCGCCACGACGTTGCGCGCGTCCTCGGCGTCCCACATGCCCTGGTCGATCATGGTGACGACCTGGTGGAGCATGTCCAGGTCGGGCCTGCCGTGACCCGCCTCGAAGGGCTGCGTCACCTCGACGCGTCGCGCCTTGGCCAACTCAGCATTGGCCTCGCGCGTCTCGGCCTCCACCTCGTCGGCGATGTCGAGCACGAACATCATGGAGGACAGGAGCGCCTGCTTGAACTGCGACTTCTGGAAGCCCTCCAGGTCGTCCCAGGGCGTCTCAACGAGGCCGGCCTGCACGTTGGCCTCGTGAGTCCGGCTCGCCATGCGCTCCATGATCTCGGTCAGATTGTGCTCGCTGCGGTTGGTCATTCGGGCACCTCCACGCTGTTGCCGGGGAACACGCAGAGCCCGTGGTCGGACCTGTCCAGCAGGTCCGCCGGCACCCAGCCGCCTCCCCGCTCGACGCAGTTGGCCTCGCGGCCCGCCTCGCTGGTCTTGTAGTCCTCGGGCGTTTGTGGGTCGTCGTCGATCCAAATGGCCCAGATGCCGGCGGTCAGGACCAGCGCCACGGCGAAGGCGATGCCGGTCGAGATCCAGGCCATGGTGCGCTGGGCCTTCCGGTTCTCCTTGGCGACCTTGATGTCCCGGTTGGCCTCGATCTGCACGAGCTCGCGCTGTTGCTCAGCCTCGAACCGAAGTCGGTCCATCGTTTCGATGTGCGTCTCGGGGATGGTGAAGTCCTCGGTCATCACTCCACCTCACGCATGGTCTCGACGTTGTAGACCTTGTAGTTCGGGCTGTCGAGGTCCTGGCGCACCCTGCCCCAGGTCGAGTGGGCCGCGCCTATGAACCACTCGCCGTCGTGCTTGGAATGGGTCCTGACGGGGCGGTCGTACACCGTCTCGACGGTCAGGTAGGTGCCGTCCGCAAAGTAGTCCTTGCGACGGTTCTCGACCTCGGAGCGAACCGTACGCGCTCGCTCGAGCTCGGCCTCGGCTCGCTCGACGGCTCGGTTGGCTACCTCCAGCTCGCGCTCGTCCTGGGTCATGGGCTTGACCTTGGCGACCTCACGCTGCTTGGACCTGGATGCCCTGTAGATGTCCTCCTGCGAGATGCCGAGCGCCACTCTGCCGACCTCGACCTTCAGGGCGCTTGCCCGCTCGGACAGGCTGGGGTGTTGGGTCGCTCCCCGCTTGAACCTTTCCAGTCTCTTGACCAGCTCGATGGCGTCGCGCCTCTTGCCGTACTCGTCGTGGCTCCTGCCGTACTCGGCCTGGAGCGTGCGCCACTCCTCCTCGATGGCCAGGAGGTTCAGGTTGAGGTTGTTGTGCTTGCGCTCCTCGCAGCAGGTTCCCAGCGGGTGGCATCCGCACGCGCTGTGGCAGATGGGCATGTCAGTTCTCCTCGTGGTAGGGAACGAAGGCGGGCGTCTTGACGGTCCTGGTCACGGTGGCACCGTCCAGAGCCTCGCAGTACCAGCGGTAGGCGGCTGCGAACTGCTGGGTGAACCCGGTCTCGTCGGTCACGTCCCAGAACGCACCGCCTTCGACCTTGACGACTGAGGTGATGACCCGCTTGCCGCCGCGAGCCTGACCCTTGACGAAGGGCCGCACCGTCATGCCCTTCTCCAGGTGCTTGGTCTTGATCACCCCGTCATGGATGGACTGGACCTCCGTGGGCACCAGGCCCGGTCGGACGACCTTGGCCTTGCCGTCGGAGTCGACCTGGGCGACCTGGCGCTGCTTGGCCAGGTTGGCGAGGAGTGTGGGGTTCGGCGTGGACATGACATAGCCTCCTGGGGCTTCGGTTGGGATTCTGACGGGCGTCAGAACCTCGTCCCCCGCCTGGCCTCGGAACCAGGGCGGGCCGCTTTGACGGCGCTCGGGGGCAGCGGCTAGTTCCCGCTGAGGCGGCGACGCATGCCTGCGCCGCCGATCAATGCCAGACCACCGACCACCAGCCAGGCCCACAGGCTGTTGTCGTTGCTGGTCGGGGTGCTGCTCAGGCCAGCGTCGACCGCTGTGGGAACCTCCGGCATGGCCGGCGTCTCGGGCTGGTCGGGCTGGCTCGGCTGCTCCGGCACCTCGTGGATCACGGGCGGGCTCACCGGGGGCTGGCAGTCCGGGTTGTAGATCGGTCGCCCAATCGTCGGACACTCGACCGGAGGCTCGTCACACTGGCCCGGCTCGACCGGCGTCTCGGTGACCGTGACCGCGTTCCACGGCTCGCCCAGGACCCACTCGCTGGTGCCCTCGTCCCAGACGTACGGGGTGGTGGTCACCGTGTGGATGGTCACCTGCACCTTGTCGTCGCAGTCGAGCGAGGTCTCCGAGGTCTCCTGGACCAGCGGCTCGGGCTGCTCAGGCTGGTCGGGCGGACACTCCACGGCCGGGTGGTCGAAGGCGAAGCGGTATTCGGTCAGGTAGTCGTAGACCTTCACCCGCTCCAAGTAGAACCAGTCGCCTTTGCCGGAGCCGCCGTGACTGCGGAAGTACGGGCCTTCGACGCCGACGTTGTGGGGGTCGCCCTTCACGTTGGGCTGCCAGCGCGGGTCGGGGAACGGCGGCGGCTGAGTGTTGGACTCCCACGGGCCGTTCCAGGAGTACCGCTGCCAGCCCTCCTCGACGAGCACCTCAGTGGTGCGCTTGTCGACCTGGTACCAGCCGGGTCCGGGCGACTCGGCGACCCATCCGGTCGTCTCGGTCCAGGCGTCCTTGGGGGCGCAATCGTCGGTCGCAGTGGCTGGTGCGATGGTGATGGAGAAGAGACCCAGGCTCACGGCCAGGAGGGTCAGGATGGTGATGAGCAGGCGCTTCATGAAGCGCTCCTTTCGAGAGGGTGGTGCAGTTGGGGGTAGAGCGGGGGGCAGCCGGGAGCCTACGTCAGTTGCAGGCTCCCGGCGTGATGCTCAGTAGCGACGTGTCGTGCTGCCGAGCAGGCGGTGGTAGTCGGCGGTGGAGACCGGGACCTTGACCTCGGCGCTCATCTCCAGGAGTTCGATTGCGGTGGAGAGTTCCTGGGTGTCGCGTTCCAGGTTCTGCTTGATCTGTTCGAGGTAGTACTTGGCGTGCTCGACCTCGTAGCGGTGTCCCTCCTTCTTGGGCTTCTCCGGCACGCTCTTGGTGCTGCTGGCGAGGTTGCCGGCTGCGGTGGTCCGGATCTCACCGGCCTTGAGCATCTTGGCGACCTTGGCGAACCACTTCGCGGTCGCGGCGGCGTGGTCGTACTTCGAGTCGGCCAGCGCTTGGTACTTGTCGATCTCGACCTGGTAGTTGGCGGTGATCTCGTCGATCTTCGCCTGGAGCTTGGCGATCAGGTCGGCACGGTTGATCTTGATGTGGGCTTCCACGTCACGCCTCCTTGGTGAGGTTCTGCTGGGCGACGTCACCGCTCTCGGTCTTGAACACGACGACGGCGGCGACCCGGCCCTTGCCCGAGCTGGCCACGATCTCGGGCTTGCCGGTCTTGTGGACCCGGACGATGGCCTCGGCAAGTGCGGGCCCACCGTAGACGCGGCCCTTGGTGTGCTTGTAGCCCTGCTTCTCGACCAGCGCGTCGGCGGGGTTCTTGGCCTCGACAGCCTCGGCAGCGAGCGCCTCGGCAGCCTCCTCCTCAGAGAAGCCGGCGGCGAGCAGCGTGGCGGTGGCGTCGAGCTCGGGTTCGGGCTGCGTGTTCTTGCGGATGCGGTCGAAGGCGACCTTGGCCTTGGCCTGGGTACCCAGAACGGCGACGAGCGCCTGGAACTGCGGGTCGTTCTTGGTGGCGGCGTTGATGCCCATGATGGTGGCCTCCTGTGGCCTCGTGTGGACACGCTGCACGGGATCGTGCGGCGTGGGGGATTCTTCTTCGGTTCCTCGGACTACTCCGAAATGTTGGGACGAAAGAGTTGTCACGCTACGTGTAGAACGCCTCACGCGTCACGCATCATGCGTCACGCGGTGTGCGACCCAGGATCGAGGCGATGGCTTCCTGCTCGGCCGCCTCAGCCTTGAGCAACTGGGCAGCGGCCAGTTTGTCGTGGTGAGCCATGACGTACTCGACCGCATCCTTGGCCTCCTTCAGTCCGATGCCGGCTCGCTGACGCACCTCCTTGATGGCGTTGATCTTCTTCTCGGGGATGTAGACGAGGATGTCCTCCTCGCCCATGATCCATTCGGCCACACCCACCACATCGACACCCTCCAGGGCGATGGCGAGCGTGCGTCCGCCGATGTCGATCATCTCGATGGCGGCGGCGATCGCCATGGAGGGTTGACGCTTGGACAGCGCCCTGATCCTCTCCTCGAAGTTCACGCTTCACTCACTCCCTTCACCATGTCCTCGCCGGTGACCAGCATGGCGAGGTGCTCGATCAGCGCCTCGGCGGCCTCAGCTGCGCTGGCGTACTTGAGCGTGGGCCGCAGCGGCTGGCGTACCGCAGGCTCGTCAGGAAGGTAGAACAACTCGAAGTCGCTCGCCATCACTGCGTGCGGACGACCACCTGGGCCCCGCATCGACCAGCCGATCATGTGCTGGTCGAACGAGTCGATCACCGAGATGATGAAACCCGGCAGCCAGTCGAACTCGTTGCGGACGTACTGACGAGCGGCGTCGCCTCGGGCCTTGCGAGCCCGGTCCATTGTCCACTCCTTGCCGTCCCGGTTGCGACCGGTCGTGGCGTTGACCACGGCCTGCCACAACCACTCACCCTCACCGTCAGGAGCCGAGCGGAACACGTCCTCGGCGTGCTTGCGCCACTTGAACGCGCCGTCGGCCCTGGTGTTGTCGAGCAGCAACTCGGCCAGCACGTCGAGTCCACGCTCTGCGATAGCAGCGTTGATCGCCGTGGCCAGCAGGGCGGGGTCGATACCACCAGGACGCTGGAACCTCGCGCCCTGGAACGCTGGCGCTCGGTCGGCCTTGAACCGGCTCATCATCGGGTCGTCGCCGACGCCGTTGATGTTGGCCATGATCGTGGCTACCAGGTCGATGTTCTGCCACTTCAGGTTGTGCGAGCGGAAGTACACGTCGATCATCGTGTCCATCACTCGGTTGTTGGTGACCTGCATCAGCCACTTGCGAGCCTTGCTGATCTGCTTGCGCTCAGCTCGCTCGTCATCGGTCAGCTGGTCACCGGGCACGTCACCCGTGCGCTTGGTCTCGCCACCGATCTGCTCGGCGGCCACCTCCAGCACGTCCAGGTCCTGATCGGACTTGGCGAGCATCAGCGCCATGGACTCGAGCACGTTGGCACCCACGTCGTCGGCGACGTCTCCGAGGTACCGGCCAGCCCAGCGTCGCTTGCTCTCAGCGATTCGGACGACCGTCGGAAACATGTGGGCCATGACTGCCCACGCCTGCTTCATGCGTGCTTCGTCGGGCTGACTCGGCGAGTTGACGATCTCGTCGAAGGCCAGCTTGCGCGCAGCTCGGGCACGAGCCGTCGCCTTGCGCTTCAGGCTCTTGTCGGCCTTGGCTGCCGCCAGTCCCTCGAACCTCGCCTCTTCCAAGGCGAGGCCCATGTTGTCACCCAGGCCGTCGACCTGGACCATGTTGCGAGCGGGATGCTTGTCGGACCCCTTGCGCAAGCCGGCGTCGGCCATGCTTGCGAGGTCGTGGTTGGCGAACGGGTTGTCCTCGGGACGATCCACCTTGGCTCGCTTGTGCTCCTCGAGCGCAGCGGTCAGGCGTTCGACCAGGGATCGGTCAGTCGTCTTCATGCGGCCTCCTTGGGCCTGTGTTCAGTGGTTCAGGTAGTCGATGTACGAGTCGTCGAGTGAGTGCTCACCGGAGCCTGAGTAGTAGTAGCCGTCGTCCGGGTCGGGCGGTGCCTCACCGTAGGCCTGGGCCATGGCGAGCGTGTCACGCTCGATGTCCTCGTCGGTCTCGTCGGGGCAGTACCCATCCTGCATGTAGTGCTTGGTCGAGCCGCACCGACACGCGCGACCCTGGAGCTCGGCGAGCCGGTCCAGGCAGGCGGTGCAGTTGACGTTGGTCGAGCAGTCCCGGACCAGGTTGTCCTTGTCCGGAGTTGCGCCACACAGCGTGGCCTGCACGTCGTTGGTCTTGAGGTCGAACAGGTGGCGCGTCATGGCCGACGCTCGCGGGTGTACTCCGGCAGGCCCAGGAACTCGCCGGTTGGCGTCATGAACCACCACCAGAATGCTTTCAATGCGCGCTTCATGAGGAGATCCTTCCTTCGGGGTCGCACCCCACGTAGATCTTGTCGCCGATCCAGCCAGCGACGTAGCCCTCGGGCAGGTCGAAGGTGGGCCGGAAGTTGGCTGGGTCGAACGGGACGTCGTAGCGGTTGCACAGGTCGTGCAATGCCTTCTGTTGGGCCTCGGTCATGGTCGCTCCTTGTGGTGGATGGCGTTGTGCTCCCTGCGTAGCTCGAAGCACACCACGCAGGGGTTGAACACCTGGCTGATGGGCGTGGGCCCGGATCTGATGACCTTGGGGACGCCGCAGAAGGCGGTCACCGTGTCGCCGATCCCCACGTCTGGCAAGCACGTGGCGCACGCGCCGTGTACTGGTGCGTGCGCCGACGTGGTGGATTGCTCTACGCGCTCCTCGGTTGCTGTCGTCACTTCTGCGACTCCTTCCAGGCGAGGAACTCGGCGAGATCCTCCTCCTTGACGTCGTGCTGGGCCAGGGTGTTGGCCAGCCTGATCTTGTCCTGGACGTAGCCGCCACCGGGCTGCCGGCGCTTGTACTCACTCGCCAGGAACTCGTTGATGCGGCGGCCGAGCAGGGAGTTGCGGTCCTTGTCGCCTCGGATGCCCTTGTACTGCTCGAACAGGTGGTTGTACGGAGCCTTGCGGCTCTTGGGGCTCAGGTCCTGGAAGTGCTCGACCATCTCTGGGGTGAACACGATCTCGGACACCGGCATCTTGTGCGGGTCGACGCCCTCAGGTGCCCACGGCACGATGCTGGGCTGCCTGGTGACCGGACGGACCAGTGCGGGTGCGTCCGGGTTCAGGCCGGCGGCCAGCAGGGTCTCGCGGCGCTGGGCTTCGGTCTTGGGCATGGTTGTTGCCTCCTTGTGCTGGTTTGAACGGGTGTCTGGATCAGTTGCCGGTGACGAGCATGAGCAAGAGCGCGCCCATCATCAGCGAGCCGAACAGGATCGCTCCGAGGTCGAAGTCGTTGCTGTCGGTCACCTTGCGTCGCAGGCCGTTGTGGATCACGGATGCCGTGTCGATGAGCAGGTAGACCGCCAGCGTGACGTACTGCCAGGAGAGGTGATCCGCGCCGGTGACCAGCAGCGCCATCTGCGCCACGTTCCAGAGCGTCATCACCACGATCGTGACGGGCCCGCGCCTGAAGGGACGGGTGGTGAGCCAGATGCCGATGAACAGATCCAAGACCAGCCAGACGAACAGCACCTGGTGCTGCCAGGACATGTCGGTGTAGAGCTCGTACATAGGTGGCCTCCTTGGGCCTCGGTGTTGCGGGTGGTCAGCGCCGGTCGTCCTGAGTAGGAGCCAGTCGGTCGGTCTCGTCGTGAATGACGACACCTGGGGTCTCGCGGAGCGCGTCGCCGTGCTCCTTGGCGTGGTGGGCGCAGAACCGAAGTTCTCCACCCGTGGGCAAGGTGGCGAGCAGGTACGCCTGCGCTCCACAGCGGTCACAGCGGTCGATGGCGGTCAGGGACTGTGCGGCCTGGACGGTCATGACTCCTCCTCTGTTGAGTTGTTCATCGGTTACTGCTGGGTCAGGTTGTGCTGACGGGGTGCAGGGCGGCGACGTTGGGGTCGTCGTCACACGTCTTGCAGATCGGCCGACCGGGGTTGTCGTCGTTGATGTGACCACCCTCAGCGCACTCATCGGGGTTGTCCCAGGTGATCGCTCGCACGCTCACGTCGGAGTCGCCGATGATCCGGTTGAGTAGGTCCTCGCCGTACCCCGTGGCCTGCGCGACAGCTTCACTGGCGGCCGTCTTGCAGATCTCCTCGATACTGGCCGAGTGGTGCTCGTTCAGGTCCACGGTGAAGGTGACCAGTTGGATGCCGAAGAAGGAGACGAAGGAACCGGTCACGTGGTACGCGGTGATGGCACCGGACTCGACGGCAGCGCCTAGCACGGCGTCCATGAACTCCTTGCCGTGGGTGTCGCCGAACACCTGGTACTCAGCGACCAGGCGCAGCGGCACGGTGTCGGTGGTGGTCTCGGTCATGGTGGTCCTCGTTTCCTGTGCGTTGAGTTGTGCGTTGAGTGCGGCCTGGCAGGTGGGGCAGTACCACCGTCCATGGATCGTCGGCGCGGTGGTGCCACCCTCCTCCCAAACCAGCGGGGTGAAGTGGATGCTGCATGCGTCAGGCTTCATGACAACCTCGCTGCGAGACTTCTGAGCAGGCGCTCGATGGGCTCACGCTGCTGGTTGTTGTCGAGGGTGATCCGGTACTCGACCTTGGTCATCACCCGCTTGGTGAACCAGCCGCGTTGGCCGATCACCTTCTCGTTGAGCGCGGTGACGGAGACTGCACTGTCGGGGCATCCCTCCTGCACTCGATCGGCCATGTAGCGCAGCGACCGCATGAATCCGTCGACCTCATCGGCGTAGCCCCACACGCGGCCGGTGATCACCCCGGTCACACCACACCGACCCTGACCAGGTGCTCGAGCGCCTCGTCGTAGGTCTTGCCGGTCACCTTGGCGAACGCTTCGACCTTGGCAACCTTGGCCTTGGCGTCAGGCTCGACCACAGCCACCAGGCGCTCCTGCTCGGGGGCGTCCTTGAACAGCCGCTTGTGGAGCTTGCGCACCTCGGCGTAGGTGACGTCGGGACTGAGCAGCGTCTCGCCCAGCGAGTGCAGCACCTTGTTGTACGGGCTGCGCTCGTCGCGTGACACGGCCTCGTCCAGGTTGACCTCGGTGAAGTCCAGGGCGGGCACCTTCTTGCCGTTGACGGCGAACCCTCCCATCCACTTCTTGTGCAGGCTCTGCTCGGCGCGGTCAGCCTTCAACTGCGCCTTGTCGCGGGCCTCACGCTCGGCCTTCTCGCGGATAGCCTGCTCCCTGCGCTCGGCCAGCGCAAGAGCCTCCTCGGCCTCCATCAGGTCACGCGCCTTGCCGGCCGCCTCGGCCAACTCGGCGTTGGTGAAGTTGCTCAGGTTGAGCACGGGCTCCTCCTTCCACTCGGGCTTCTCGACACGGGCGTCGTGAATCACGATGCCCTGCTTGCCGTTGGTGCGTACCAGGGCACACGCCTGGCACACGGCGGTCCTAGGCATGGCGGTCAGGATCGCCAGATCCACGCCCTCGGGTGCGATCTCCACCATGAGCGGGCTCTGGCAGTCCGCGCAGTTGGTCTCGATCCAGCCCTCGCTGCGCAGGTCGATCTCCACGCCGTTGATCACGGTCACGGGCATGTCGGCCAGGCTCGGTTCGGGCTCGGCCCTGACTCCGGTGTGGGTCTGCTCGGAGTGGCTGCACGCGCACAGCTTGAAGCCGTCCTGGACTGTGCCGGAGGGCAGGAAGCCTTCGCACTCAGCCTTGCAGCGCACTGCGCCACACGCCTTGCCGAGAATGGCCTTGGGCTGGGGTGTCACGTCGACACCAGCCTTCAGGTTGGTCTTCACGCGCTCGAGCGCCTCGATCTGCTCAGGTGAGAGCAGGTTGTTGATGTCGGTCATGCGTCTATCCTTCCGTGGTTCTCGACCCCGTGCTCGGAGTCGATCTTGTGGTGCTCGCGCACGATGGCGCGCTTGAGCAGGGGCCAGATCAGCCCCAGGAACAGCAGGTCGACGAGGATCATGAAGGTCACCTCGGCGGCCATGTGGGCAGGGTCGGCGACGATGTGCCACCACGCGGCCAGGAAGTCCATCAGGGCAGCGCCTTCCCGATCACGTAGACCAGGAGGACCATCCCTCCCACGTAGGCCAGGGCGGCCACGGCGTAGAGCGTGGCCCCGGTCTTGGACAGCTGGCGCGCTCTGTGCTTGCTCATCCGATGCCTCCGAACTTCTCGTAGGGGCTGGGCTCGGCCGGCTCGGCGACGGCCGGCGGCTTGGCGCGCAGCGTGAAGGGTGGGCGCTCCACCTTGGCTCGGCGGTCGGCTCGCACCTGAGCGATCAGGCGGCGTTGGGTCCTGGCAGCCTTGACTGCCTTGGCGCGTTCGGTGGGTGTCATCACATGCTCCTCGATGTGAAGGGGTTGGGGCCTGGGCGGTTGCTCAGGCTGGTGGTAGGCCGGTTGCCCGGTCGTGGTGTTGGGCGTGGTGCCCGTTTCGGCACGGGCAGGAAGGGGTTGCGGCCGGGCCTCGGGCCCATGCCTGCATCCGGTACGGGGATGGGCTCGGGACGTGGAGCCTTGGCGCGCTGGCCCTCCTGCAAGAGCAGCATCCGCAGCGTGTTGCCGGGTGCGCGGTCCTCGCGCTCGCCGTACTTGGCCACGATCCACTCGCGGCCGAGCATCACAGCCTCAGCCACGGGCCTGGCCACCCAGGACTGGTGGGTCTTGACGTACTCGCCCGCCAGGCGCAGCACCTCGACGACGTGCTTGGACTCGACGCACAGGTCCTCAGCCAGTTGCCACACCCGGACGTAGTTGCCCTCGCGCAGCGGCTCGGGGCGCACCGGGTTCGGGCCCTCGATCACCCACGCGTCACCCAGGGCGTCGAAGAACTCGCTGGTGGGCGTGGCGAGCCAGTGGCGGTCGAACTCGTCCTCGGGCCAGTCCTCCTGTTCGGGCTCCTCGTACTGCTCGCAGTCCAGCCGGAAGGGAGAGCAGTCGTGGTGGTCGGAGCAGGAGTACTCGGGCTCGCCGTTGAGCAACTCGCGCTCCCAGTCGGCCAGCGGCTCCCACTCGGGCTCGCTCTGGACCGGCTCGGACCAGCCCAGGAGTTCGCGCTCCCAGTCAGCCAGGGGCTCTTCGTAGCGCTCGTCGGGCTCGGGCTGACGCTTCCACCAGTCGATCTGCCCGGCGGCGCTCAGGCCGTCGCCCACCATGCGCTCGGGCTCGGGCTCGGCGAGGCTCTCGACGATGGCCTGGCGCTTGGTCAGGCCATCGGGCTTGCGCCCGCACCAGTAGCACCCCTGGCAGCCGTCGCTGCGGCCGGCACGGTGTGTGCCCTTGATGCGAGGGTGATCGGTGTTGCTCATTGTGCATCTCCCTTCGGAGTGTCTGCTCGGGCTGAGCAGGCCGAGCCAACGCACAAGCGCCCGCACCCGGACAGGTGAGGGTTTGCCTCACCCACCCAGGGGTCACGCTTGTGCGCTGGACAGCCCGCTAGCGGGCTAGGAGAGGACCAGGACGTGGTGGACGTGCGCCCACGCCACCTGGGCCTCGTGGTACTTGGAGCCGTAGACCGGGCTCTCGAGCCTGCCGGTGTGCGGCTGGACGACGATGCCCTCCTCGGTCGGGAAGTGGCCGGTGCGCGCCTGGATGGAGCCGCGCGTCAGTCGCTGGTCGATCGTGGGCAGCGCCTTGGCCTCGACCAGGACTGTGGCCTCGTCCCCGATGAACACGGCGAAGTCACCCGTCTCGTCGTAGTAGTCCGGCACCCGGAACACCGTGATGTCGGGCTGGATGGCGCTGGCTGGCTTCCTGCGCGGCTTGCGCACTCGGGCCGGCGCGTCAGGGTCGACGACGGCGAGCAGGTTCTCGGTCATCTGGCTCTGGGTGGTGGTCATGGCTGCCTCCTTGGGGCATCGGTGTTGCGTGTGACTTCGGACGGGCGTCTGAAGTCAGTTGTGCGGGTTGCGCTTGTCGTGCACCGCGATCGCCACGATGGCGAGTGCGGCCACGACCAGCAGGAACAGGCCGGTGGGCGAGAGCACGAGTGCCGCGATGGCCTCGCGTGCGGTCGGCTCGTCCATCAGGCACCGAAGTCGTCGAAGCTCAGGGCCGCGTAGGTCCTGCGCAGTCGGACGTGGAGCATCCGCATGGTCAGGCTCTGGGGCCTGCGCTGCGGGTTGCGGGCCAGGATGCGCTTGACCACGGCCTGACTCACGGGCCTACCGCCCGCGTCCTCGCTGTGGAAGATCACCTGAGCCCGGATCGGGTCAGGGTGGGTGAGCAGCAGCCGCGCCTCCTCGTCGAGCATGGGCGTGTCGCCCCAACTGCGCCGGTCGAAGTTGGGGCTGATCGGGTCCAGGCTGTCGTCGTACTCGCTCATGTCAGTAGCCCATCTGCTCGGCGTAGTGGTCACGCTGGCTGCGCGCCTCGGTGTCGCACTCGTCGCGGCAGAACGTCGCCTCGACTGCGCGGTTGCCCTCGTCGGTCACCTCGTGCCAGGACAGGCGCGAGGTGTCGTCGTCGGCGAAGTAGGTCACGTTCAGCGTGGCCCCGGCGAGCGGCACGAAGGACACCACCGAGGCGAGCACGCGGTTCTTGAAGGCGTGCTCGCTGTGCTGGTCCTCGGGCGAGACCTGCTCGCCTCCGGGCTCCTGCGCCATGACCCAGGACCTGTCCAGCGGCCCGTCGCAGTCGATCGAGCGGCTCTCCAGGTGTGCGTGCAGTGCGCTCATCGCGCACCTCCTTTCGTCAGGGTTGACGGTCAACCCAAGGCCGGGGGCCAGCGCCCGAAACGCTGGCCCCCACCCTGCTGCGACCGTCAGGCCGTCAGGGTTGCTCAGACCTGCGCGGCCACGGCCGCGTCGATCTCGTGGCGGTCGAACTTGCCGGTCTCGGCGAGCGACTCGCGCAGCGCCCACTCCGAGCGCGGCGTGATCCGGCCCATCGCGTCACGCGGGCCGTCGGCCGGGCGCACCTTGGCCGGCGCGTTGGCGTCAACCTTGGCGACCTGGCGGGTGCCCTTGCGACCCTTGGCCTTCGAGCCCTTCTTGGCGCTCGACTTCTTGGCCTTGGCGGCCGACTTGGTGCCCACGCTGGGCGTGCCGAACTCGCCGGTCAGGACCTTGGTCTTGCGGCCCTCGCCGATGGCCCACGGGCCCGTGAGCTCCTGCTCGCCCGCCACGACCGCCTCGGCGATCGCGTTGACCGACAGGCCCTGCGCCCACTTGTGGGTGCGCTTGAACGCGGCCTGGTTCTTGCGGGTCAGGTACCGGACCTCGCCCTTGGGCGCGGCCTTGGTGCCCTTGGCCTTGGTGCTGGCCTTCGAGCCCGCCTTGGAGCCCTTCTTGGCCGTGTTGGGCACGTTGCCCTCCAGGGCCGACAGCAGCGCGGTGATCTGCTCGCCGAGGGTCTCGACGGACTGCTCGAGCACGCTGATGCGGGTGTTGTTCGTCATGACATGACCTCCTGGGTCGGTTGCGTGCCTGGACTTCCCAGGTCACGCGCCTGCGGCATCGCATGACCGCCGTCGAATCGGCGGCCCGCTGTGCGCCCACAGGCTGGATGTGCGTCTATGTGCAGACGACACGCCCACCGAGCCGCTTCAAACGGGCGTCTGAAGCGGTCGGAAGGGGTGTGTCAGGCGGGGGTGCCCTGGATGTAGCACCCGTAGTTGCTGTTGTGCGCCACGACCCTGCGGCCGTGCTCGTTGGCGTAGACCTTGCAACCGAAGGCGCACTCGCTCATGGCGACCTCGCCCCAGGTGCCCTCGGGCAGGGGCTCGGTCACGCCGATCTCCACAGGGCGGCCCTCCATGAGCGCCTGCTCGGTGGGGGACATCTGGCGCTCCAGCACGTGGCTCAGGCGCACGGTGGTGTCCACGCCGTCCTCCAGGGCCGCCTGAGCGGGGGTCCGGGAGAAGCGGTGCTTGCGCGTCTGGGGCACGTGCACCTTGGCCGGCGCGATCGGGGTCACCTCGGCGAGCAGGTGCTTGGGCAGGGTGGTGGTGGTGTCCTGCATGGGGTTGCCTCCTTGGGCATCTGCACATAGGGGCTTTCCCTAGGTGCGGTTCTGGACGGGCGTCCATAGCGCGCCCTCCTGGGAGGGCGGCTAAAGCAGCCGGTCAGAGGGTGGGGCTCAGGTAGACGCCCTGGTGGTCGCAGTAGGGCGAGCACCAGGGCACCGTGGGGAGCGTGCCGTAGATCGCCATGCGCACAGTGGAGTGGGTGCGCTTGGAGTCCTGGCGCTGGTTGCGCCGGGTGCCCTCATGCGCCTCTGCGCACAGGGTGTTGAAGGTGGCCCCGATGTCGGGGTCATGGGTGCGGTAGACCGTCACCATGCGACGTTTCATGCGCGCCTCCTCAGGCGTAGTGGGTTCTGGTGCTCGAGCGCGTCCTGCACGCGCTCGCTTAGCTCGACACGCTGGGTGGTGCGGTCACGGTCGAACCGGGCGATAGCGGACATCTCGCCACGGGCCTTGCTGTGGGCGTAGTGCTTGCGCATCCGGTGCGTCACGCCCACCCGGTAGTCAGGCGCACCGTGGTTGAACCGGGGCCGTGCTGCCACCAGGGCGATCAGGTCACGCCCCTGCTGGGTGCGGGCCTCGTACTGGGCGCTCATGCGAACACCGGGTGAGTGCCGTCGATCACGGACACGGGCACAACGGCGGTCACGAAGTAGCAACCCCGAGGCGCAGGGGCCGAGCACACGATCGCTCCCCCCAGGCCCAGGATCACGCGCCTGAAGTTAGCCAGGTGCTCAGCAGCAACCGTCTCTGTGGGCAGGGCGTGCATGACCACAGGTGCACTCGTGGTGTAGGGCACGGTCAGTGTGGTGGTGGGAGTAGGGGCGTGTGTGTGCTTGCGTCGGAACATGGGTCAGTCCTCCTGTGTGTGGGTCAGCGTTGCGCAGCGGATTGCGGCGCAGATTGGAGCGCTGTTATGCACATATGGGCGGGGTCGTGACGTGTCCAAGGAGGGACATGTACACATAGCGTCCGATATGCGTGCCTGGGAGGGGAGTCGAACCCCTCTGAGCGGCCTTGAACCGCGCCAGGCACCCCTTGCAGGGGTGTGCGTCAGAGGCCGAGGGCCTTGAGCGCCTGCTCAGGGGTCTTGCCGGCGTCGCGCAGGACCTGCGCCTCGGTCCAGCGGTCCATGAGCGCCTTGCAGGTGCCCGCCTTGCGCCCGTGGGCGGCCTTGCGGGTGATCTTCGAGTTCCACGCCTTGCGCTGGGCGCGCGTCAGCGCCTGTGCGGGCTTGGCGTCAGCCTTGGGGGCCTTCGCCTTGCGCGTGGTCTTGGCGGGCGCGTCCACCTCCAGGTGCGCGAGCAGCCTGTCGATGTTGGTGCTCAGCGCCTCGACCGAGGTCTCCAGGCGTGCGATCCGGTGTGCGTGCGTTGCGGCCATGATGGCTCCTTGTGTGTGTCGAGCCTCCTTGTGAGCCTCGATTCACCCTTGATCGAGCGACCCTCTAATCGGCTCTGCGTCGCATCCATGTTTCTGACGATGCCCCCCCCGTTCTGGCAAGTCTTTTCCACGCTCAGCGAGAAGGGGTACGCCACGTACCCAGACACAGCTCGGGTTGGCTGAGCTCCCTTGTTCGGATTGGGCAGGCGCACAGCAGGCACTCCCAGAGACCACTGCACACAGCAGAGATACAGACGCGCGTCGATATTCGGGCCCCAGGTGTCTCCCCAGCTCAGCGCGGTGGACTGGCCGGTTTACCCGTCACGCGTAGATCAGGTAGATCCGCAGGGCTCACCGCTCTTCCCCAGGACCACGAGGGTCGGTCAGTAGCAGGAGACGGGCCCTCGAGCTCACAGCCGGCACCAGACAGCCCAGGACCGTCAGATGGGCACCCGGGCGCACAGCATGGGTCACGGTTCGCCCAGGACGAGCTCCGACGAGCTCCTGGATTACGCGCGAATTACCGCGCGGGCCGAATTTTCGTCGATCGCCTGCGGCGATGGATTCCTGCTGGGCCTGTGAGCTGGGCCTGTACCGCGCGTGTGATGTGCGTGAACCAGAGAGCACCGCCTGCGTAGTATTTTCAGACAGGCGTTCAAAGTGGCGTTGTGTGCATGGGAATGTGGTTGACCGTTCGGACGAGTGTCAGGAAGAGGCGCTTTCTTCCTCGGCGCGCCTACGGAGCCAGTCGGAGACGTACTGGGCGTTGGCCATCCGCTCCTGGACTCGGTCCGGTCTCCTGGGAGCGTCAGCCCACTGGCCGGTCTGCCAGGCGTCGGCAGCTTCGCGCAGGGCAGTGGCCTTGATCTGCTGGATGGCGCTGGCTCGGTAGACCGGGACCCGGGGCCGGTGGGACAGGCTGGCGTGGCTACGCAGGCTCGCTTCGGCGTCCTCGCGGGTCTTGTTGCCCTGGCTGTGCGTCCAGCCACACCGGTCGATGGCGCAGACGGCCTCCCACTCGCTCCATCGGGCCTGTTGCACGTAGCCGATCTGCTCGTCATCAGTCATGGGACTGGCTCTCCTGCTGTCGGACCACTTCGGCGCAACTCGGGCAGAAGGTGAGCACTACATCGAGGTCATGACCCTGGTCGTCGTCGGCCTTCTCGTCCGGGAAGCACGAGCCGTAGCAGGCCAGCCACCCGAACTTCTTGACCCCGACGCGCGACCACCGCCGCGTGACCGTGACCGCCGCGCCGCAGCCCATGAGGGACGGCACCCCGTCACAGCGGTACTCCCAACCGCCACCCACCTTCTCGGCCAGACCGTCGAAGCCAGTCCATCCGTTCCTTCGCGCCAACGTGGTCATGGTGCGGCGGGGATAAACTTGTACTCCACCTCCGAGGCCCAGGTCGTCTTTTGCAGGTGCTGGTACCTGTCCCACGCAGTGTCGCGAAACTTGATGACCTCCTCGTGGCGCACGATCTCGCCGTTGTCGTACGACGTGTACGAGACGAGGTAGTTCAGGGCCGGGTCCTCGTAGCCCGAGGTTGGCTCGTGCCTCATGCGTCCTCCTGGACTCGTAGGTTCTCGGGCATCACGTGATCCTCGCGGGGGCTGGCCAGGTCGTTGAAAGCCTCGTCGATGCGCGCCGTCTCGGCTGGGAAGTCGCGCGCGAGCTCGTGTCCCAGCCGGGTTCCATCACAGTGCGCCAGGTTGCAGCTGTGCGTCACCATCGCGCACCGCGTTTGCGGGCGATCGCGATACACCGTGGGCAGTCGACCTGGGCCCAGTCATCGGTCCAGGTGCCAGCCTTGGGTCCGCACACCGTGTCGGTGTCGCGGTTTCTCGGCCGGCCGGGTTTCGGCTTGGCGTAGTAGACGCCGTGCACGGTCTCGGTGGTGATTCTGGGTTTGGTCTCAGTCTTGGTCGACATGCCCGGCATCATACCTGGCAATCCGAACAAAGGGCGCTAGTCTGTGCTCGTGAACTCTCCTTGGAACAAGGCCAGTGGCGATCAACGACTCGTAGCGCTGACCCAGGCATCATGGCTCATGTCGGCGGCGGGGATCGGGTTGGCAATCGGCTGGCTGGTGGAGAACACCGATGCGGGGCCTGATGACATCGGCCTGTACCTGGTACTCACGTTCTTCTTGATCTCGGCCGGGTTGCGGATCCATGCCTCTCGCTACAGGCATCACCACCGTAAGGACTCTGGGCTGTGACGGAGTTCCAGTGCCCGTACGCCGAGAAGGGTCAGAGCCGGTGCCATCCGGCGATCTGCGACTGCTTCATCGAAACTCATCCCGATGACCCGTTCGGTCTGCATCCTGAGGACTTCCTGGTCAACGGACACCGCTATGACCTGGAGGGCCACATGGCCGATTGTCCTGGATGTCTCCCATGAGCGTCACCTTGACTGACAGTGAGGTCGCCCTGACGTGTCAGGACGGTCGATGCAACGTGCCGCACTTTCATGCCAGTGCGATTCACGCGATCAAGGCGGACGCGATGGCCAGGGTGCTCGAGCGCGAGGCCGAGTCGCTGATCCAGGAGACCTGCTCGGGCAACTACAACCCGAACGCGTGCGAGACCTGCCGAGTAGTGGAGGGCTTGCGCGCTACGGCGGCTTACATCCGGGCCGACTATCTGAAGAATCACTTCAACGAGTCCTGAGGAGGACCATCTGATGGAGACCTACGCGTTCTGCGAGTACGGCGACTGTCGCGTGCTGCTGTTCCAGATCGAGGACCCCGCCGGCGATACGGCCGTGAACGGCAACTGCCCCAGCTGTGGCCGCTTCGGTCGGACCAAGGACAAGGCCAGTGCCGGAGACTGAGCCCTACCAGGGCACGCAGCGTTGGTTCGGGCAGGCGTTCGACTCGCCGATGTACGAGGGCATGCCCGAGGTTCCCACTCCGGTCGGCAAGGACTGCGGCTTCTGCGATGAGCCGATCCTCGAGGGCGAGCCCGGCCTGACGATGCCGGGCCTCGTGAAGCAAGGTGCGGACTGGGAGCCGATTCAGATGGCCATCCATACCGAGTGCCAGATCCGCTCGGTCCTCGGTGGTCCCTCACACCTGGACGGCACCTGCTCGTGCCACTCGGACTGCGGCCCAGTCGAGAACGTCGTCGCTGGCAAGACTGACCGCGAGGAAGCGCGCGAGGTCATTGCTCGCGTGTGGGGCCCCGATTGGCAGACCTCTGCTGTACGGCCCTAGCGGTCAGGCGTTGTCGACGCCCTTCAGCTCGTCGATGAGCTCTTCAAGCCGCTGGTCGTAGGCGCGCTCACGTGCCGAGTCGACCTGCGCCCAGCTGATCAGCATGCCCAGGATCGCGCCCACCAGGAAGGCGATGAGCAGCGGCACCGCCTTGTCGAAGAGCTTCATGTGTTCATCGTAGGGCAATCCGAACAAAGATCGTGTACCCTCGCCGCATGAGATTCGGAAGGCACTGGCGCAACTCCGCCTGATCGTCGGCTACGTGCGGCCGGCGATCAGCCATGGCCCGTAGCTCAGCGGAAAGAGCACCCGCCTCCTAAGCGGTTGGCGCAGGTTCGAGTCCTGCCGGGCCAGCACGAGTGGGCATAGCTCAAGTTGGCAGAGCATCGGTCTCCAAAACCGAAGGTTGCAGGTTCGAGCCCTGCTGCCCATGCGATCCGGACTACGACCTCGGCCGAGATGAGGCACGAGCATCAATGATCCGGACTGGTCCCGTAGCTCAAGTGGCAGAGCGCCCGGCCCGAAGCTGGGAGGCTGGAGGTTCGAGTCCTCCCGGGAACGCAGGATGGGCATGTGTTTGCATAAAGGCGCATAAGTGCACTAAGTTAGCCTACTTAGCGCCTAAGTCGCCCCATAGCCGCTCGTTCGGGGGCGAATTGGACATATAACACCCGTCTGTACAGGCAATTCGGGACCGGTTCTCGAATCCTGGCAAATCAGATGGACAAGTCTTTCGATTTTGCAGACAAGGCGACACAGTAGGTGGTATGGCTGCCGGTCACCCCTACCCGCACAGCCGTGTCAGGAACATGGCTGAGCTCTATACGCGCGCCTACTGGCGCTACTACGTCGTGGCGGTGACGTGGGCAGGAGTCAGTTGCGCGTGCTTCCAACTCCTGCCCGCACCGTTCTCGCCTAGGTAGTCGCCCTACTCGTAGATCTCCAGGGCGGCGTGGCCGAACAGGCAGCCGCCTCCAGCCTTCGCGGCTCCCCATCCTCCGCCGCCGGCGAGCGCTCCAATCACGGCGAGGCCGCCGCAGCGGAACATCAGCTTGTTCGTCTCCAGGAGCGTGTTGTTCACGGCCTTCTGGCCCGCGCCGCAGGTCGACTGGTTCACGCTGATCGGGTTCCAGATGATGCACGAGTTGAACTTCAGGTTCTCGCGCCACCAGTCGATCGGGCCTGCCTGGGCCTTCCAGGTGCCAGCTGCCTGCATGGCTGCCTGCTTCTTGGCGAGACGCTTGCGGATGTGCTTGGGCAGTCTCTTGCCCTTGGCGTTGCCGAGCTTGCCCTTGTCGAACTGGCGGGTCCTCTTCTTGGCCCACTCGTTCTGACAGTCCGTCTCGCAGACCGGGTACTTCAGACTGGCTCCCGCTACAGGACCCTCGGTCGCATTGGTGGCTGGTGCCCCTTCGGCCGTCTTCGCGTCGTAGACGAGCATCCCAATGAGTAGGACCAGGACTACCGGGGCGACTGTCAGCCACCACTTCTTCGTTCCGATCGCGTTCTTCAGGTGGCTCTCTCTCTGTTCGGTGTCGTTCATGACACTCCTTCGTGACATGCGTCCGGGGGAGACGCTTCCGAGTCCGAACTGAATGTTCGGATTCCCAATGTTCGGTTACAGCAGCGCAAAGGTCAATGCTCGTCGTGTACCTTCTGTGGCGGTCGGGCCTCGCGTCCCTCCGATGGGAGGGGAAGTGACCTCACTGGATCGAGAGCCGGTGAGCGATCGGGGAAGAGCGCGGGGCCTGACCGTTTGTCTCGGCGCGTCGAAACCGACGGCCGTCCATTCAGGGTGATACTGGCGGCCATGATGATGGAGACGCTGCGCCTGATGGAGAAGCAGTACGACGTCGTGCTCGGGCCATGTCCAGGCTGCCAGCTCTGGCAGCTCGACTACACATACACCGCCGCCCAGACCTACACCTCGATCCGAATCAGTGAGATGTTCGAGTTCGGGTCCTCGGATCCCGTGACCTTCCCGGACATCGACATCTCCGGCTTCCACGAGGCCGTGGAGAGCGCTCTCCAGGAGCATCTCGAGGAGTGCCCGCACCTCCAGCGCGCGCTGTTCGACTTCGGCTGATTTTTCCGAACAAACGCGGCGAAGTTCCTGGTGAACGTCGTGGCCGTCATCTAATGTGCATAGCAGCCGGCGTGGCGGAGGACCCCGTTGCTCTCCACGCCGGTCACCATGCCGCTACCAACAGGCCCTGGGAGGCCGAGTGACTTCCAGTCCGTGTGAACTTCACGAGCTGACGAACTGCTCGACGTGCACTGGCGTCGACAAGCGTCACGAGGAGACCTTGCGAGAAGTGCCCTGGGATCGAGGCTCCCTGCCCAGGATCAGGGGTGGGCCGACTATCTGGGCGCAGTACGCCGGCAACTGCCTCAGCTGCGGCCGTCGCTGGGAGCCGGGGGCCCCGATTCATCGTTCCGAGGAGTACGACGGTTGGATCGGCGTGGAGTGCTGCGCATCATGAGTGGCTCGAAAGCTGGGCCGCCTCCCGGGTTACCTATGAACATGCGTCTGGATCCGATCGTCGCCGAGCAGGGCCCCTGGATCTGGTGGGTGGTCACCGACTATGGCCTGCGAACGGCCTGGACAGGAGAACCGATGAAGTGTCCTGTGTGCGGAGGTGGTCGCGAGGCGATGCCGACCTGTGATGAGTGCCGGGGGACTGGCTTCGTGAACCACGTGCCGTTTGCCGATCGGCCTTGGGACGAGATCGTTCCGCATCTGTGGCTCGGCGGTCACGACTGTCAGCCGAACGGGGCCGCTGGATGCCCGGACGGCAACGTGTTCATCCACGAGAAGGATGGCTTCGACTTGGTGGTGAGTCTTCACTATCGGTTCGGCAACTCGCCTCCGATGTTCACCGAGCACCACACCTATCGACTGGCCGATTCGGATCTGGATCCCGAGCATCACACCCATCTCGACGAGATGGCCGAGGTCGTGGAGAAGTCGGTACGCAACGGCCGCAAGACTCTTGTGCGATGCCAGGCCGGCCTGAACCGCTCGGCCCTGATCGCGGGGTTAGCCATGCTGCGGCTGGGCTACTCGGCCGATGATGCGATTCGGGCGATGCGCCAGAAGCGCTCGCCCTACGTTCTGTGCAACGAGTCGTTCGTTGCCTACCTCAAGGACAAGGAGAAGGAGAACTGATGGTCAAGATGGCTCTGGTGTCGCGGTCCACTTTGGATGGGCCCACCGATGAAGAGATCATGCACGTGCTCGGCCTGACGGCCACCTCGACCGGGCAGCTGTGCGATCGCCTGCGCAACCTGTTCACAGGTCGCGACATTCACTCGGGCGAGAAGTTGCTCACCGAGATGCAGCAGCGGGTCCGCCAGGTGAACGTAGCCAACGGGTGGTTCGACGAGGATCGGTCCTTGGGCGACGGGATCGCCCTGATTCACTCGGAGATCTCGGAAATGTTCGAGGCGTACCGCGACCACGGGTTCCGCGACGCGACCCTCGATCACCTTGGCTCGGGGAAGCTGGAAGATCGAGGCAAGTTGCCCAAGCCTGAAGGCTTCGGGTCCGAGGCTGCCGATGTGCTGGTGCGGATCCTGGATGAGTCCGACCGTCAGGGTTGGACCCTGGATTGGCCCACGCTCCAGGAGGTTTCGGACTGGGACTACGACGACTTCGACAACCAGGCGACCGTGGGCGCGCACATTGCGAGCATGCATCAGCTGACCGCTCGGGTCGAGATCAACAAGCTGCTGAGCTACCTCGTGACGTGGTGCCGGCGACTCGATGACATCCACCTCCAGGAGGAGTTCGAGCGGAAGCTGGCCTACAACGCCACGCGCGGCCACAAGCACGGCGGGAAGCTCCTGTGAACGGGGCAGAGCGCATCGCTGCCGAGCGTCGTCGGCAGGTCGAGGGGGAGGGGTATGACCCCGAGCATGATGCCGAGCACCGAAGCGGCGCTTTGGCGTACGCGGCTGCCTGCTATGCCGCACCGGAGACGATCTATCACCTGACTGTTGACGAGCATGTCGATCCCGATGGCGTGCCCGTCGGGAAGATGGTGTGGCATGAGCCGTGGCCGACGCAGTGGAAGCGTCGCGCGCAGAACACCACCACGCGCGTCGATCGCCTCGACGACCTGACCAAGGCCGGCGCACTGATTGCGGCCGAGATCGACCGGCTGCTTGCCCAGGAGGAGCTGTGAGGCAGGTCTGCAACGAGGACTACTGGAAGGGCATGGAGCAGGTGCTCGCTCGCAACGGCGATCCAGAGAACCCCGGCGAGCCATGCGGGAGAATCTTCGACGACTTCGATCACTCGACCATCTGCCCTCACGAGTACTTCCCGCCTGGCCCGGTCATCCGTTCTGATGGGGCGACCTGATGCGCGCGACGTTCCGCCCTCTCCGCATGGAGACCTGGGACGGCGAGCCGACGCCGGATTGGGAGCGTCGCTCTCGGAACACGTTCTCAGCCTCCTGGCTGGACACGTTGGACCTGCTGGGTCGCGAGCTCGAGCACCTCGGCGCGGAGCGGTTCGTGATCGAAGCTGACTTCGCGGAATCAGACATCCGTCTGGATGGGATGCCACGTTCCGGCGCGAAGGCTCCGAAGTTTCCCGGCATCCGAGTGGCGTTCGACTCCAAGCACGGCCCTCTGGTCTACCAGGCCGACAACTGCCTCTACTGGCAGCACAACGTCCGGTCGATCGCCCTAGGTCTTCAGGCGTTGCGCGCGGTTGACCGATACGGCATCACTCACAGGGCCGAGCAGTACACCGGCTTCAAGGCCCTGCCGAGCGGGGGTAGCAACGGCGGGATCACCGCCGAAGAGGCCAAGGCGCTGCTGGTCAACCGAAGTGGCATGCGCGAGTGGCCTACCAACCCGGATGCTGTTCGCAAGCTGGTGCGCCTGGCTCGGGCCCGGGCGCATCCTGACGTCTTCGATGGTGACCACGCTCCTTGGAACGAGGTCGAAGGTGCGATCACGCACCTGAGGAAGGAGAGGGTGATCGCATGATCTGTCGTCTACGAGTGGCGCTCTTCGGTTTCCAGAAGGGGCATGACTGGAAGCCGATTACGGGAACGACGACGCACTTCAAGGGGAAGCTGTCTTCGGCCCAGTACTGCCAACGGTGCGGCGAGAACGGATGGAGGATCTTGTGAGGGTCGACCAGCAGATACGCAGGAAGGGTTGGTGCGGCTTGATGAGTGAGCATCGAGGCGCTTGCTACCGCCCTGTGCATGATGACGATCTGCACGTCACCGAAGCCGGTGATGAGTGGCATGCGGAGCTGACCGACATGGAGCGGCGCGTTCCCATCGAGCCCACGCGCACCCGGCCGGGCGACCAGGTGCTGCCTGATGGCGATGAGACCCTCTCCTCCGATCAGGAGTTCTTGATCGAGGCGGTTCAGCGGCGGCGAGAGCTGGGGGTTGAGCGGTATGGCCAAGAGCATCGCCCGTTCAACGGCCGCGACACTCTCCAGGACCTGTTCGAAGAGCAACTGGACTTCATGGTCTACCTGACCTCTCTCAAGCGGATGTCGGAGGCGTCCAGGGAAGAGGTGGTGCTGGTCATCGCCACCGAGCTCGGCAAGAACGGGTTCCAGGAGATCGTCAGCACGGCGATGGCCGACCAGATCTACGTCCGGCTTCAGAGTTGGCTTGCCGCCAAGATGATGGAGGGGCAGTGACCGAGAAGGAGACTGCTCGCGTTGCGATGGAGTGGCCTGTCGACCTCAAGGATCAGGTGCGCGAGAAGGTGGGTCCGCGTGGCCTGACTGACTTCACCATCGATGCGGTGCGAGCCAAGCTCGCCACTCATACCGCACACCAGGCCGCCGTCGAGGAGCTCGAAGAGGTCAAGTTCCTCGCACAGCAGCTGGCTGACGCGATCGCCCTGGGCGGTGACTACGAGGACACGGCAGAGACGCTTCGGCTGTTTGACCTGCCGTCGTGGATCGAGACCACTGGCTGGTCCGATGAGCTTGTGGCCATCGTGCGGGACGAGGATGACTACCGACCTGCGCACCCTCCAGACAGGGGCCCGATTCGTCCCGTCGAGGATCATGAACTGCCGGCCGTGGGTGACCCGGGCACTGTCCGATCCGCGCCTCCTGTGGCCCCCAAGGGAGATCTTCTCGAACGAGTGCGTAACAAAGCACGGGAGAAGGGAGTTGATCTCAGTGGAGTTGACCTCAGGCCGGCAACGGAGATCGAGGCTCCCCCGGCTACGAATGCCTGTCCAAACTGCGGCAGCGAGCTTGTTGCCGGCGAATGCTGGGAGTGCTGAACATATGCCTAGAACCGAGAAGGTCATCGTCGCCAACTTCTATGGAGGCGGCAACAAGCAAGGGGATCGGCTGCGACGTTGGCTCTCCTTCATCGGGTTCCATGTTGTCTTGATCTCCGAGCTCGGCCATCTGATCGACGAGCTCGAGAAGATCGGCAAGGTCTACTACAACCGCAAGGAGTCCAGGCCCTACGACGTGGGGATTCTCGTCTCCAGTTCTGTGATGAACCGGTCTGCGCGAGCGATCTCCTGGATGGGCGGGAAGTTGACGCCCTTCGTCCGGCGCAAGGGTCCGGCCAAGCGTCTGTGGCGCGACCGCTGGTTCGTGCGCGTGCGGATCTGGGGTCGGGTCTACTACTCGATCCACGCCAATGCAGCGATCACGGGCCCGAAGGGGAACTGGGTCCACAACAAGGGTGCCGCCGTCTGGAAGGAGGCCCTCCGCGAGCTCCAGGGGATGATCCGCGAGGACATCAAGAAGGGGCTGCGGGTCCGAGTTGGCGGTGACTTCAACATGATCGAGAGCGATGCGGAGAACGCGCCCAATGACTTCTTCGAAGAGCTCGGCATGAGGCATGTGCACGATCGAGTCATGTGGTTCGGGTGGAACCCCGACACTGACAGGCTCGTGGAGCACAGGGTCCTCGGCATTGCTCCAGGAGCCGATGCTCACAACGTTCTGGTCGTCAAGCTTCGGCGCATTCGACGCAAGCGGAACCGCAAGAATCGCCGCTGATCCAGTTGCCTCAATCCGAACATTCGGGCATCATTGGTCCTGGCGCAGGATGGCTAGAAACGGGAACCGGTGGTGTGAACACTGGCCCCCTCGGAGTCCATGACCGCATGCAAGAGCCGTTGCTTTGGGAGTGCACCCCGGGTCTCGGTGGCTACAGACGGGTGGGGCTTCGGCCCGGATGAGGACCGTGTGCACCGCGAGCGGAATGCTGCTGATCTGAAACCAGGTTTCTGCGCCACCGTGAAAGCCCCGATTCGTTACCGCATCGGGGCTTTTTCGTGCGCTAGGGTTGGTCTCGGTCGGGTTGGGCGTCACGGCCCCCTCGCAGCCAGTCCCGTTGAGTACTACTCCAGGAGGTTGCGATCATGTCTGTCCGCGCGAAGTTCTTTGTTACCAGGCTGGTGAACCCCGAGGGTGCCACGGCCGCCGAAGTCGGTCTGACGCCCGTGTGTCGGGGTGTCGAGAACGCCCTGTGGTCTCAGGCCACTCCGTCCGGCTCGATCACGATGCATGTCAAGAACAACCCGGCCTTCGAGCAGTTCGAGCAAGGTGCCGAGTACGAGGTGACCTTCCGCAAGGTTGAGAAGCCCATGCCTGGTGACGGTCACCAGGTCAAGCCGGTCACCAACATGCACGGGTGGGACGTGTGCGAGATCTGTGGTGCTCACCTCGGTGCCAGTCACGCGCTGGTCGAGAGGGAGACCTGGCGAGCGGGGTACGGCCCCGACAGTGAGGCGTACAAGAAGGCCCTGGTCATGCACGAGGAGACGTACGCCAAGGCTGAGTGAGGTGTGGGGCCGGGCCCGGCTATCGCACTACCCGCAAGCGGGCGGCTGTGCGCCGGTTCGCTCGAGGAAGAGTCCCGGCCCCCTTAACACCAGACACCTGTTGCTGGAAGGCACCAGTCGTGAAGAATCAGCACGCGCCGATCTTCACTTGTGTCCCCCGACGGTTGTCGGGTTGCGCCACAGGCTACTACGACACGACGGAGAATGAGGGTTTCAGACGCATGTCTGGAATCTTGTGGCACCATTCCTTCATGGAGCAAGTGAAGCTCGAGCCTGAAGTGCTCGACAACGCGTGGGCCGACTACAAGCTCAAGGGCGATCTCTCAGCTCGCAACGACCTTGCTCTCCACTACGTATCGCTGGTACGCGTGGTCGCGTTCAAGATCGCTGCGCAGCTGCCGAAGATGGTCGACCGCGAGGACCTGATGTCGTACGGGCTCTTCGGGCTCCTCGACGCGATCGAGAAGTATGACTTCGACAAGCAGGTGAAGTTCGAGACCTACGCGGTCACCAGGATCCGAGGAAGCATCTTCGACGAGATCCGGGGCCTGGACTGGGTGCCCCGAACCGTCAGGGCCAAGGCCAGGGACATCGAGCGAGCGGAAACCGAGCTTCATGCCAAGCTCGGCCGGCCGGCAGCGGATGCGGAGGTGGCGGCGCACCTGGGCGTGACGCTGATCGACCTCTGGCAGACCCAAGCCCTGGCAGATAACGGCGTCGTCAACAGCTACTACGACGACATCGGGGAGGGTGGAGCCGATGGCAAGACGGTGAGCGAGCGGTTCGCCTACACGAAGGCGGCCTACGATCCGACAGCCAATCCCGAGGATCTCTACGCATCGCAGGAGGTTTGCGAGCTCTTGGCCGAAGCGGTCGACATGCTCCCTCAGCGATCAAAGACCATCCTCGTCCTCTACTACCTCTACGAGATGACCCTGGCCGAGATCGGCGACATCCTCGGGGTCACGGAAAGCCGCGTGTGTCAGCTACAGAGCAAGCTCCTTCAGACACTTCACGTGTCCCTCGCGGAGGGACTCGTGGCGGCAGCTTGAGCTGCCCGCGCTGCACCACCCAGGACGCCTGCTCCTGGTACTGCCCGGTCCACGATCAGCACCACGTCGTGCCCAGCCTTGTTCAGGCTTGTCTCGAGCGCGCTACTGCGCCGCCTGCTTGATCGACTCGATGGCTTCGTCGATCTCGGCCTGGGAGACTCGCTTCTCAAGTCCGGGCATCGCGCCCCGGATCCTGTCGTAGTCGCCCTCCAGGACGGACTTCGAGAGCAGGGCTTTCTGGAACTCGCTCATCTTGATGCCCACGTCATCGAGAGCGGCCTGCATTGATTCGGCGTAGACGTCGAGGAACATAGCTTGCCGGCCGTGGTTGGGCTCGTTCCACCCGTCAGGCATGGCTGCGCCACAGGCAATCGTTGCAGGTGATCCCGTGGTCCCTCAGGGTCGCGGTGTGGCCAGGGTTGCCGTCGCGATGCCGGTCCCATTGATCAGGCGCGGAGAGTTTCTCGACCTTCTTACGAGGCATGGCCTCGCGGATCGACTTCAGGGCCTGACTGATCTCTTCCTCGGTGGGGGGCTCGGGCCCGGGTTCGGACCCTAGCGTCCAGGGGATGTGAGCCGTGGTCGTCGTGGGCGCGATGGTCGTGTAGGTGAGGCTGTCGGTGTTGTTGGTGATCATGATCTGGGAGTTGTCGAGCGGGATCCACTGCGTGCCGTCCCAAACTCTCACCTGGCCGTTGTTAGCCAGCTGCATGTCGCCCGCGCTCTGCATCGTCATGCCATCGCCCTCCTGATGGACTCCACCGCTGCCGCCTCTTCATCGGCCGGCACGGGCGGTGGTTGCGCCGTGCCCAGCGAGTTCTCGACCACCTGGAAGCCGACGGACTCGAGACTCTGGTCGATCTCGATCACGTGGTCTCTCCACTCGGCCGTTCTTGCCGGCCGCGTCTCGGTCCAGCCATTGACCTCTTCGGGGGGGATGGTGATCGCGAGCGGCTTGAAGCGCTGGACGAGCAGGCGCGTCAGTACGTTCATCCAGTCCCTGAACGTCCCAGTGCTGGCTGTATGCGCCGTCAACGTCTCGTCAGTCACCGCGTAGATGGCGGCCTCCATGAAGTCTTGGTTCGTTCTTCGGCTCCGGATCTCGATTCGGAACTCGTCTCGTTGGAAGTCGCGCGTGACCGCGAACTCTGTCCTGACGCCGAAGGGGGCCAACTGTCCACGAACCAGGCTGTCCAGGCCCTGGCCCAAACGCTGGGCCACTTGTTCCTCGAGTGCGATCTCATTGGCCCTGGCGCTGACGATGCGGCCAGGTTCCCGCTCGGCCGCCATGCGAGCCTCGGCTCTCTTCAGGACTTCTGCAAGGCGGGATCCGTGAGAAGTGAGCTTGGCCGTCATGGGCCAAGAGTAGTCCCGTGGCGTGTCGAAACCGAACATTGAGATGCGATTGGCATGATGTCGGTCGTGACAGCCAAGCCAGCCCGTCCGGATCGTTACGTCGTCGACCGAATGGGTACGTCAGACCCTGCGACGTCGGAGTACTTCGTCCTCGACATCGTGAACGACTGGCAGGCGCGTGAGGCGGTCGCCAGGTTGGGCAACATGTACAGGCAGCACGGCAAGGCGCAGTTGGCCGAAGAGTGCTTCGCTGCGCTCAAGGCGACCAACGATGCGCACGGCAAGATCATGGAGGCCCGGAACCCCCAAAGGAAGAAGGGCAGCAAGAAGGAAGTCGTGCACCCATAGGTGCCGATGACCGACCATGCGCGCGCGAGAGGAGGTGACAACATGAGCGATGACAAGAAGCAGGAAGAGGCCCCGTTCATCGACCCCAACAGCGGGGCGAGCATGCAGCCCGGTGCCTTCGTCTCAGGCCCAGCTCTGGCCGCCGAGGTGCCGGCGGCCGAAGAGCCGACCGAGCCGGATGCCGAGCCGGACGAGGACGAGGGTGAGTACTCCGAGCTCCTGAGCGGGACGGTGGGCGACGTCCAGGACTACCTGGAGGAGAACCCGGACGAGAGGGACGCTGTGGTCGCGGCCGAGAAGGCCGGCCAGAACCGCAAGGGGATCGTCGAGAGCTGATTCTCCACAGAGTTAGGCCCCCTCTGTCGCCGGGCTGCAAGCGGGTGACGTGAGGGGGCCTAACTGCGGCTGCTCGTTGCTCTCATGCGATGTTGCTCCTGCTCGTTGCGGTAAAAAGAACATCCGTCTGAAACAGGATACCGAACATCTGTGTGCATGGAAAAGTCAGGCCAGTCTGGAGTCGAGCGTGAAGGTCGTGACAGTCGTCTCCCAGCGGCCACCCTCCCAGGCCACCTCGAGTTCCAGGTCGCCTTCGGGTAGGACGTAGTAGAAGTACCAGCACGGCTGGTCGTCGAGCTCTTCGATCTCGACGGGCCGCAGGTGTCCCAGGCCCTTGTGGTCCATGAACTGCTGCGCCACGCGCGCTTGGGGCGTGGTCGTGTCGATGTTCAAGACTTCCCCTCGCAGACATGGTTGGTGAGCAGTCCGCTGAGACTGTCCACTGTGGCTTCGGCGATGCGGAGCTTGTGGTTGAGCAACACCTTCTCGTCGATCGACTTAAACAGCTCCGCGTAGATCCCGCACATGCTTGGCACCAGGGCGGTCAGCATGCCTTCGTAGAGAACCGGGTCGAAGACGTAGTTATGGGTCTCCCAGAAGACCACCAGGGTCCGGATGTGCTTGAGCACGGCCTGTTCGAGGTTCTGGTCGTTCCTGCCCATCAGGTACTTGGCAGCCTCGGCCGGCAAGTGTGAGGCCACCTCCTCTAGCGGGGTGTCGGGCATCATCTGGCACCCCCAGGAAGCGCCTTCCACCATGCCTTGAGCATGATCCCCATCGCCTGCGCCGAGCCGTAGATGGTGATCGCCTCATCCAGGTATTCCGCCATCGCGATCCCTCCAAACGAGGTGGCTGCGTGAGCCTCTGGGTCACCATGCCTGGGCACGGTCATGAATCCGTTCGTCGGCAGCTTCTCTCCGCGCCGGAGTCGTCTGCCGCCCTCTAGTTTGCCGTGCGTCGGCTTCAATGACACGGACTTCTCGATCTTGTACTGGTACATCTGGACCTTGAGCCAGCTGTAGTCGTTGTCGTCCAGGATCTCCAACGCGGCCTTGATCGCGGACTGAAGGTTCACCTGGGGCTCGAGCTTCTTCAGCTGATTCGTCGCCAACTCGAGCTTGTTCTCGGCCACGATGAGGTCGGCCCTGACGTCATCGAAGCGCGCCATCAGCTGGCACATCGGGCACTTCACCTGATCGTCCGCAGCGATGTAGTAGTCGATGGCGTGGGTCTCGCAGCGGTGTTTCTTGCCGTAGTCGGAGTCCTGGCTCAGGAGCTCGGTCTGGACTGGCGTGGCGCGGACGCGGGTGGCCCCACGCTTGTTGACCAAGCGCGCCTGTGGCGGTTGGTACTTCGCCACTCAGTGCCCTTCCATCAGGTCGTTGTAGTTGAACTTCGTGCCGAGCGCGTCTTTGATGCTGATGCGCTCGGTGGTGTCGAGACTCAGGACTCGCTGGTTGTAGACCCGTGCGTACTTCGGGACAGCGCACTGATTGTTCACGAACAGTTCGCCCAGTCTCGTCACGCGCCAGTATCCCGCCCGGCCTCCGTCCGGACGCAGTTCCTTCTCCTCCTCAACGAGGCCCCAGTAGGCGAGCTTGCCCTCTTCTCGTGAGCGCGCGCCGATCTGAGTCGGCAGGTGGATCCAGTCCAGGCCGCCTATTCGGTACATCAGGATCAGCGATCGAGCCATGCCCGAGTTGATCTTGCGGCGGTACACCTGGACGTGTTGTTCGCACGCCGGGCACCGCGCGCCACCTGGCTTGCCGGCGGCAGTACGCAACCAGGTCTTGACCTGGAGCAGTGTGGCCTGTGGTCCGAAAGTCATCGTGCCTCCCTGGGCATCTCCGGTATCCGAACATTACCAGCGGGGAACGACAGAGATGTGATCCGACATGCCGCTGGGCCGATAGGCCGCCTAGGAGGTGATGACATGACCATCTTGTACTTGCTGCTGCTCGTGGCGGCGTGCGTGTGCTTCGGTGTTGCGGCGTTCGCTGGCGAGCGCGTGAGGCCGAATCTGGTGGCCCTCGGGCTCCTCGCGTTTGCCCTCGTTCCCACGATTCAGACGCTCGTCCGGATCGACTAGTACGTCTCGCTGTCTAGGGGGCCGATAACCCCTCCGAGACGGCCGTCTCATCATGACAGAAGGAGGAGATCGGCATGGCCGACACCACCACCACTGAAGACCCGGACGCCAACGCCGGCCACAAGGGTGCCGACGTTGCGGGCCTCACCAACCCCGCCAACCTCGCGCCGGCGGACCAGCCCGGCTACGACCCGAAGGACGCCATGTGGGCCACCGTGCCCGGTGCTCCCGCTCGGGCCAACGGGTACCCGCGCGCGGGCTGACATCATCGAGTGACCCTGCCTATCGCTAGTAGGCAGGGTCATTCGTCCCACCTAGCAGGAAGGAAGCTGACTCATGCCTGAGTTCGACCCGAGTGATGCCAGTGTCGATGAGGTGCTCAAGAAGCTGGACAAGGCCGACGAGGCCGAGCGTCAGCGGATCCTGGGTGCGGAGCGTGCTGGCAAGAAGCGCAAGACCATCCTCGAGCCCTACGGGATTGATTCCGATGCACGGACGGACAGCGCAGGGCGCGTCCTGTACCCGTGGGAGGTCGACCCCGAGGACGCCGTGGTGATGGTGGAGCCCGAGGAGGACGCCGAGGCCCGTGCAGCGCGCGAGGCTCAGCTCGACTTCGACAAGCAGGTCGCCGCAGCCGCGCCTGTTGTCGACGAGCAGAGTGGCGGCACGGCGGCCGGCGTCGGCGTTGCCGATGCAGGCGTCGCGGGCCCATCTGGCACTGGAGGTGCCACCACTGGCGTCTAGGATGCGCGGCGCTCGGCATTGAGCCGACCCTTCCGGTCGCGCATCCACCGAAGCCCCCCGAGTCGTCACACTCGGGGGGCTTCGTCGTTGCTACATCTGAGCCCATGACATGCCGAACAAATGATCGCTATCACTAGGCGGCGATGGCATCATGCCGAGGCAGGAGGAAAGATGGCGCGCGCGTCCGACTACGAGGACAAGAAGATCGCGGTACTTCAGGAGGTCTTCGATCGGGTACGGACCCATTCTCGAACCCCCACCGTTCGCGAGCTAGCGACATCCTTCGACGTCAGTCCGGCCACCATGCATTCCTGGCTGACGCGGCTCAGCGAAGAGGGTGACGGACAGGAGGGCCTGGTCGCATGGACCCCGGGACGGCATCGCTCTTTGCACTGCACCCAGACGGGTATCCGGCTGCTCGAATCGCAGGCCGAGCAATCAGCCTGAGTCTCTTCGTGCCGGCCAACGCTGATGCCGGCCAGAAGATCGAACCGCTGCACCGGCACCGGGTTCGGGTGATGACGCCGAAGGGCAAGAAGCCCTTCCCGCAGATGTACAACGACTCGCGCTCGGTGAAGTGGGAGGAGTACGTGGCTGACCAACTCGGCGTGCAGCTGCGCGAGACCCCAACGCAGGGCGAGGGTGAGGACTTCATCTTGCCGTTGCGCGAGATGCGGGTCCTCCTCAAGCTCAGGTTCAACCTTCCCAAGCCCAAAAGCTATCCGATGCGCGTGGTCCACCACACCAAGCGGCCGGACCTGGACAACTACAGCAAGGCGGTCATCGACGGCCTGGTGAAGGCCCGGATCCTGGAGGACGATGGCATGGTTACCGACCTCACCCTCCAGAAGCGGTACATCGAGACCGGGCACCCCGAAGGTGTTGAGATCGATCTGACAGCCTTGCCGGCGGAGGTGGCTTGACAACCCGAACATTGGTCCCTACCGTTCTCGCCATGACCTAGACACACGACACCTCGACACTCGATCGCTTCTACATCGCCGTGCGCGCGGACCTCCCGCCGGGACTCCAGGCAGCACAGGCCGTGCATGCAGCGGTCGAGTTTGCTGTTTCTGACCCCAGTACGGCCACTCGCTGGCACCGGGAGTCCAACTTCCTCGTGATCGTCTCCGTGCCCGACGAGGGCGCGCTGACAGAACTACTGCTACGTGGCGTGGAGGCCGGCGTTCAGGTCCACTCGGTCCGCGAGCCTGACATTGGCGATGAGCTCACTGCCGTCGCCTTCGAGCCCGGCGCTGGGGCCCGGAAGCTCTGTGCCGAGCTTCCGCTGGCCCTTCGGGAGGGGAGCCGGATGAAGGTGGCGTGAAGCATGGCGGGCTCTCAAGCTGGGAGAGGGCACGACGCGGGGTTCGATCCCCCGCCCCGCCACCACGGCCCGTGTGACAGGCGTCTGAGCGGCCTCTAAAGCCGCGAAACTACCGGTTCGATTCCGGCACGGGCCTCCAACGTTCAAAACAGACACGCGGCTAAATTGGTGGCCCAAGAACCGGGCCAAGCTTCTCGGCTGTGCTTCACTAGGCTCCGTGACCCAGACCCCCACCGCTCCCGGCAATCCGTACGGGTACGCGCTCTACACGGTGACCACGCCATCTGGGTCGGACTTCCACCTCCAGACTCAAGAAGAAGCGGACTGGTACGAGAGCCGGCGGGACCGGTACATGACCGACAACATGTTCCCGAACGTCTCTGACCTCCAGGATCTCGATCGGCTGCTCACCCTCGAGGTGATGGTCTACCGGTGGAGTCTCTGGATCGCCCAGGGGTTCGACTACGTGTTCACTTTGGTTGACTCGACTCAGCTGAAGAACAACATCAAGGAGTACTCGGTCGAGACCCGCCTGCTGAAGCAGAGCCTGGGCATCGACAAGGCAACGCGTGACAAGGACAAGGGCGAGTCGCTGAGCGACTACACAGCCAACCTGCTGCACCGGGCCAAGGAGTTCGGCTATCACCGTAACGCGCAGTACGAGAGCGCCGTTACCAAGATGTACGAGCTTCGAGCGATGGTGATGACCTATGACCGCTGTGACGACGAGGAGCGGTCCCTGCTCGACCTCAGTCCTGAGATCATCCTGGAGTGGGTGCGGGACAACATGATCAAGGACTGGGACGACCTTGCTGCCAGCTTCCGCAAGCAGCAGGCCATATGGGTCAAGGACATGTGAGGTGGCCTGGTGACGGAGGGGCCTCAGCCCAAGCGTCGCTCCCGGGGAATTCCAGCCGAGGAGCTCAGGCAGCGTTATCCATCTCTCAGTTATCTTGCCGGTCCTACTGGCCGAGTCTCGCGCCGCTCGTGGATTGCTGCGTTCAACCAGCGGCCCGACGCCATGCATTCACTCTTGGCCGACTTCATCAAGCAGGCCCACGCCACCCCGGGTCGGATCGGGCAGCGGCCGATGCCGCGCGAGGAGCAAGTCGACTTCCAGGGGTTGATCTACGGCGAGGTGAACGACCTGCCGTTGATCGAAGTGTTGCCCAAGGTGGTCACCAAGAGCGAGCGCCAGCTGTGTGCCGAGATCCCGATGTCGCGCGGTCAGTACCAGCGGATGCTCAGAGGGCAGTACGACCCTGATGTGAACGAGCTCCGCATGATCGCCAGGGCTATCAAGAAGCCTCCGACGTTCTTCGTGGAGTACCGCAAGGCCATGGCGATCGCGGCATTCATCAACCTGGTCGACGAGCGGCCGGGCATCGCCACCAACCTGTACCGCACGTACCTCGAAGTTCGGATGTAGGAATCAGACGCCCGTCTGATCCGATAGCCAGTCATGGCGGTGATTGCGGATCTGAGCGAAGAGGAGAAGTACCTCTACGCCATCCTTCAGGACCACTCGGGCATCGACATCGCCGAGTTCTGCTGGACTGACGAGACCTCGCCCGACTTCGTGTTTCGCTGCTGGGACTACCAGTACCCCTGGTACCGCGTGAGGTCCAAGCTCCAGATCGATCAGTGCGCTCGAGCCATCGGCAAGTCTGTCGGGATCCAGATGCGCGCCTTCGCCTTCCCGTTCACCAACCCGGGCGAGGAGATGCTGATCACCGCGCCCGAGATGATCCACCTCGACCCCGTGACCGGCAACATCGAGGACCGGATCCTCTCGGCTCGATTGAGCCGAGAGTTCCTCAAGCGCGACGGTAGCGCCAAGGGCTTCAAGCACCGGCCGTTCGAGGCCAGCTTCCGCAACGGCGCTTCGATCAAGGGCCGCATCCCGCACAAGGACGGCAAGGGCGTCAAGGGCATGCACCCCAAGAAGCTCGAGATGGACGAGGCTCAGGACTACCCGGACCCCGGTTGGGTCGAGCTCATCGAGACGCTGAAGTACGGCGACGACGATGCCACCTGGCGCGCTCATGGCGTGTCCCGTGGCGTCCGTGACCGGTACTACAAGCACACCCAAGAGATGCAGGACTGGTACGTCCACCGCTACACCGCGATGCACCGGCCGGACTGGACGGCGGCCGAGCGCGCGGCCAAGGCTGACACCTACGGCTCGCGGGATCACCCGGACTACCGACGCAACATCCTGGGACTGCACGGCGACGCCACCTCGGCGCTGTTCGTGCTCACTCGGCTGATGGCCTGTGTCGACCAACAGCCTGAGAGTGACTACAACCAGAACGAGTACTACAACATCCGGATCAACGACGAGAAGTTGCGCGACTCCGGCCTGCCGATCGAGGCGTTGCTGGACTTCCCGCAACGCCACAAGGAGTACGCCCGGTTCTGGGTTGGGATGGACGTCGGCATGACGAACCACCCCAGCGAGATCCTGGTGTTCGCCGAAGACCATCCTCAGTCGAAGGCCGGCGGGCGAAGGGAAGAGCTTCCAGACATGCGTCTGAAGTGCATCGCCCGAATCCACCTCGAGCGGATCTCTTCGCCGGACCAGCGTCGGGTGCTGGAGAAGATCCACGACTTCTACCGGCCCCAGGCAATCGCTATGGACCGCACCGGTCTCGGCCTCCCGATCTACCAGGAGATCATGGCGGGCGGCGGCGCGTTCGCTCAGCGGATGCGCGCATACAACTTCTCCGAGAAGATCGTGATCGGCTATGAGGAGACCGACGAGGACGTGTACGACCCCGAGGACCTGGAGGAGATCAAGGCCAACGTCTTGGAGTACTCCTCCGACATGCTGCGCCAGCTGGTCGACCAGCGACGGATCCTGCTTCCGTGGGACATCGACATGATCCGCGAGTTCCAGGGCCAGACCTACGTCGTGAACAAGTCCAACACCGACGCGTACGGCAAGAAGCAGTTCAACAAGGGCAAGTTCCACGCCCTGGATGCCGCGCGCATGGCAGCCCTCGGCTACCTTCAGGAGCAGATCGATGCGCTGCGAGCCGTCGGTGTCGACGAGCCGGTGCTCGACATGTTCCTGACCGCATGAGAGGAGGACTCGTGAAGACCATTCTCATCATCGTGATCATCGTGGCCGTGGCTCTGATCGCCTGGCAGCTCTACCGGAAGCGCAACGTCTGAACAGCACACAGCCCGCCCCACTCATCAAGTGGGGCGGGCTGTGCGGCGTCTGGAGTACTACCCCCCAGGGTTCCCCCCGAACGCTAGCGAGCACTCACTGGGTTCCTGCGGCACCCTTCCGGACAGGTGATGCAGGTCCTGGTGACGGTCGGACCAGATACGCCTATACCAGCCGTGCTTGACCTTGGAGTTGTATGCGCCCCCAGGGCCGTTCAACAACGGGGGTAGAGCGACCCTGGAGGCAATCCGAACATTAGGCCCGGACCGGCTCCTCGTCAAGGGTCTTGAGGTACGGCTTTCGGGCTTGGCCGACTCGGATCACCCACCGCGTGCGAACTTCGTAGTCCTCGGGCAGGTAAAGCGCCAGTGCGGTGCGCCAGACCCAATCGCACTGGTTGCACTCGCACTCGGATCGGTAGTTGGCCTTGAACCCGTTGCAGGGCTTGCAGGCCGGCACGATGTTGTGGCAGCGGAACCAGTAAGGCAGTGCGGACTGCGGGGTCCGGAATGCGCTCCTTGGCACCACGTGGTCGTCGGTAGTCGCTCGGTCCCCGCAGTAGTGGCAGATGCCACTGGCGTACGCCCTCTGCACGGCGAGTCGAGTCATGCACATAGTTATCCCCTGGGAGACTCTGGACGGCAAGCCATTTCGCTCCATCCGCGAGCATGTGGAACCGATGAAAGGGGCATCATGAGCCGTCAGCAACTCGTAACTGCGCCCACTCCGGGCAATCCGGGGTCAATTGGCGCGACTCGTGGCGGTGCGACCATCGACTGGGATGAAGTGGATCACTTCATTGGGGCCTCGATCAACCAGGTCCGCGCGGAGGTCGATGACGCCTTCGAAGACATCGGGCAGTTCCACCAGATGGAGCCCGACGAGATCATGCGCCGAGCGGCTGGGCACTCCGGCCGGTTGAGCTACCTCAGGGTCAGGTGCCTACGTCGTGAGGACTACGCGCGTCAGTGGAAGGACGTGCGTCAGCGCGAGCTCGAGCCCTGCATCGAGGAGCTGCGCAAGCAGTGGGAGCACGGCAGTCGCCTGCATACAGTCCGCGAGTTCGACTATCGCGTCGAAACGGGTGAGCGGTGATGCCTCGTGGCGTCATGGGCGTCAAGGTCTGCCCAGACCCTACGGGCGAGCTGGCCAAGACCAACGGGCCCTGTCTCCAGCGGCCCTGCTGGTGCTCAGAGGCCCTCGTTGTCGGGTGCACGTGCGGACTCTTCCTCGACCCGATCCGGCGGCACGCCGGACACCACTCCACCGACTGCGCGATGATCCAGGAGCAGCGATGAGCGACTACGACGACTACGACGACGAGTACCAGTTCGAGGACGAGGGGTACGGCGGCGTCGAGACGGCGACCGACGTCCCCTCGATCACCTACATCAACGAGGCCGGCGTACGGGATCACGAGCTCGAAGACTGGTTCGATGGTCGACGCGGCCGCACCTTTAAGCGCGAGGTCGCTTCGGTCATCGAGAAGTGGTCCCAGAGCCTCTCAGGGACCGCGCAGACCGTCACCCTGGACGTGTTCAACCGGCATCGCTGGGACAACGCGAACCACGCTCACGCGATCATGAGCCAGTGCGCTTGGGCGGTGGAGAACGACGACATCCTCTCGACTCTGGCCGACGTGATCGAGGGCCTGATGTGGCAGAAGTGCCGCTTCGAGTTGTTCGACGACGACCAGCAGGACATCTGGAACCAGTGGGCCGGGGACGTGAATCTGGACGAGTGTCTGAGGCAGATGGGACGTGAGGAGTTCAAGGTCTCCCAGTTCTACGTCGGGCTCTGGTGGGAGAAGAGGGTCTACGAGGTCCAGGACAACTCGATCGAGGAGACGGTCAAGGAGTTCGAGCGCGAGAAGGAGAAGCTCGAGTTCGAGGACAAGAAGAAGGCTCGGGAGGACTACATCGCGATGAACTCCAACCAGCCCGGCTACATCGAGCCTCCCGCGCTTCCCGAGCCTGATGACAGCGGCCCCGGCCGGGGCAACCGCCGGCGACGCAAGAAGTTCCCCCTGATGGTGCCCACGGACATGACGATCTTCGACCCGACCAAGGTCGTGCCCGTCGGCAGCACGATGTTCGGTCGCGAGCGGTTCGCCTATGTGGCTGACCGGGGCGAGGACAACGCCTTCGCCACCGTGTTGCGCGGCGAGGTGGTCGACGGCACCGTGCTGCGGCTGATCGAGCGCAAGTACGAGCCGACCGAGCAGGACAAGGTGCAGTGTGCCGAGATTGGGGTCGACCACACCAGGCTGTGGCTGTTCCGTCAGGATGCCGTGTTCCGGCACACAGCGACCCGGGCTCACTACGAGCGGTACGCCCCGATCCGGCTGAAGCCGGCGCTGAAGATCCTGGAGATGAAGGAGCACCTGCGGGCCTCCGATCGCGCGACCCTGATCGGCAACACGAACTTCATCGTGCTGATCAAGAAGGGCTCCGACAAGCTGCCGGCCAAGCCCGCCGAGATCTCCAACCTCCAGGAGCAGGCGCGGATTATCGCTCGACTGCCGGTCCTGATTGGCGACCACCGGCTGAGCGTGGAGATCATCTCGCCGCCGATCGACAACACTCTGATGCAGAGCCGGTGGGAGGTTCTGGACAGCCGTCTGGTTTTCACCGCACTGAAGTCCTACGCGCCTGTCGTGCAGGGTGGCAACAGCTCGGGTACCGGCGTCTCGGAGATGTCCCGGGTGATCGCCAAGGGGATGGAGAACCGTCGGCACATGCTGCTGCGGACTCTGGAGCGCCAGATCTTCAAGCAGATCCTGGACCGCAACCGTGATGTGCCGGACTTCGACGAGCGTCCGAGTCTTCAGTTCACCCCGAAGCGGATCACTCTCGACGTGAGCGCCGACATCATCCAGCAGGTCCTGAAGCTGCGCGACCGTGGCGACATCAGCCGCGAGACCACGCTGGAGGAGCTCGACTACGACCAGGACGTCGAGGTGCTACGTCGGGCGCAGGAGCGGGTGCTCTACGACCGGGTGTTCGAGTCCACGACTCCGCACTCCTCGCCACAGTCGAACCCGTACGGCACCCAGCCGCCGGCGCTGCCGGCTCCAGGAGGCCCCGGAGGGAACGTCGGGCCGAACGGGCAGCCGCGCACTGAAGGCGGCCGACCCGCCGGTCAGACCGAGGACAAGCCGCGCAAGAAGGCCGCGAAGAAGACGTGAGAGTGGCCCAAAAGCTGGGCCATTCTGAGGGCTACACCTGGGAGGTGCGATGACCGATACCGGAGCCATGGAGTCTTGCGTCGACTCAACGTGCCCGAGGACCTTCATCGAGGAGGGGACTCTTCAGACGCATGTCCAAACCGTGCACCCGGATCTGGCGCGCGAGTTCACGCCCAAGCAGCGCAAGGCGGCCGCCAAGAAGGGTCAGGCGCAGAAGGACGGCTCCTACCCGATCAAGAACGCCCAGGACCTGAAGAACGCGATCAAGGCGTACGGCCGTTCGAAGAACAAGGCGGCCACCAAGCGTCACATCATCAACCGGGCGCGGAAGCTCGGGCTCACCAAGTCGCTGCCGAGCGGGTGGGTTTCAGACAAGGCGAAGGAGAGCATCGTGCCCTACAAGATCGTCCCCAAGGGGGGGAAGTACTGCGTCATGAAGGAGGGCGGCTCGCAGGTCGCTTGCCATGACACGAAGGCCGGCGCGCGCAAGCAGCAGAAGGCGCTCTACGCCAACGAGAAGGCCAGTCTGGATGTCGCCGCTGCCGTGGCCTTCAGGATCCCGTGCGATGACGAGGCGTGTGAGCGGGCCTTCGTCGACTTCGACACGATGGCTCGTCACGCCGACACGCTGCATGCGGGAGAGAAGACGCTCGAGCGCGCTGAAGCGTTGCTCACCTTCGACGACACCCGCAAGATCGTTCACGAGTTCATCCGGGAGGAGTTCGGCCGGACCGGCGACTACAAGGCCAACCCAGTCGTGCCGGCGATCTGGACCTGGATCGAGGATCTGGCCAGCGACTGGGTGGTCTACACGGTCGAGGAGGGCAACGACATCACGCTCTTCAAGGCGTCCTACGTCATCACTGACGGGGCCGTGACTCTGGGTGATGCCACCGAGGTTCGTCGGCGTACCGTCTACGAGCCCGTGAAGAAGGAGAGCTGAGCCATGGCCGACTTCCCGACGTACGAGAAGAACGCGCAGGTGCCCACTCAGGTAGTGGACATCACCCCGCCGACGTTCGATGACAACGCGGACCACTCGAAGTCCGTGGAGGCGATCGTGGTCGAGCAGCAGTGGCGTGATGCGGACGCGGCGAAGCTGGGCGAGCGGCACCCGCTTTCGCTCAATCGCGATGCGGCTGAAGTGGTCGACGATCCCTACACCGACTGAGGCGGCGGACATGGCGAAGGTGAGTGTGGGCACGACGGCGGAGCAGTTGCCCATCGATGTGGGCGAGACTGCTGCGCTGATGAACCTCGGGCCCGGCATCGTCTACCTCGGAAGCAACGACGAGGTGACGGCCGCCAACGGCCTGCCGCTTGCGGCGAACACTGGCTATGAGTTTCCACGTGATCTGACCAAGCCGCTGTGGGCGATCGCGTCGGCCGAGTCGGATCTGCGGTACCTGGTGGTCGGCTGATGCCATTCATCGGTGGCGGTGGCGTGCCGGCCGATCTCGAGCTCACTATCGCTCAGAAGGCTGACGTCTCGCGCGTCGAGCTGATCGAGGAACAGCTCGCCGGCCTGGTTGCCACACCGGAACCTCTGGAGTTCGTCGATGACGACGCCAAGACCGGCTACTGGGGGGGTGCTTCCACAGACATCCCGTTGCCGACCCACGAGGCCGGAGACCTCCTGATTGCCGTCCAAGGGGGTCGCTACGCGAACCTAGCTACCGGGACGGTGGGCTTCACCAGTCTTGACGTCAGCGGCGACAACGGCCTCTTCTATGACATCGCCTCAGGTGGTGCTACGACTTGCGCCATGACGACAGCCTGGGTTGATCATCAGGTGGCACTGACGCTTGCCATCCGAGGTTACTCGCCGACCGTGGAGCTCGAGCACGTCGGCACGAATACAGCCGCCGCTCTCACCAATCTCACCGTGCCCCAGGTGCTCTACCTGGTGTACCGCCAAGGGGATTCCGGTGCGATCTCTCCTCCGTCCGGCGTCAGCCTCGAAGCCTTCGTCAACGTGACCGGCGGCCTCTACGCCTACACCGCGATTCCCATCGACGGCGCAGTCCCCGCTCGCACCTGGACCAACGCGAGCAAGGTCTACACACTGCTCCTCAACCAGGACGTCGTTTCCCAGGTCGAGGTGCAGCTCTCGGACCTGGAGGCGCGGGTTGCTGTTCTGGAGGGCGTCTGATGCCGTTCATTGGTGGAGGATCCGTGCCACCTGATCTTCTTGAGCGCATCGAGGCACTTGAGCAGGGAGCGTCTGGCGGTGGCGTGGCCGTCAGTCCCACCGAGCCTGAAGATCCCGAGCAGGCCCCCGTGTGGGTCAAGACCCCGAGCTAGGAGACGACATGGCAGGCACTTTCCCGGATGTTCCCGGTCACCGCTTCATGTACGACCAGGACGGCTCCCTGACGTTCATGTCCCCCATCTCGGCCACGTCGCCCCTGACGCAGATCGACCCTCTCGTTCTCAATGACGAGGACATCTCGGATGGCCCAGGAAGTGTGGGCAATGTCTCGACTGCGTATCGGGAGCACTTGGTTGTGTTCCCCGAGGCGCGAGACCTGTCAGGCATCTTCCTGGCTCGCACCGGTGGCGGGTCCACGGCCATGTGGACTTCGGCCGACACGACTGACGGCTCTGACGGCAACTGGACGTCGTTCGGGGCGGTTACGAACTACACGACGCTTAGCCCGGACTGGCGTACGAACATCACGCCGCTGTCGATCTCCGGCGTTCGTGGCGTGAAGGTTCGGATCACGTCGTTCGGCTCGAACAACAACCCGCACCTGACGGTGTTGCATCTGTTCGGCACGGTCCCGACGACCGCGAATCCTGAGCGCCTCGAGTTCTGGCAGCCTTCGGCCAACTCGATCCTGGACAAGGCCGGCCTCGACTTCGGCGACATGGCTCTCGGGTCCACTCGGACGAAGACCTTCCGGGTCAAGAACCTGAGCGAGACAGCCACCGCCGAGTCGGTCGTGATCTCGGCCGACAACCTGTCCGGGGCAACGGTGAACCAGGCGATGGTGGACGGTTTGGAGTTCAGCCTCGACGGCTCCACCTGGGACTCTTCGGCCACGATCGACGAGATCGCTCCGGAGGCCATCAGCGCGGTCGTCCATGCTCGTCGCGTTGTGTTGCCGGCTGAGGTCGTCAACCCGCATGCGGTGCGCGTGATGGCGGTTCCCGGAGTGTTCGCCTGATGGCTCGTCCATCGGCCATGGCGTACGCCTACGAGGACGTCAAGTACCTCGTGGAGCGCACGTCTCATGTGGCCGGGGCGTATGCCTACGAGCGCCTGGCCTACATCCCTCAGCGCACGTCTCACGCGGCCGGAGCGTATGCCTACGAGCAGGCGATTCCCGCCGACCCGAACCAGCTCTACGTGTGGGATGCCACGCTGGAGGAGTACGTTCGGGTTCCCTGGTACGTCTTCAATGGCGAGACCGGGCAGTGGCAGCAGGTTCTCTGAGTGCGATCTGAGCTGGCGTCCGGTCGATACCGAACAAGGTATCGACCGAGCCCTGGGGAGGGACTATGACTTTCAACGAGCGTTGGAACGTCATCAACAGCGATCAGATCCTGCCGTTGATGAACGACGCC